>Ga0268262_10005916_pt1 | contig 11933 bp, 10 predicted proteins | sample TergutNc150P3_FD_190354 | JGI IMG/M metagenome (GOLD analysis project Ga0268262, IMG submission 190354) | Nasutitermes corniger P3 segment gut microbial community from laboratory colony in Florida, USA - Nc150 P3 (SPAdes) (version 2) | ecosystem: Host-associated > Arthropoda: Insects >... | reverse complement strand
CATCCATCTGGAATGGCGTGCCGCGCATGGAAAGCGGCAGGGAGAATTTTTTCCGTTTTCCGTTAAGGTATTCTTCTATTTGCGCCGCGGCTTTTTTAATAAGAGGGGTTTCGGTTTTGATAAACCCCGCCGGTATTTCGGCGCCAAAATACACCCCGGTTACGGCGTTGTTTTCCTCAGTAATAAGGATTTTGATTTTTTTCAGTGAATAGAGGAAGTAATATTTAGCTTCGTTTCTTTTTCGCATTGTTGTTTTATTAGTCGTTCTGGACATAGATATAATTGCCTTCTTTATTAAAATAATTCTGATAAATATTTGTCTTGTTTGGAAGACTGTCAGGCGGATCCTCACGGAATTGAAGCGTATGCTTTTTTTTGCTGATGATCATCTCCCAGTTGTTAATTACATTTGTTCCAAGAATAATGTCGTCTTCCTGATCTCCCTTATATTTTCCCGCAAACGCAACGACTCTCTCAAGGACAAAATCCCCGATCATAATTTTATCTATGGAAAACGCCTCTGCTTCTACAACATTGGCGCCGAAGCTGTATTTTATCTTAAACCCCAACGAATGTCCCGATAGTTCTGCGAGGTCTCTGGGGATCATTGTGTTGAAACAGCCTGTATCTAAAAAAATAGTGGTTCCAATAAACTCTTTTGTCCGTAAGTTATAAACACCCGCATCGAATTTGTAACGGTGCTCAAACCATTTCGATAATGCCACTGTCAAATAAGTCGTCATCTTTAGGTTTCCATCCTTTTACTAGAAATACTTTGCCGTGATACTTGCCGCATTGAATTTCCCTTAGGGCATCCCGATCTTCGTCGCTTCCGTCGCCACAGGCAACTACATACCCCATGTCATCCTCCGGTGGAAAGTCCCTTTTGTCGAATAAAACCCAATGCCCGTCATATTCGGTTTTTACTTCCCGATAATTGAGAACGCGCTTCTTTTCCTCAGTCATTGTTACCATACAACAGCCTCCTTGTATTTCTATCGTCTTTGTTCCAAAATTCGCTTTCATCAAGCCATACGGCATTATGTTTATTGGCTTCGTGTTCAGCTTCAGCCAGTTTTTCCGCGAAATAAGAGGACTGTGCTTTTTGGGATAAATAATCTATATAATGTACCGCTTCATCAAATAATGCCTTCGGTAATGTTTCGGCTTTTTGTATCAATAGTTCTGTTTCAGGCATTGGTTTTTCCCCTGCCTATAATATACATCTTTACAGTGATTTTGGAAAGCACGGTACGATACAAATGTACATAGTCGATAGCCCTCAAAGGGTGACAGAGGCTCTTTTTTTGCCTTTCACCTTTTTTATTAGAGAGAAGCGAGTAGCGAGCAGTTAGCAGTGAAAGAGTCGAATCGTGCTATCTTTCACTGCTACCTACGCCCACCGCTCAGGCTAAAGCCTTCGCGCCTTATCTTGCAAACCGGGGCTTTCATTGGGGCTCCCGCACAGCCACATATCCTTATAAACACGGCTTAACGCCGTGCTCCCTCGGCGTCCCTGCTCCCTGCTACCTGCTACTTGTTCTCTGTTCCTTGTTATTTAAATTCCCCTACCGCCATTTTGCCGCTCTCGCAACTGTATTCATTAAAACACTCCTTTTTAAACTATAATATAGTAAAAAATAATAACAAGTAATGATTCCCCTGGAATCAAATAACAGAGGGGTGGACCTTATCATATTATTCCTAATTCCTCATTTTTTTCCCTCTTCTCTTTGCGAGATAAATAGCCGATAAACCGCGCCGAAGGCGCTGGCGAGAAGTCTTCTTCAATCACTATTTTTATTGTATCATTAGCCAATGGGAATTGCGTTAATCATACTTGCCTTTGCGTTGCTTGTAATCGGGATCGCCGGCGCGGTTGTTCCGGCGCTGCCGGGGCCGCCCTTGAGTTTCATCGGCCTGCTGCTTGTGCAGTGGAGCGGATACGGCGGCTTTACTCCGGAGTTTTTGTGGGTGTGGGCGGGCATAACGGTGTTCATTACCGTCATGGATTATGTTCTTCCGTCATTGCTGGCAAAGAAATTCGGCGGCTCACGCTTTGCCGCAATCGGCTCGTTTGTCGGGCTTGTTACAGGCATAATCTTTTTCCCGCCCTGGGGAATGATTGCCGGGACTTTTTTGGGAGCGTTAACGGGAGAACTTATCCATAACCGCGATAATAAAACGCAGGCGTTAAAAGCCGCCTTGGGCGCGTTACTCGCCTTTATTGCCGGTTCGGGTGCCAAACTGATCGCAAGCTCAATAATGCTGTTCTATGCCGTTAAGGCAGTTGTAAGTTAAAAGATTGAACCTTGTTACATGTGCCACGTCACCCTTAGCCCGGTGGAAAAACGAAATCCGGCGGCAAAATCAGCGGCGATATTTCTGTCTGAGCTGTTGTTTGTATATGACTGCCACGCCAGTTCACCGTAAGGGACAAGATCGGAATTCTTTATTTTTATCGCAAAGGGCGCAAAGGTAAGCCCCGCCGCGCCGCACCAGCTTGTCCCGCCCGAGTACGGACGGCTTTCGCCGGATATATCCAAAGCCGCGTCGCCGAAACTTAAAACAGGTCCGGCAAAGATCCGCAGCTTGTCGTTTAAGCCCCATGAAAAAGTAAAAGGCAGGCGGAAAACCCCAAGGGCGTTGTCCCATTCTGGCCTTATCTCCGCGCCAAAAATCATCTGTTGGCCAAACGGACGGACAACCGCTCCAAAGCGTATCTGTCCGGCAGCGCCCCTGAAGATACTGCCATCGGTGAAATTCCATGTCGGCGCGGCCGCAAAGCCAATCAGAAGGCCTCTATCATTTTGTTTTCCAGCCGCGAATTTTTCTTTGCCATTTTCTTTTTGACCCATTGTAAGGGCATTTTCTCCACCGGCGCCGTCGTTACCGGCAACAGGGAAAGCCCTTCCTGCCCCGGCATAAGTGCGGGACCAATATTGTTCGTCAAGTCTTGAATAAATAACCCCTGTTACCGGCCCTTCCGAGGCGGAGTGGATAAACCGCCCGTCGCCAGTAAATATCCCCACATGAGAAATTTTATTGGTTTTGGTTGTCTTGAAAAATACAAGATCGCCCGGCTGGGCATTGTCAATCGGAACCTTTTCAACCCATGAATACAGGCCTTCGGTGCTTCTGGGCACGGAAATTCCCAGAGCGTCATGAAAGCTGACGAACACAAGCCCCGAACAATCAAGCCCCTTTCGGTCGAGCCCGCCGTAACGGTAAGGCGTGCGTTCGTATTTTTCCGCCGCGGCAAGAAGACTGGTCCTGGCTTCCTGGTAAGCGGTGTCTTTTTCAGACTGAGAAGCGGACGCTTTTGGGGCAAGGGCAAACCCGCTGTCCAGAGGCGCGGCGGCTAGCCGCCCGGCAAAAATAGCCTGCAGAGCGATAAAAAACACAAAAGGGTATAAAACCGTTGGATTCATATCAATATTCTTAATATCGGCATCTATTTATTATTATTATACCGCTTGTTTTCTCTTTCAATCGTATATATCTTTAATATATAGAACGAAATACCAAAAAAAGGCCAAAAAGGAAAGCCTGCAATGAATGTAATAAAACGATTGTTTTCCCGAATATTCAGAAAGCCCCAAATCCCTGAAAATGTCTTGGAACATTGCCTGAATGAAACAAGAAAACATAACCAAACAAGGTTATTTTATTCAGCTCCTGTTGTAATAGCCTCAATGACGGCCATTACTGTGGGCAATATTTTTCATGCCCTTAAAAACGGCCAGGAACCCTTCTTTCTGATACATGTTATAACAAATACGGTATATCTGTTTTTAATTAGTTGCTGCTTTTTAAATATGAAAATATGGCCCTTTTTAAGGGATAAGGGATTTAATTCCATTCTGCATATTGTGTGTTTTTTATCGCTGCTTTGGGCGTCTGTGTTTTGCGTTTTTGATCATAATCTGATGAATCTAACTATGGGGCTTTTTATATATTCTATCTTTTTTGCGATAAAGCCCCGTGTGTTTTTATTTATTGAACTTTTGGTATTGCTGCCCTTGTTGGTCGCGCTCTTTTTTGTGGGGATGAAAGAATTGGCATTATATGAAAATTATATCAAGATTATTTTTGTCGGCGTTTTTTCGGGTTACCTGTCCTTTAAAGTATATTATTCCACCATGGAAGGCATTGCCAACAAGAAAATAATTGAAATGGAAACCGAAGCGGCCCGTGACGCGCTTTTACGCTTTGAAACAATCTGGAACTGGGTGGAATGCGGCATTGTTATTATTAACGCCAAAACTAAGCAGATACTGGATATAAACCCTGTCGCGGTGCGTATGTTCGGCAGTGAAAAGTTTTTTATTGTAGGTAAATGCTGTCATGAAATTTTTTGCCCTGCGGATAAATATTCCTGCCCGATCCTTGACTTTAATCAGGAAGTTGACCGTTCGGAACGCGTGTTTATGAATAACAAAGGCGAGAGCCTGCCCATAATAAAATCCGTAATTAAAATAACCTATAACGGCCAGCCGGCTCTGCTTGAATGTTTTACCGATATATCGAATTTGAAAAAGGCCGAGGAACAATTAAGGATGATGAGCATAGCCGAAAAAGCAAATCAGGCAAAGAGCGATTTTTTATCGAGAATGAGCCACGAAATGCGCACTCCCATGAACGCCATTATCGGAATGACAAAGATAGCCGAAAAAACCAACGATGTATCCCGGCTTAAACACTGCCTTTCCACCATAAATACCTCATCCGTGCATCTTCTTGGAATAATCAATGATGTTCTGGATATGTCAAAAATCGAAGCTGGAAAATTTGAGCTTGAGAATATTCCGATGAATATAGAAAAAATGATTATGAAGGTAAGCGACATAATTATTGATAACCTTGAAAAGAAAAATCAAAAACTTAATATAAATATGGCAAAAAACCTGGAAATGGATTATATCGCCGACGATCTAAGGCTGTCGCAGGTAATAACGAATCTGCTGTCCAACGCCGTGAAATTTACTCCCGAAAAAGGGGAAATCACGCTGGCTGTTGAAAAGACGGGAAGTAATGATATTTTTAATACCCTCCGTTTTTCCGTAACAGATACGGGCATAGGAATGACAAAAGAGCAGATAGCGCGGCTGTTTAACGCGTTTGAGCAGGCGGACGGCAGCATATCGCGCAAGTTCGGCGGTACGGGCCTTGGGCTTGCCATTTCCAAAAATATCGTCGAAAAAATGGGCGGCCGTATCTGGGTAGAATCGGATGAAGGCCTGGGTTCCGTTTTTATTTTTGAGGTAAACCTTGAGCGCGCGCCTGTACAGGAAGGGGCGGCCCATGAGTCGCCTGGAATTATATCGGACACAAGCGTTGAAATTCCGGATTTGTCCGGTGTAAAGATTCTTCTTGCCGAGGATATGGAAATTAACCGTGAAATTTTTATTTCGCTTTTGGAAGAAACCCACATTACAATTGATACTGCCGAAAACGGGACAATTGCGGTTTCTAAATTCAGGAAGAACCCCGATAAATACGACCTTATAATCATGGATGTCCAGATGCCGGAAATGGACGGGTATGAGGCGACAAGGACCATCAGGGCGATGGATACGCCAAAAGCAAAAAACATTCCGATTATAGCGATGACGGCTAACGCTTTCAGGGAAGACGTAGACCGCTGTCTTAAGGCGGGAATGAACGACCATTTGCCGAAACCGATTGACGAAAAATCCGTGCTGGAGAAGATTATATATTACTCCGGGCGTATTAACTCTTCTTCCAAACCGAAACCAGAACCATTGCCGACAGAGTTAGTAGATACGGCATGGCAAGGATAAAATCGGCCGGCACGCTGCGCAGTCCCTGCGCGTAATTTGACAGGGCGTCGGCAAGGCCAAAGACAAAAGCGGCTAGTAAAAGGCCCTGCGGTTTACGGCCGCCGAGAAAGATAACAACCAGCGCAATCCAGCCCTTGCCGGCGGTCATATTGGGAACAAAGGCCCCAAGGTTCAGGCTGAGGAATGAGCCGCCAATTCCGCAAAAAAGCCCTGAAAGAAGAAAAGCCGTCCAGCGGTATGTGTCCGGCTTGAGTCCCAGGGAAGCCAGCGCCATTGAATAATTTGCGCAAGCGCGCAAACGGTAGCCAAAAGCCGTTTTGTAAATCGCAATCCATGAAATTACCAATAACAGCCAGCTTGCGTATACATACACGCTATGGCCGGAAAGCAATTCGCCGATTACAGGGAGCTTTTTCACAAACGGAATATTTACAAGCGGAATACTTTTATCAGACTGAAAAATGATAACGCCTTTCGTATTAAAAAAGTAATGCGAGAGAACCACTGTTAATCCGGCGGCGAGCAGGTTTACCGCAAGTCCGGTGATGAACACGTTGGAACGCAGTTTCAGGGTTGAGAACGCCATGAGCGCGGAAAGCAAAAGCGAGGCGAGAATCGAGGCGACAAGGGCGGCGGCAAAACTCCCCGTGTAATACGCCGCGGCTATGGCGGAAAACGCGCCGGCAAGCAGCAGGCCTTCAAGCGCAATGTTCAGAAATCCCGCAAGTTCCGTGAACAAGCCGCCTGTCGCGGCTAAGAGGATTGGCGTCATGATTGTTACCGCGCTGTGCAGAACTGGCGACAAGCCTTTCACCGACGTTTCTCCTTTTTGCTGAACAGGTTTCTTAGAACCATGCTGGTAGCCAGAAAGAAAATTACCGACTGGACAATGGAGGCGATCTCAAAGGTAACATCCGAATTCTGCATGGCGATCCTCGCGCCCGAGGAAATCCACGCGAAAAAAAGGCTCGCCGGTATTACTGCCAGGGGATTAAACCCCGCGACAAGCGCCGCCGCAAGGCCGTTCCAGCCAAGCCCTGCGGAAAATTCTTTTACCGTTCCGTAATAAGAGCCAAAGACAGAAAGCCCTCCGGCAAGGCCGTACAGCGCGCCGCTTAAAAACATCGCCAGCACCGTATTCAGCCGGGTGTTGATTCCACCGTAACGCGCAAAAACTTCGTTGGCTCCGGCCATTTTGAATTCGTATCCCAGTCTGGTTTTTTTCAGAAAAATATATACGATGACAGCGGCGGCAAGCGCAATCACAAGCGCCAAGTTTAAATTCGAGGGAAGCAGAATCAGCGGCAGCCTTAAGCTTGCGGCAATTTTTTTTGTTGACTGCAAATTTGTTTCAGGATCATGGAAGGGGCCGGTAACAAGGTAATTAATAATAAGTATCATGGCATTTGACAAAAGGAATGAAGTGATAAGCTCGTTTGTGTTCCACCGCGCCTTGCAAAAGCCGGACAGCGCCGCCAAGGCCCCGGCGAAAAACGCCCCGGCGAGTATGGCAATAAGGCCACCTGGAAGCCCCAGGAACGCCAGCGGCAAGGCGGTGATTGTCGCGATAAATGCCCCCGAATAGATCTGTCCTTCCCCGCCCAGGTTCAGGCTGCCTGTCTGCATTGCGATACTGACGCCAAGCCCGCCGAAGATCAAGGGGATGGCGCTGTTCAGCATATTGCCGAAACTGTAGACATTGCGGAACGGGCCTATAAAGAAAAAGTACAATGTCCTGCCCGGAGTTTTGCTCAGAATGCAGGCAAGCGCGACAAGAACCAGAAGAGCGATAAGAGCAATAACAATAATACCCGCCTGGGACGCAAGGCCGGAATACAAGGAGGCTGTCAGGCGATCCTGCCGCTGTATTTCCGGCGGTCCTCCGGCCTTTTGCCATTTTGAATCGGAGAAATTGTTATTTGGCTTGAGATATTTTGTCATTTTTCCGCCCGTCCGCCTGTCGGCAAAAGCCCCTGCATGCAGTTGCCGATTTTTTCTTTAATAGCGTTATCAACAAAATTGTCGAATTCCGCAATCGCGCTGCCCCGGAACATTACGATGATCCTGTCGGCAAGAGCGAGAATCTCGTCAAGGTTGGTGGATATAAGTATGATCGCCGCGCCTTTTTCGCGCAGGGCGGCGATTTCAGACCAGACGAGGCCGCTGGCTACAATATCCAGGCTCCATGTCGGCTCGGAAAAAACAAAATAGTCCCTGAACTGGTCAATCTCGCGCGCCAAAACCAGTTTTTGCAGATTGCCGCCGGAAAGCGCGGAGGCGGGAATGTTTCCCGCAGCGCCCTCAATATTGTAACGGTTGATAAGCCCGTCCGAAAAAGCGCGTATCGCGACCGTGTCAAGGAAGCCCATGCGGGAAAACGCTTTACGGCGGTCTATCATCAGATTTTCATCGACCGTGGCGTTCAGGGAGCTTCCCACCTGCTGCCTGTTGGCCGGCACATAGGCAAGCCCCTGATGGCGGAGGCGGCGTATACCAAGACGGGAAATGTCCTTCCCGTTATGGGTAATTTTTCCGGTCGCGGGATGGAGGAAGCCGCCAAGAACCGCCTCAAGCACGCCAAGCCCGTTTCCGCCCACGCCGGCAAAGCCCAATATTTCTCCAGCCCGCGCCTCGAATGAAATCTGATTCAACAGCGGACGCTCTTGCCCCTGCCTTAGCACCGTAACATTGTCAAAAATAATAACAGGTTTTCCGCTGCCGTCGGGTTTTTTCCTGTTTTCCCTTTGAAAATTATTTTTATTTTCGCCGATCATCAAACGGGCAATTTCATACTCGTCTATGTCTTTCGTTTCACGGATCCCGACCAATTCGCCGCGCCTGAGCACGGCAACCCTGTCCGCAACGGCTTTGATTTCATGCAGTTTGTGCGTTATGAGAAAAATGGATTTTCCGGCGGCCGACAATGCCTTTAGGGTTTTGAACAGCGCGGCGGTTTCATTCTCGGTAAGCACCGAGCTTGGCTCGTCCAGTATGATAATGTCCGCGTTCCGGTAAAGCTGGCGGCAAATTTCAACCTGCTGCATTTCCCCAATACTGAGATTTTTCACAGGCGCGTCAGGCGTAATTGAAAAATGGTGGGCGTCGATCACCTTTGCGGCTTTTGTCCTGGCCTGTGCGCTGTCAAATAAAAACCCCCACTTGCGCGGTTCCATGCCCATTACGATGTTCTCGGCGACCGTGTATTCCGGAAACAGCATAAAGTTCTGGTGGACCATCCCAATCCCAAGTTTTCGGGCAGCAAGCGGAGAATCAATGGTAACGTCATTGCCGTTAACGCGGATATTGCCTTCGCTCGGCGTTTCAATGCCGTCAAGTATCTTCATCAGGGTCGTTTTGCCCGCGCCGTTTTCACCGGCGATGCAAAGTATTTCCCCCCTGCGAAGTTCCAGGCTTATGTTGCTGTTGGCTTTCTTGCCCGCGCCCGGATACGTTTTGCTTATGCCGCGCAGTTCGACAGTGGGCGCGGAATTTGCCGTTTTCACAGGTTTAACGCGCCTTTACAGGGCCGGGACAGTATAATCAAGACGTCCGGTACGGAAATCATCCATGAAGCTGTCGAATTTTTGTCGTATATCTGCGGGGACATGATCGCGGTAGCCGGGATCATCAAAAATGAAATCCAGGTAGCCTTCTTTAACGCCGACTGTTTTTGAACTGCCATAATTGATCTTTCCGGCAAGCGCGTCCGCAAGTATTTCTTTTACGAGTTTTTGCTGTTCCATTTTACCGCAGCCCACAATGAAACCCGGCGCCTGGCTGTAATCGTTGGTATTAAAATTTACCGAATAAGCTCCGCGGTCTTTTATGGTACGCGTCAGACCCTGCGCCGCGCCGCCCGCAATCGATGTAAACACGTCGACTCCGGCGTTGATCATGCCGGACGCAAGCTCCGCGGCCTTGTTTGCGTCATACCAATTACCAATAACGCGGAAATCCAGTTCAATGCCCGGATCGACACGGCGCGCTCCGTCAATAAAGCCGGGAACCATTTGCCTGTTCAGCAGGGGATATTCCTGGGCGGCGATAAACCCGATCCGTTTGGCGCTGTTGGCGTTGGACATTGCGCTTGTTGTAACAAGCCCCGCCAGATACCCCAAAAACAGGGCCTGCTCGTATTGGTTGTACAGGTATGTGCATATCTGTGGATTACCGCTGTACGCGGCGTCGGTAATGATAAATTTTTGCGAGGGAAACGACGCGCCCACGTTGGCGCATATCTCAGGCAGGGAAGGGTTTGAACCCAACACCAGATCATATTCACCGCCGGATACCATGGAGTGAAGTTGTTCTTCCCATTCAGCCTGGTTAAATCCCGCTTCGTATATTTTAATTATTACATTGCCGTGTTCATTGGCAAACTCCTGGGCTCCCGTTGCCAGCATTTCATAAGTCGGGCTTCCGGCAACTACCCCTGTTATATACACCAGTACGGAAAGGGATTTACCCTGCTCCGTCTGTACCGTTGAACTTTTTGGTTTGCAGGCGGACAGAACAACCACACAAACCAGAAACAGTATAAAAATATTTTTTTTCATGATTGTTATAATACTGTTTTTGCAGGATGTAGTAAACCGGGGAAGATTATGTAATCTGTCTAAATCGATCTTATCATTATTTAAATAATATGAGAATATCAAAGGGGGTATTTTATGCTTAATGAATACGATTGCTGGCTGCAGAAAAGATTAATAGCGCCGACTGAGGCCGCGCTGGATACGGTATTTGCCGAAAAGGGCGGCGAAGTCGCCTCGCAGGCGGTTGAGGAATTCCGTTTGGGCATTAAACGGCTTTTGGGGTTTTCGCCGGCCGTTTATTTTCCTGAAAACATGAAATGCGAAGACCGCAAAGTATTTCTCGGAACTGTTCCGTTTATGGATAAAAGTTTTCAGCTTCCCGCCACGGAGTTAAAAGCCGACGGTTTTGTGATAAAGGTTACTGATAAGCAGATTGTCATCGCCGGGCACGACGAACCCGGCCTGTTGTACGGGGTGTTCCGCTTTCTCGCGTTACTGTCGCTGGGGGAAATAAAAAACGGCTTCGAGATAAACGACGCGCCTGCCAGCCCCCTGCGGATGATCAACCATTGGGACAATATGGATGGAACTGTTGAACGCGGCTACGCGGGGCCTTCCCTTTTCTTCCGTAACGGACGCATTGATTATGAAAAGCAGCGTATAGAAGACTACGCCCGCCTGCTTGCCTCGATTGGCATTAACCGTATTTCAATTAACAACGTCAATGTCCGCAGTAACGCAAAACTACTTATCACCCCTGAGTACCTTGAGGAAGTTGCCATATTGGCGGCGATTTTCCGCCCCTTCGGCGTCAGGCTGCTGCTTAGTATCAACTTCGGCGCGCCCTGGTCGCTGGGGAAACTCCCCACCGCGGACCCGCTTGACCCGGCTGTGGCGGCCTGGTGGAAGGAACGGGCGTCCCTTATCTACAAATATATTCCCGATCTGGCGGGCTTTCTTGTCAAGGCGGATTCAGAGGGCGAACCCGGCCCCTTCCAGTACAACCGCACCCACGCCGACGGCGCGAATATGCTGGCAAAAGCGGTAAAGCCGCACGGCGGCGAGATCATCTGGCGTTGTTTTGTGTACAACTGCCAGCAGGACTGGCGCGATCATAGCTTTGACCGCGCCCGCGCGGCTTATGATCACTTTATGCCTCTGGACGGGGCGTTTGACGATAACGTGATTCTCCAGATAAAATTCGGCCCCTACGATTTCCAGGTGCGCGAGCCGGTAACGCCGCTCTTCGGCGCTCTGAAAAAAACCCGCCATGTTATGGAACACCAGATTACCCAGGAGTACACCGGCCATCAGATAGATCTGTGCTACCTGCCCTGGCTCTGGGAAGACATCATGCGCTTTGACACAGCCGGAGAACCGCAGGGACGCATTAAAGACCTAATCGGCCCTTACTCCGCCGGACATTCGCGCATAGAGGGCTTCGCGGCCGTGGTAAATACTGGAAGGGATCGCAACTGGACGGGCCACACGCTGGCGCAGGCGAACCTTTACGGTTACGGGCGAATTATCTGGAACCCTTCCCTTTCCGCGCAGGAGATTGCCCGCGAGTGGAGCGTCCTTTCCTTTGGCTCAG
>Ga0268262_10005914_pt1 | contig 11937 bp, 8 predicted proteins | sample TergutNc150P3_FD_190354 | JGI IMG/M metagenome (GOLD analysis project Ga0268262, IMG submission 190354) | Nasutitermes corniger P3 segment gut microbial community from laboratory colony in Florida, USA - Nc150 P3 (SPAdes) (version 2) | ecosystem: Host-associated > Arthropoda: Insects > Digestive... | reverse complement strand
GGGGGGGCAGCAAAAAGTCATTTACACAACCCCCAACACAATAAGCTGAACATTCTCAACACCCTGATAAACATTGGTGCGAGCCTCAAAAACCAGATTAACGCTACCTTTTTGCAGGAAATTTGCTAAATGAGGTTTGTTGAAGGCAATAGCGGAAAGAGAAGTTCTGCCCTGTACGGCATAAAAACGCAGGTGACCACCTTTTAAACATTTAAAGCTGCGTACTGCAATTTGCCTAGCTAAAAATATGGGATAAGTATTCTCGTTGCCAAAAGGTTCAAGTTTTTTCAACTCATTTAAAAAAGGCATATTTATTTCAGAAAGCGAAACTTCCAAATCGTATTTTATGCACTCTTCCATCACAGGCTCAAAACCTTGTACATTTGCCTGCTCTTCCATGCTAGTTCTGAGTTCGCCTATTTTTTCTGCCGATATATTAAAACCCGCTGCCTTTACATGACCGCCCCAGCGAAGAAAAAGAGACCTGCATGGGAAAAGCGCACCGTGCCAGTTAAAAGAACCCGCAGAACGCGCACTTGCAACCGCAATCCCATTGCTTTGAACGGAAATTATAGCAGTGGGACGTTTGTACTCCTGAGCTATTCTTGCCGCAACTATCCCTATAACGCCTATATTCCATTCCAAAGAATCTATTATCAACACACGCGGCAAATTATTTTCGTAAATCTCTTCTAGCCTTTTAATTGCTTGTTGGTGAATATCCAGCTCTATAGTTCTACGTTTCACATTGCACTCAGAGAGCCTCTCGTAAAGACTCTCTATTTCTTCCCTATCCTTGCACAAAAGAAATTTTAGAGACATATCTGGCCCTTCCATTCTGCCTGGCGCATTCAAAAGCGGAGCCATGCGATAATGAATATCATTGCTATACACAAGGTTTTTATCTGTGCCAAGTTTTTCGTATAAAACTTGAATTGCAAGGCAATCTGAATTTGAGAATTTGCGCATTCCTTTTCTCACCAAAAAAAGATTCTCCGAATTCAATGGAACAATATCTGCCAAGGTGCCAAGCGAAACCAAGGGCAAATATCTCTCCAAATCGCTCAGAGGCTTTCCTGTTTTTTGATAAAGGGCATATAAAAATTTATAAGCAACACCCGCTGCACACAAACATTTATTTGGATACTCACAATCTTCCAAAAAAGGATCCAAAATGGCATCTGCATCTGGCAAACCTTCTCCCGATGGCCTGTGGTGGTCTATAACCAAAACCTGCATTCCAAATTCCTTTGCGGCTTTTATCTCTTCTTTTGCGGTTATGCCTGTATCCACAAGAATTAAACACTCTGCTCCGGCATCTCGCAATTTTTGCAAAGTGCCAGCAGAAAGCCCGTAGCCACCATCAAAACGATTTGGGAGCATCCAGTTTGCTAAAAGCCCCCAGTCTCCAAGTGCCCCAGCCAAAATTGCCGAACTGGAAATTCCATCTAAGTCGTAATCGCCGTAAATCCACACTTTCTTTTTGTGTTCACGGACGGCCAAAACAAATTCTATTGCTTTGTCCATATTTTTCATCAAAAAAGGGTCGTGCTCACAAGGTATATCCCAGTTCAGCCAAATATCCGATTCTTCGGGTGTTTTAACACCTCGCAAAACCAAAATTCTAGCTAGCAGAATTGATACCTTATGCCTTTTTGCTATTTCCAGCGATAGTTGTGCGTTTGTCATATTTCCTTTTGCGCCATTCTAAGCGCCATATTTTGAATTGCGTGCTCTGTTGTGAATTTCTTTGCAAGCACTGCCCGCAAAAGAAAATTGATATTTTGTATATAAACCAAATATTCAGGATTATTTGATTTTAGCAAGTACAGAGCCAGGCCCTCCAAAAAAAATGCAATGGTATTTATAGACTTATCTATTTCCTGTGCATATAAAATTGCAGCAGAAGCATCACCGCTCAGAGCGTGATTTGCATAAATGGCAATTTTTTCCTTTAATTCCAAATAATTTGAATCAAGTGCAAGCATTGCCTTTCCAACAGAACCTGCGGCAAATTCCAAAATGCCCTCTGCCGGTGCAGAATACCCATAAGCTGTTAAAATTCTGGCTACCTCATCATTGCTTGCAACAGGAACCGAAAAACAAGTTGAGCGTGAACGTATGGTTGGCAAAAGCAAATGCCTAGATGCAGCGGTTAATATAAAATATGTGTTTGGTGGAACTTCCTCAAATGTTTTCAAAAGTTTATTTGCAGACTGCTCATTCATCAAATCTGCATTTGTTATTATAACAACACGGTTGCCGCTCGCTTTCAATTCAAAATTTTTCAGCAAATTCTCAACCATTCCAACAGATATAATGGCAGATTCAGTTATATACCCCGTGTGAAATGGATTTTGAATGAATTTTTGCGAAAGTTCTTCTGTTCTTGAATCTATTTTTGCGGGAGTATCTCTGTCTTTAGCATCGCCGTCTAAGGGAATTAACCAAATAAGAGGCTCATTGCTACGCTCGCAAAGTATTTTTGCAAGATCCATAGCGAGGAGTTTTTTCCCTATTCCTAGAGTGCCATCTAAAAGTAACATCTGAGGAAAACGCTCTTGCTCAAGAGCATTCTTCAAGGCATTCCAAACTGGAATGACCTGAGCAGTTATATTGGAGGAGTATGTCAAATTTTAAACTGCCCCACGGTATTTTTCAATTCTTCTGCAAATTTGCTCAAATTGGCCGCGCTTGAATTTACTTGTTTTGCGCTTTGAGCCGACTCTTTTGCAACATTGCTCATATTAACAATATTTTGGCTAACGCTACCAACACCCTTTGCCGCATCACTTGCGTTTCTTGAAACATCATTGGCACCTTTTGCTACCTCACCAATGGCAGAAACAACTCGCTTTGCTCCTGCGCTTGCCTGTTTAACATTGCTTGCTATTTCGTTTGTGCCATTGGCAACTTCGCCAATGGCTGAAGCCACTTGTCTAGCCTCTGTGTTTGTTTGTGCCACATTGCTTGCTATTTCATTGCTCGCCTTGGTTTGCTGCTCAATGTGTCCGGTTATGGCCTCAACACTTTCGTTTATTTTGGCTATTATTCCAGACACATCGTTTATCGCTTTAACTGCTTCGCCTGTGCCTGCTTGAATGTTTTCTATTTTGAGGGCAATGTCGTTTGCATTGTTTGCGCTTTGTTGAGCAAGCTCTTTTATTTCGTTAGCAACAACGGCAAATCCTTTGCCTGCATCGCCTGCGCTTGCAGCTTCAATTGTAGCGTTGAGTGCGAGCAGGCTAGTTTTATCGGCTATCTTTTTAATGATTATTGTAACCTTTCCTATTTCTTTGGCGGCCATGCCAAGTTTGTCCATAACTTTGGTAGCATCGCCGCTTTTAGATATTGCGTCTTCTGTTATTTTGCGCGCATCTCCGGCATTGCCTGCAATTTGCCTTATGCTTGCGCTAACTTCTTCAACAGCAACAGCTATTGCGTTCATGTTGGTGCTCATCTGCTTTGCTGAATCTGTAACTTTGCTTGCGTTGTTGCTCGCTTGCTCTGCACCGTTTGACATTGCATTTATATTTGCAGCCATTTGTTCTGTTGTGTTGGCTACTTCGCTTGCGTTATGGCTTGCCTCTTCTGTGCCGCTTGCCATTGCATTTATATTTGCAGACATCTGTTCCATTGTGCTGGCTATAGATGTGCTTTGAGATACTGTTTGTTCACTGCCACGCTCTAAAGAATTGCTAACATCTGTTAAATGTTTAGATGTTTCAGAAAAACTATTTGCATCATCGCTTATCTTTTTCATAAATTTTTGCAGCAAATCCAAAAAGTCGTTGAATCTCTTAGACATTTCGCCAATTTCATCGTTAGATTTGATTTTAAGCCGCCCGGTTAAATCGCCGCTGCTAACCTGTTTTATTCCTTTTATAACAACTTTTATTCCCTTGCTTATTCTATTTCCAAGTACAAAAGAAACTATTATTGCCACTACAATTGAAATTGCGATTACAATTAAAATAGATCTCAAATCCATTTTATCTAAACTTTTTAAAGAGCCAATGCTCACAAGATACCATTTTGGAGTATTTGGAACAGCTATAACCGCAACATACATACTGTCTCTGAACTTAATACCTTGTTTTTCCAAAATAGATTTATCCAGTTTAAAGTCTTCTAGAATATTGCTTTTCATAACCTTGGATGTGTCTTGGTGGATTATGTACAAACCGTTTGCATCTATCAAAAAACTTTTTCCATCTTCTGTCACTTTGCGTGCATTGACTATTTCTGTCAACTTATCCAAAAGCACATCTATGCCCACAACACCGTTGATTTTCCCTTTAGCATCAAAGGCGGTTTTCACAATGGTCACGCAAATTTTATGCGTTTCAGAATCTTCGTAAGGGTCTGTTATGGTAATTTTGCCAGGATTTTGCATTGCAGATATAAACCAAGGCCTTTTTACGTGATTCCAGTTTGGTTCTTCTTCGTAAGGATTCCAATTTGTTCCGCTGGCAAAAAATCCGCCTTCATAACGGGTGAGAGCAGTGCCGTAATAAGCATCTAGAACAGATGGTTCTGCTTTGGCTATTTTGTCTAAAAGACGGTTGTTCTGTTCATGGTCGTAATCGCCTGCAAAGGCGGCTATGTAATTTGCCATATCCATAGCAGGTGCAAGGGCATTTTGAATATCTGCATTTAAATATTGCATTGTTCTTTTGGCAATACCTTCTAAATGTTCGGTATTTGCTTTTTTTGAACTTATAAGAAATATAGCTAAGAAAGCAGCGGAAATAGCAAGTGCAAGGCCTATGCTAAGCGCATGTATGCGAAACCGTATTGAATAAAAAAATTTAAACACCTATTCTCCAAAATCAATGAACAGACCACCACACTTTTTTGTCAGCATAAGTGAAGTCGTGGTTCCTGCACCAGCGCGACCAGCAAACATCGTCTAGTGTGGATTCAATCATTGCTTCAAAGCAATATTTTCCAGCTTTTGCTGTTTCTTTCAATTTTTCAAAAAACTCTTTTGTGAGTCTTTTCTTTCTCCATTCAAGATACTCAGCCTCTGGAATATTAGCATTATCGGCTATATCCTTGAGCTCTTTTGCTAGTGTTGGATTCATTTATTTTTCCTCATGGTTCAAACAGTCTTAAATATAGAAAAATTGGAGTTTAAGTTTCCTCAAACTCCGTGCCTCTGCTGGTGTGCCATATCCCAAGTATTTCTATTTCAGCTTCTTTTTCCCTATAGTAGATGTTGTAACTAAACTTGCCTAGTTTTATTTTCCGCATTCCATTTTTGTGTTTGGTGCCTATCCAAGGAGCTTTCTCTAATAGCCTTACTGCCTCAAAAAACTGCTTTCCCATTATCTCCGCTTGTTTTGGTGCATAGTTATCGTAAAGGTAATTTACAGCCTCATCTAGTTGCTTTGCAAGCCTTAGCGTGTAAGTTATTTTCTTTTTTTGCAAGTTTTCATTTTTTTCTGCCATAATAACCGTTAGCAAATTTTTCCATTACTTCTTTTTCTAGTTGCTCAATAGGGAACGTTTCTCCCCTGTCGGCTTCTGCCATGCTTATGGCTAATTCCCTGTCAAGTTTTATTTCATCTAATAGGTCTTCAGTCCAGTTTTCAAGCTTTAGCGTTCCCATAGCCTGCTTTACTTCTGTTGCCGTCAAGGTTTCTATTTCTGCTGTTGCTGTTGCCATAGTTTGTACCTCTCTTGAAAATATAGTAAATTAAATAGCGAAGGGGCAGCCAGGAGTGCTGCCCCTTCTTATTTGCATTTTGGGGGGTTGGGTTAGAGATTTGGTGTATCTTTTGAAAGAGTTGGCGTGAGGGTATATGTCTCAAAAAGATTTCCATTATATTCGTAAACATTTATGTTCATACTACGGCCATTGACTTCAACCATTGTATATCCTGGTTCACCTTTGACATAGTTGGAATGACAGGCGTAAGATTCTGGTAAGTAGTTACTCGTATTATAAGCAGCGGAAGTATTTGAAGGGCATGACCTGTATGTTTCTTCAGTTATTTTAGTTAAATAAGGATAGCCAGTGGCTGTTGAAGCTATACCGGCTGCCCCAGACTGATACGGTCCAGGATAGCCACTCGGTTTAAGAGTTAGATATAAAGTGCCCTTATTCGCATTTTCGCCTGAGCTTGGATGATCATTATACATAAGCTGGCTTCTAACATATATATGGTCATGACCAGCAAACACCAAATCTACACCTTTCTCGGTCATCAATTTTTGAAAACCCGCAGCTACTAATCTTTTCACATCGTCATTCAATGGGTGGGCACTACTACCATTAGAAATGCTATTCGTAGATTTATGATGCATCACAACAATAAAATCATACATAATCGTAGTGAACTCACTTTTTGCCGAATCAATGGTAGCTCTAAATTTCACTACCCATTCTTTTATGTTGGCTTCACTGATATTAGTATTATTATCGGATGTGTTTAAGCCTATAAAGAGAACTCTATTGTAGAGGAAAAAATAATTGGAATTTCCATGATATTGTTGTGAAGAAGAGGAGATTGGAATAACGCCAACACGGTTTGGCAAGTTAAAATGATTGTCAAAATTAATAAAATCAGTACCTTGCAAGTTATGATCGTGGTTGCCCATTACCGGAGCGAAAGGAATTTCTTTTAATTCTGGAGGGCTAAGGAGAACTTCATATTCTACTTCTCTTCCATTATTAGCAAGGTCGCCTGAGTTTACAATAAGACTTGCATTTGCATTAGCTATTCGGTTGACAATATTATTCCAAAGTGTTTTTGCGTTTTTACAATTATCAGTCGTAGGCGAAGTGCATTCAGGTTGTACGTCTGATGTTGCCGCGAATTTAAAAGCACCACTTGGGGGCGTTTTGTAATTATATTCTGCGGTCCAGTTTGTTCCGTCAATAGACAACGAGTATGTATATTCGGTATTTGGGTCAAGACCAGTTACCGCAACTTTATGGTATTTATGCTCGGTTCCAATACCGCCACAATAATCATTATTAGTTTGACTACTTTGCCTACAAGTTCCAGAAGTAATAGTGCCTTCTCTTGTAGTGACAAGAACGCCATTCTTGGAAACACGTACCTTAGATGTGGTCCCTGTCAATCCTTTAGAATACCAGTTAAACCTAAGCTCACTTGTGGTGCTTCCTGGTTGCAAGTTAAGCATATAAATTGTAGGCGGGGTTCCTGTTTGGATAGAAGAAGAACTTGAGCTTGGTTTTCCATCCCTTACCACATCTCCCTGACAGTATGAATCTTTTGGATCGTAAGCTATTCCGCCGCACCAAGCTTTTGCCCAATACTCTTTGGTACCACCGCAATCTATGATAAAATACGGAGAATTTTTTGGATCTTCAACTTTACAGCCACCTGTGTTTGAGCCGTTGTGCAATTCGTGTACTTGTTCACCGCATTTAATTTTAATGCCACCGAATGTTTCTATGAGTGTGCAATTTGCGCCGCTATCACCGCGTTCACCTTTATCGCCAGGATCGCCTTTGACACCGGGGTCTCCCTTATCGCCTTGAGTACCCTTAGGTCCTTGCGGGCCAACTGCTCCGGTTTCGCCTTTCTCACCCTTAGTTCCTTCTGGTCCCTGCGGTCCAGTTTCTCCGGGGTCTCCCTTATCGCCTTTATCTCCTTTCTCCCCAGTATTTCCTTTGACACCGGGGTCTCCCTTATCGCCCTTATCTCCTTGTAGTCCCTGAACACCAACGTTCTGCCAAGTTCCGTCTTTGCCGTCCTTACCATCCGCTCCCTTAATTTGACCAATGCTTACCCACTTAGAGCCATCATAAACATAGCCATAGCCCTTCTTATATGTAGTTCCAACGTCTTCGCCTGTATATACCCAAAAATCGCCATGTTTTGGTGTGCCGCTAGGAGGCATAGTGCTTGCGGTACCTTTTGCAGTTATTGAAGCACCGTCTTTGCCGTTTGTACCGTCTTTTCCATCCTTGCCGTCTTTTCCGGCTGCTCCGGTGTCGCCTTTATCTCCTTTCGCTCCGGCTGCTCCAGTGTCACCTTTTGGTCCCTGCGGTCCAGTTTCTCCGGGGTCTCCATTATCGCCTTTATCACCCTTATTTCCTTTCGCTCCGGCTGCTCCGGTTTCGCCTTTTGGTCCCTGCGGTCCAACTGGTCCCTGTGAGCCTATTTCTCCAGAACCCGTGTCGTTTCCCTGAATTTGACCAATGCTTACCCACTTAGAGCCATCATAAATATAGCCATAGCCTGTTGTATATGTTGCATTGGTTTCGCCTATATATACCCAAAAATCGCCTTGTTTCTGTCCAGCAGTAGGCATTGCAGTTGTGGAGCCTTTTGCAGTTATTGCAGTACCGTCTTTGCCGTCTTTGCCGGCTGGGCCTTGTGGTCCTACTGGCCCTTGTGGTCCTTGTGGTCCTGAGTCGCCTTTTGAACCTTGCGCACCTTGTTCGCCTGGAATACCGTCTGAACCTTGATCGCCTCTTTCGCCTTTGTCTCCCTTTTCGCCTTTTTCACCTGCCGCTGGACCTGCTGGGCCTTGTTCGCCTTTATCTCCCTGTTTACCCTGCTCGCCTTTTTTTCCATCCTCTCCGTTTTTCAATTCACCAACCTTTTTGCCACCGCATAAAACGTCATAGCCGCCTTCTGCTTTTGGTTCAACAGTACAGCCTAAGGCATCTGCAACGCCTGCTTCTGTGCAAGAAAGGGCTATTACCACAGCAAGCCCTAAGCTTGCTGTTAGTACGATTTTCGTGAGTTTTGTTTTCATTAGGTTACCTCTTGTATGTCGCTATAGTTTTGGAAGAGTTGGCGTGAGTTCAATATATTCAAAAAGCCTTCCGTCATGTTCGTAAATATTTATTTTCATATTCTTGCCGTTCACTTCAATTATTGAATATCCGGGGTCAGTTCCATTATATAGAGAATGATTCGCATAAGATTCTGGCAGGTAAAGTTTTTTGTCATTACGAGTAATACCGCTATCTTTAATGATATAAGGATATACATCTCTAAAAATATTCGTATCATAATAACCTATATAGTCGCCTGCATAATTTCTAGTCATGCCGGCTGGTTTAAGAGTTAGATATAAAGTGCCCTTATTCGCATTTTCGCCTGAGCTTGGATGATCATTATACATAAGCTGGCTTCTGACATATATATGGTTATGACCCGTTAGCACTAAATCTACACCTTTCTCGGTCATCAGTTTTTGAAAACCTGCCCCTATATAAGCTATTATATCATCATCAAGCGTGTGTCCATTTCTATTAGTACTAGGACCACTACAATCATCATTAGTACAATTAGTAACACTATTTGTAGATTTATGATGTGTCACAACAATAAAATCATATTGAAGTGGACTGTGTGCATTTTTTGCGGCATCAATGGTGCTTCTAAAGTCTGCTACATATTTCTTTGCAGCTTCAATGTCTTGCTCTGCAGTTTGTCCAGTAGGTCTGCCAATATATCCTCCAGCGGGATCCCAGACATAAGGCGATGTATTTAAGTTTATAAAGAGAACTCTATTATAGAGGAAATAGTAATTATTGGTTCGTTCACCCTTATATTTCGCTGTTGGATTCACCTGAATATTGGGTAAGTTAAAATGATAATTGAAATTAGTAGTTGTCTGCATATCGTGGTTGCCCATTACCGGAGCGGTAGGGATGCTTCGTAATTCTGGAGGGCTAAAGTAACCATCAAACTCGTTTTCACGTCCATTTTCAGTATGGTCGCCGCTGTTTACAATAAGAGTTGCGCCAGCATTACAGAGTTTAGTAGCAATGCTTTTCCAAGGATTAAGAGTGGCATCGATGCATTTATTAGTAGCGGTCGAACTACAGCTAGGTTGTACATCTGATATAGCCGCAAATTTAAACGGACCAGGTGTTGGAACTTTGAATTCGTATTCATCAGCACTCCAGTTTGTACCGTTATTAGATACCCTATATGTATATTTGGCACCAGGTTCAAGACCCGTTATTGTAACTTTATGTTGTAGGTAGCTAGAACTTGCCGAATTGGAAGTTCCACTAAAGTCTTTAATATGATAACCGTTCTTAAAAACACGCACAATAGAACTAGAAGCACTACTCGTTCCCGAATACCAGTTAAAATTAAGTTCACTGGTGTATCTTCCAGGATTCAAACCAAGCGTTTGAGGTGTAAATGATGTTCCTAACGGAAAATCGGTGTTTAACTTTCTATCCTTTATTACATCTCCCTCGCAGTACGAAGCGTTTGGATTGTAAACTTCTCCATTGCACCAGGCTTTTCCCCAATATTCTTGGGCAGTACCACCGCAATCTATGATATAATACTTAGAATCGTCAGGATTTTTAATATTGCAGCCACCCGAACCTGCGCCGTTGAGCAAGGGGTATTCTTGATTACCGCATTTAATGTTGACACCGCTACCGCCGGATATTGGTATAAGTTCACAACCTACACCATCTGCACCTTTGTCACCTTTTGCACCTGAGTCACCTTTATCCCCCTTATCTCCTTTCGGTCCTGTGTCGCCTTTCTCTCCTTGAGGTCCTGTATCACCCTTAAGTCCTTGCTCGCCCTTAGGTCCTTGCGGTCCCTGCAGTCCGATTGCTCCTGTTTCGCCTTTATCTCCCTTATCGCCTTTCGCTCCTGTGTTGCCTTTCTCACCCTGAAGTCCCTGCTCGCCTTTAGGTCCTTGCGGTCCTTGTTGCCCCTGAATGGGACCAACGTTCTGCCAATGAGTACCGTTCCAAACATAGCCATCGCCTGTACTATATGATTGTCCTTCAAATAAATGGGTATCCCCTGATATTGTTCCGTTCCCTGTTACTGTATATAGGTCGCCCACATTCCTATCCTTAGAATGTAAAGCTTCAGGGTTAGAAACTGTGCCTTTCAAAGTTATTCCTGTTCCGTCTTTGCCATCCTTTCCCTGAATTTGACCAATGTCAACCCAATGATCTGTGTCCCAAATATAACCGTGACCCTGTTCATATTTTCCTGATGTACCTGTATATACCCAAAAATCGCCCTGATTATTCCCACTAGTGAGCAAAGATGGTGTGAAGCCTTTAGCGGTTATTCCTATGCCATCTTTGCCGTTTGTACCGTCTTTTCCATTATTGCCGTCTTTTCCGGCTGCTCCAGGGTCGCCTTTATCTCCCTTATCTCCTTTCGCTCCAGTGTCGCCTTTTGGTCCCTGCGGTCCTTGCAGTCCGGTTGCTCCAGTATCGCCTTTATCTCCCTTATCTCCTTTCACTCCATCTGCTCCTGTGTCGCCCTTTGGTCCTTGCGGCCCAGCTGGTCCCTGTGGTCCGGTTGGTCCTGAACCTGTGCCGTTTCCCTGAATTTGACCAATGCTCACCCACTTAGAACCATCGTAAATATAGCCGTTGCCTTTCGTATATGTTGCATTGGTTTCGCCTTCATATACCCAAAAATCGCCTTGTTTACCGCTAGGAGGCATAGTGCTTGTGGTGCCTTTTGCGGTTATGGAAGTACCGTCTTTTCCTGCCGGCCCTTGTGGCCCTTGTGGCCCTGCTTGTCCTTGTGGTCCTGAATCGCCTTTCTCGCCTTTCTCGCCTCTGGGTCCCGAAGGCCCCGAAGGTCCCTCTTTACCAGTTGAGCCAGGATCGCCTCTATCTCCCTTATCGCCTTTTTGTCCGCCTGCTGGCCCTGCTGCGCCTGACTCTCCCGGTTCGCCTTTTTCGCCCTGCTCACCTTTTTCTCCATTGACGCCGTTTTTCAATTCGCCAACTTTTTTGCCGGCGCATAAAACGTCGTAGCCGCCTTCTGCTTTTGGTTCAACAGTGCAGCCTTGAGCATCTGGGATGCCTGCTTCAGAACAAGAAACGGCTATTACCACAGCAAGCCCTAAGCCTGCTATTAGTGCAATCTTTGTGAGTTTGGTTCTCATCGGGTTACCTTTTGGTTTGAGGTTTGGTTGAAGGGTTCATTGACAGGGGGG
>Ga0268262_10005913_pt1 | contig 11942 bp, 11 predicted proteins | sample TergutNc150P3_FD_190354 | JGI IMG/M metagenome (GOLD analysis project Ga0268262, IMG submission 190354) | Nasutitermes corniger P3 segment gut microbial community from laboratory colony in Florida, USA - Nc150 P3 (SPAdes) (version 2) | ecosystem: Host-associated > Arthropoda: Insects >... | reverse complement strand
CCTGTTTTTTTAATACAACCATGTCGTCGTGAGTGATGTTGTAACAGGATGCAAGCTCGCGCAAGTCTTTCATATTAAGTCTGATTAATTCGTTTATTGTAAGGCGGGGTTTGCCGTTATCCTGATCTTGGCGCGGAATGGGCTTGCCATACAGATCAGGCATTGAGGGCAGTTTTGGTAACGCCGGAAGTTCCGCCATTATATTTGACTGCCCGTTTGCATGTTCTTCCGATTCGCCGTTTTTATCTTCGATAGAGCCGTTTTCCGAGTACGATTTTCTGCCGCGTACAACAACGCGCCCCGTTTTATCCGCGCCTGCGGATTCGTTGTTCTGTTCTGTTTCTTCAAAGCTTCCGTTTTCCGCGTCATTGTCCTCAAAAGTTGATTCTGAAGTTTTTCTGCTTCTCTTTACAATTGCCATTTTTACCACCTATGGATTGTTTTGTCTGGATTCATATTTAATTTTTATTTTAATAATTTGATTCATTGTTGCCGAAAAGATACTCCCACTTTACCGATTTTTTTTATTTATGTCAACCCTTTATTATTAAAATTTCTTGAATTTTTTCAATTGCCGCGCAAGCGGCGCGAAGACGGATTTCATTTCTGGAACCCGTAAAATGAAACATCTTTGCTTTAATTTCCCCACCTCTTAAAGCCGCCGCAATCCATACCGTCCCCACAGGCACGTTACTGCCGTCTCCGTCAGGACCGGCAAGCCCTGTAACCGCGGCGGAAATATCCGCGCCGCTTTTTTGCAATGCCCCAACAGCCATTGAATACGCCGTTTTTTCACTTACAAGCCCGTCAGCGGAAAGTTCGCTTTCTTTTAAACCAAGCATGGAAACCTTTGCCTCTTTTGTATAGCAAACAAAAGACCCCCACAAAACTCCCGACGCTCCCGGCACTTGCGCCAACAGCGATGAAATCAATCCGCCGGTACACGATTCGGCTAAAACCAGTTTTTGTGAAACAGCTTTTAGTTTTTCTATCAAGCAAGCCGCTTTTTCTTCGGCCTGATTAATTAATTGTTCATCTATGTTACGCTCTGGCATTGCTTCGCTGTAAATCGGCTTTTATTTCTTCTGTAGGACGATGAAAAATTTCTACGTCTTTTTCTATGTTGGTCATTTTGCATTTGCCTTCAAAAAGAACCCCGTCGGCTATTCGCAGTCTTGCGGCGTTTACATCCCCTTGAACCTTTGCTCCGCTCATCATGTCAACTTTATCTATCGCGTTTATTGTTCCTGAAATATTTCCGTGCACTGTAAGGGAATTTACTATTACATGATCAGCTTCAACAACAGCGTCTTTATCTACAATTAAATCGCCGGACGCTTCTATTGTCCCCTTAAAAATTCCCTGAATGCGCAAAGTAGAGGCAAACTTAAGTATTCCCGTAAAATTTGTCGCCTTTCCAAGAACTACTACTTCCGATTTATCTCTTTTTTTGCCTTCTTTCTTTGACATCTTTATGGCTGCTCCTGCTGTAAGAATTTTCGTATTTGGACTTCAAGAACAGAAAGACCTATCTCGTCTTTCTTTAAATTGTCCCATTCATTTATTGTTTTTTCTATTCTTGCGTCAAGAGCCGCGATTTGTTTTCGCACGGCGAGAATTTTTTCGCTTACCGGATTTAAATGCTGGATAAGGGTTTCCTGACTGAGGGTTTCGCCGTTTGCCGTGTTTGAACAGATTGTGGCGATTGCCTTATCAAGATCGTCAACGCTTTCGATGAAAACAGAAAGGCTGTCTTTTAAATGCCTGTTTAATTCTTCGGCGAGGATAAGGCGCGTTTCACGCACTTTTATCTGCTCGAATAACGCGCGGTTTCGCAAAACCGCGTTAATGCGGGCAAGAACTTCGGTAAAATTAAACGGCTTCGTTATATAATCATCAACGCCCGCTTCAAAACCGGCAACTTTGTCTTTTACGTCGTCCAATGCCGACAGCATGATGATGGAAATTTCTTTATAATTAGGATCGTTTTTAAGGATTTTTGTTATTTCCCTGCCTGTCATTCCCGGCATTATGTTGTCAAGGATGATTAAATCGGGCAGGAATTTTTTTACTTTTTCCAGAACGTCGGACCCATTATCGCATTTTTCAACTACAAAACCGAGTTTGGACAGCATTACTTCAAAGAAATCTAGGTTAATAGTTTCATCATCAACGATTAGTATTTTTTTTCTGGTGTTCATTGCTTTATTGTACACCATACTGCCTTATAGATCAACAAGGCGGCCGCCAGAAAAATAAAGAAAATCGCAAGATAATCTCCGTAAAGCGTGTAAATTGCAGTTTTTTTTACAAGCGGAACTGTTACATTGAGGGCAATTTCCGCAAAAGGGGGAGCCATTGCCGTAATCCTGCCGTTGGGGTCTATGGCGCAAGTTTGACCGGAAGAAGTGGCTCTGACCATAGGGCGGTAATTTTCTACCGATCTAAAGACCGCCATTGCAAGATGCTGATACTGTGAGGGGAGGCTGTTTGACCACGCGTCGTTTGAGATATTTACGAGTATGCCGGCTCCTTTGCGTACAAATTTTGTGGACAGATAGCCGAAAGTGTCTTCAAAACAAATCGGGGCGGAAAAAGTAAATCCCTGTATCGAAAAAACCGTTTCCTCATCGCCTTTTTCCCAAAAGTGGGTGTCCGCTTTTTCCAGCCATTTATAAATAGACGGAAATTGTTTTTTATAGGGAAAATGTTCGGTAAAAGGAACCAAATGCAGTTTTCTGTAGACGGCTGTATTAACTCCTTGTTCAAAAAGCAAAGCCGCATTGTAATCAATACGGTGTTTTTCATTTGCGTTGGGGTTTTTCGCGCTGTCCTTGCGCCCGTCGTCATTCCCGATTAAAAAAGGAACGTCTTTTGATGAAAGATACTCTAAAAGGTCTTTTACAATCAGCCATGTATTTTGATCATCGCGGTATGTGGTATGCCAGTAAATTCTAGGAATAAAAGCGGTTTCCGGCCACACTACAAGAAGAGGTTTTGGGGCGGAAAGCAGGGCTTCATCGGAGAGGCGGATTAATTTTTCAAGGTCTTTGCGGTAGCCTTGAGTAACCTGCCACGCGGACGGGGCTTTGGCGGCTTCCCATGGATCGGTATTGTGCTGGATTAGGGCGATGGGCGCGTTTGGGCAGGAAGAAAAATCCTTCATATTGATAAAGCCGAAAACTAACGTTGATGCAAGAGCGGCAAACCATAAAACAGCGGAGATTTTTTCCTTGCGGAAAAATGATATAAGCGAATTATTAAAATCAGGCAGTTTTAAATTGTTAAAAGCCTGCGCAAGCCAAAAAGAGGGAAAAGTTACAAGGGCGGATACTCCCCACACGCCTGTAACGCTCGCTATTTGAATCAGCGGTATTACGCGCCACTGGGAATAGCCCGTTATTCCGTAGGAGTAGCCCAAAAATCCTTTTGTGCGTAAATATTCATAGGCAAGCCATATAACCCATTGCACAAGGTAGCCGCGTTTTGGAAAAAGAATCAACGCGAGTTTTAAGAAGACAAAAACGGCAGCTAAATAAACAAGGTAGATACAGTAAACAATTGTTCCGGCAAGCGGATGAAAATTGCCAAGCCAGTAATTAAAAAGGCTGTAAGCGATTAAGCCGTAAACCGCGCCGAAGCCCGCGCATGACAATAAATTGTTTTTTTGAATTACAATAAGGAGGGGGATATACGCGAACCACGCAAGAAAGGACAGCCCATTAATAAAAATTATATTCGGAAAAGACGCGGCAAAAAGAATTGACGCTGATAATATAAGCCCCAACTGGATTAAGATATTTTTAACCCAGTTGTTTTTTGTTTCCATTTGTTATTTTTTTGACGTTTTTTTATCGTCGTTTATCGCCCATACGGCTTGTTTTAATTCACGCCCTGAACGGAAAGCGACCGCGCCGTGCGAATGTATAACAATAGTTTCGCCTGTTCTGGGGTTTCTTGCCCTAGGACGCGCTTTTCGCACCTTTACTTCAAAAGTGCCAAAACCGCGCAATTCAATCACTTGGCGGCGCATCAGGGCGTCTTTCATCTCGTCAATGAAAAGATCAACAATATTACGAATCTCGGTGCGGCTCATTCCTGTTTTTTCATAAAGCGCGTCTACAATGTCAACCTTTGTAAATTTTTTCACAGCCATAAAACGCTACAGTGCCGCCTTCATCGCGTTAAAATAACGCTGCATCCTTGATTTTTTGCGGGCGGCCGCGTTCTTTTTTATTATTCCTTTTCCGGCTGCCGTATCAATTTTTTTGATCATTTCTTTTAATGCGGCGTCCGCTTCCGGGTCTTTTTTCTGCGCCAGAGTTACAAACCTTTTTACGCTGCTTCTTACCGCGCTTTTTGCCGATTTGTTTCTTAAGCGGCGTTCTTCGCTCCTGCGGTAACGTTTTTCCGCTGAATTACTTTTCTTAGCCAACGAATTCCTCCAAAAAATTACTTGTTATATTTGAGGATTTTCCAAGAATAACCTAAGTTTTGGAAAAGGCTCATTTCATATTTTTATTTTGCGCACGCAAAACAATTTTAACATAAATTCCATGACAATTTAAAATTGTCATGGAAAAAATTACAATGCTCAGTTGAAATCAGACGGACGTCTTTCTTTCCTTTTGCATTTTTCACATTCCGCCATGTTTTTTACTTTGCCGCCTTCAAAGAGGGTTTTCATCTTTATTTCTCCGCCGCACGCGCACATAAATTTTTGCGTCGCGCTGGCAGTACGGCTGTTTTTACTCGCTTGCGCCATAGTTTTCTCCTAATTTAAGCCGCGTGAGCGGCTATGTTAATCGGACGGCTCCGCAACGCGGAGACATTTCTCATAAAAATCAGTATGAGGTAAGGATACTATAATTTTTCTTATAGTGTCAAGATACACGTTATGACTGCTCTTCATTAATTTCAGCTTCGCCCGGCGGGAAAAGATATAAATCCGGCATTGTATACGTCTTGTTTAACGCGAAAGACTGCGGATTATGAAATTTGCTTGTCATTGAAATAACGAAAAAATGGTTCAGTATTTCAAAGTCCGGCGAATGCACTTTTATCGAAAAACGGAAATCTTTTTTTACGTCGGGACTGTCTGCCGTAATCGGCGCAGGCCAGAAACTGAACGCTCCCGGAGTGCTGGAAACTATCGTGTAGGGGTTCTGCCAATTGCTGTTCCTCATTTTGACAAGTTCGCCTTCGTAGAACAATGACACTTCAGTGTCCGTAATAGGCTCAAAACTTACGCCGTGGAAAATGCGTCCGGTGATAGTCGGTATGTCAAACAACAGGAAATTAACTTTTTGCAGATTGCCGCCTGCCGCGTCATGAGTCGCAGTTTTGCGTTTATGGTGGTTGACAAGACGCAAGCCTTTGTAAATGAGCGCGTTTATGTCCGCCTCGATCTGCTGCTGTACCATGCTTGTTTGTTCAATTCTTGAAAAACCTCTATTTGACACTATGTAATTTGGTTCAACTCGGTTAAGGGTATAACAAATGGTGTCTATTTTACACTGTTGGCACAGGCAGAATTGTTCCGGGTTGCCGCTTTTTTGAATTTCATCAAAAATGGCTTGCGCGGAGTTAAATACTAAATCTTCGTTCCTATTATGAATATCCATATCAACCCTTCCTTCAATCAATTTATTATTTCATTAAGTATACTATATGCTTTTGGAAATGTCTTTATATTTTCCTTATAATTTTGATTAATAAAGACCCTTATTGTATACAATGTTTGGATAAACGCGTCCACTGTCTGCGGTTTAAAAGCGCTTGAACTTTCGCTAAAATCGCGCTTTTCGTCCGCAATAAACAGCCCTGTTTCAAAAGATACAGGTTCGGGGATGTCAATTATTATATCTTCTCCTCTAATTTCTTCAAGTCCGTCTCTGCGCAGTTCTTCTGCCAGCTTTTCCTCGAATTTTACCCTGTCTTTGAAGTTTCTGATCGCCTGAAAATCGGCTTTTTTCGGTGAAATTTCTGCGGCGGTGGCATATATTTTTCCTTCGCGCACATATTCTACAAGTTTTGCTCCATTTATTGAAGAACCTTGTATATTTTTGATTTTTTGCTCAAGAAGGGAAAAAAGGCTGTAATCATCAAGGTCATAAAGGTCTTCTCCTATGATTTGCCCTGTTTCAAGCCCTTTTATAAGAGCTTTTTTAAGCATTGCGGTAATAGACCGCACTTGACGATGCCAATAAACAGTGCGGTACATCAAATATTTTGAAAAAAGTACTGATTCAACGTTTGGAATCAGACGGGAATCAATATCGACACCGCGTTCTTTGTCCGGATGGAGCTTTGAAAGGATAAAATCGACATCCTGCGCTCCGTAAGGAACGCCGCAATAACGCGCGTCGCGGTTAAGGTAATCGAGTTTATCGGGATCAAGCGCGCCGGACAGGAGTTTTCGATAAAAATGAAGCTCATCGCTTTGAATTCCCTTTTTTTCCTTGTCGATTATTGCCGCAGTAAGCTCAGGGCAGGCTCCTGCCGCCCCTACAAGGCTTTTCATTGGTTCTTTCATGATAATTTCGCCGGTAAGCGACTCGTGGGAAGCCAGGGACAGTTCTTTTAATGAGTGAGTGTACGGAAAATGTCCCAGATCATGGAGCAGGCAGGCGGCAAGGAAGGAATTTATTCCCTCGTTTGTCAGCCATTCTGCGGCTCCTCGTTCAGCCAGATTTTGCAAAAGCCTTTTGCCCAAATGATAGACGCCGATTGAATGGCTTGCCCTCGTGTGCGTCGCTCCGGGATAGACAAGGTATACCGGGCCTAACTGCATGATCCGGTTTAAGCGCATAAATGGCGCGGATTCCGTCAACTTAGCCTGTTCTTCCGTCATATAAACATGACCCCACAAAATGTCTCTTATGGGGTGGGTATTCTTGTCGATGAAGGGATTTTCCGATTTATTTATCATTATTCATGAAATTATAGATAATTTTGGTTTTTATTGCTAGAATATAAAGTAGTGCGTAAATTCAGTTTTGTGCGCCTGTTGGCGTTATGCTTATTTTTATTTGTCCCGATGTTTGCCGTTTCTCAGGAACAGGCTGGCAGTTTGTCCAGAGGTTCCATACCGGAAGAACTTCTGCGCCCTAAAAGAGGTGAAGCTCCCCGCTATCCGATTGACACTGTAATTGGCGAGCTTGGCAGGGGCTCTGCTTCTGACGCCGCTTTTTCTTTTGCGAATTATATAAGCGCGGCTTTTTTATCCGGAAATTTGGAGAACTCCGCTCTTGCCTCAGTTGATTTGGAGGTGAGAAAAAGCCTTTTATCCGCGCTGGATATTATTTCTCCGTTGAGTTACAGGCTTGGCGGAGGAAGGGAAGAAGCCGACGGCGCGGTTTCTTTTTTGATCCGGTTTATCGGAAAAGATCAGGGGATTTCCGGGGAATTGTACATCCGCTATGTAACAAGGCAAAGCAAAGGGGCGGACGGAGAAGTTAGAACGGCAGGAAACTGGATATTTGAAGAATTGCTTCTTGAAGAGGCAAAAGATCGTGACGTTGAACAAAAAGAATCGGTATACCGTCATGATTATTTCCCGTATGAGAGGTTTTATTAAAATTTTATGGCGACACCTGTAGGAAGAATAGAAAAAGAATTTCTTTTTAACGCGTTATACGAAGAAAAAATCCCTGTAATACACATAAGGGACAGGATAGAGTATATCCTTACGCTTGATAAGCCGGCAGGGCAGGAGTTGGTATTCCGCACTGAAAAACCTTTGAGCAATTTAAAGACTTACAGTAAAATGCCGTTCAAGTTTAATTACCGGGGGCAGTTGATTGATTTTACTACGGAAATAACAGAGCAAAAAGAAGATATGGTTTTCTGTAAAGCTCCCGAAAAATTATATAAAAATCTGGATCGCAATTTTTTAAGGGTTGATGCCCCGTCTGACATAAAAATTCTTTTTACTTTCCGCGGCGACCGTTATAATCTCGCTTTTCCAAAAGTTTCAGAATATGAAGGTATTGCGGCTAATGATTTGGCTAATAAATTTGATCCCCGCAATCTTTCCGGGCTTGTAAAACAGATAACGGGAATGTTAAGCAAATTTGCGGACGGATACAAGATTGTCAATTTTAAAGAAAAAAAACCGGACGCTATGGAAGAGAGAATAATATCAGAAACGGGGAAAGCTCTTTTTATTCCTTCTACAAACGGGTTATTGCCAAAAACCGACCCCTACCCAAAAAAACGCATAATAACAGAAGCGTTGTTTCACAGATACCTTGAAACTACCGGCATTGACGAAAATTTTTTAGAAGAAAACACGGCGCGTATTATTAAAAATAAATTTAAAGACGGCATTTACTCCGACGCGTGGGTTCCAATCCTGTTTCAAGAGTATGTTATAGGCTACATTCACATTTGGAATGACAAAAAGGGAAAGCCTCCGTTTGATTTCAGCGTGCTTGACAATGTTTATCAATACGCTAAAGTGCTTGCTTTTGCTTTAAAAGAGAACGGATATTTTGAGCATGGCAAAGTGGAGAACCAGCCGTTTGAAGGCAAAGTCCTTGATATAAGCGCGTCCGGTTTGCTGTTTGCTTATCCGCTTGGTTCCAGTCTTCTTACGACTCTTTTAGTTGATTCGGAATTAACGGTTACTATTGAAACTCAAAACCGTTCAATTAACGTTATGGCGAAAATCGTCCGCAAATTTAAAGACAAAAATGCAGGCTACTTAGGCTGCCGCTTCATGGATTTGGCTCCCGAAGATATGCGCTTCCTTTACGAGCATTTATACGGCAAACAAGTTGACGACACGGAAGATTCCGCTTTCCTTACAGGACAAGTTTAGAATAAAATTTACCACGAACAGGGAAGGTAGTCGCGGTAAAGGCTGAGTCTATAATATGTCCACATTATAACAGACTCTAATTAAGGATCAGAGGTTTGCGCTGGTTCGTGTCAAAAAAAAGCCCCTGACCAATCAGGATCAGGGGCTTCAATCATTTTAAGACTGACTTAGAAAGGTCTTTCCGACAAATACTTGTACTCTTTGTACACGCGCTCAGCCTGTTTCTTCGCCTTCGCAAGCAGCATATCGGCGCGAGCCGGGTCTGCGGCTTTAAGACTCTTGAAGCGGACTTCTTTGTACATAAAGTCCTCAAGCGCGGTGTTGGGTTCTTTGGAGTCAAGCTGGAAGGGATTCTTGCCCTCATCTTTAAGGCGCGGGTCGTAGCGGAACAACGGCCACAAGCCGCTTGATACTACCGCCTTGCCCTGATCCAATCCCTTGCTCATGTCGATACCGTGGTTGATACAATGCGCGTACGCGATAATCAGCGACGGACCGTCGTAGGACTCGGCTTCACGGAAGGCTTTAATGGTTTGCGCCATATTTGCGCCTAACGAAATCTTCGCGACATAGACATAACCGTAACTCATCGCTATTGCGCCAAGGTCTTTTTTGGTAATCTCTTTACCGGAAGCGGCGAACTTGGCAATCGCGCCGACAGGAGTGGCTTTCGACATCTGTCCGCCTGTGTTGGAATAGACTTCCGTGTCCATACAGAGCAGGTTTACATTTTTACCGGAAGCGAGAACATGGTCGAGTCCGCCGAAGCCGATGTCATAAGCCCAACCGTCGCCGCCGAAGCCCCATACCGACCTCTTAACAAAGTGGTCGGCAAGCGAGAGCAGTAATTTTGCCGTCGGCTTAGAATCATTTTTAAGAGCGGCTTTAAGCTCGTCAACATTTTTGCGCTGTTCGTCGATTGCGGCGTCGTCCGCTTGCGCGTTTGAAAGAAGTTTGTCGATAATTCCCGTCGCAATGCCTTCGCTCTTTGCCTTCTCCGCCATTTCACGGGCGTGAACTGCAAGCTTGTCGCTTGTAAGCCTGAAGCCAAGCGCGAATTCCGCCGTGTCTTCAAAAAGGCTGTTTGACCACGCCGGACCGCGTCCGTCTGAACGCTGGCAATAGGGCGTGGTCGGCAAGTTACCGCCGTAGATTGACGAACAGCCTGTGGCGTTGGCGATGAGCGCCCTGTCGCCGAAAAGCTGTGACATAAGTTTGATGTATGGAGTCTCGCCGCATCCGCCGCACGCGCCTGAGAATTCAAATAACGGGCGTTTGTACGCAAGGGCTTTGGGATTGCTTAATTCTCCTGCGGCTGGAGTTTCAGGCAGACTGAGGAAGTAATTCCATACCTCGCCCTGTTCCGCATGGAATTCGGGATCATCGGAATACGATTTATAGGTAAGAGCCTGCGGACTTCCGTCGCTCTTGCACATCGGACAGGCGTTAAAACAAGCGCCGCATTCGTAACAGTCCGCGCAGGAAATAACCAATGTAGCTTTCTGACCGTCAACCGCTTTGGGTTTAATTTCGGCGGTCTTGAAACCTTTCGGCGCTTTCGCGACCTGATCGGCAGTAAGATTTTTCATGCGGATACAGGCGTGGGGGCAGACAACGGAGCAGATACCGCACTGAGTACAAACGTCGGGATTCCAAATCGGAACTCTTTCCGCAACCGAGCGTTTTTCGTACTGGCTTGTCGCAGTGGGGAACGTTCCGTCTTCGGGGATTTTGCTGACAGGCAATGTTTCTCCCGCTTGGAATGATACCGCTCCCAATGTGTCTTTTATCCATTGAGAATTATATTTTTCAAAGTGGGGATCGTTCTTTGACGTGGCAAAAGGAACTTTCATGTGGTGATCGCCTTCTGCCTTGGAAGGATATTTAACTTCTTCAACTGCGCTTAATGACGCGTCTACTGTTTTGTAGTTTTTCTCTACAATGTCGGCTCCTTTTTTGCCGTATGAATGCTGGATATGCTCTTTCATCAATTTGACGGCTTCCGCTTCTTCCAATATGCCTGAAATTTTAAAGTAAGCGGCTTGCATAACCGTATTGATGCGGTTTCCCATTCCTGTTTCACGGGCGATTTTCACTGCGTTGATAACATGGAATTTAAGTTTTTTATCGATTATTTTTTTCTGCACTTCCACCGGAAGTTCTTTCCATACTTCATCTTTTCCGTACGGGCTGTTAAGCAGGAACGTTCCGCCGTCTTTAAGGCTGGGAAGCATGTCATACATTTCCATGTATGAGAATTTATGACAAGCGAGGAAGTCGGCGGAGTTGATAAGATACGGCCTGCGAATCTTGCCCTTGCCGAAGCGAAGGTGGGAAACCGTAAAGCCGCCTGATTTCTTTGAGTCATAGGAGAAGTACGCCTGACAGTTGAGTTCGGGTTTCGCTTCGCCGATGATTTTGATCGAGTTCTTGTTCGCGCCGACTGTTCCGTCCGCGCCGAGTCCGTAGAACAACGCTTCGTTTATGCCTTCTTCTTCAATAAAGAAATTATGATCGTAATCAAGGCTTTTGCCGAGAACATCGTCTTTAATGCCGATGATAAAGTTGGCGACTTTTTTACCGGAAAGGTTGTCAAATACCGCTTTTACCATTGAAGGCGTAAATTCTTTAGAGCCAAGACCATAGCGTCCGCCGAGAATAATCGGAGTAGCTTTAAATTCACCGGACGCTTGCATTTCCGAAATTGCGGTGCGCACGTCTTCGTACATAGGTTCGCCGAGAGAACCGGGTTCTTTTGTACGGTCCAAAACAGCGATAGATTTAACGCTGGAAGGCAATGCCTTTACAAATAATTTCGCGTCAAAGGGTCGGAACAGGTGGACTTTTACCATGCCTGTCTTCTCGCCTTTCTTGTTCAGATAATCAACCGTTTCCTCAACTGTTTCCGCGCCTGAACCCATTATAATGATAACTTTGTCAGCGTCTTTCGCGCCGTAGTAGTCAAATATATGATACTGGCGGCCCGTGAGCTTGGCGAGTTTATCCATTTCTTTTTGGACAATCTCGGGAACTTTTTCATAGTACTTGTTCACGCCTTCACGGCCTTGGAAATAGGTGTCGGGGTTTTGGGCGGTTCCTCTAATACTGGGGCTTTCGG
>Ga0268262_10005912_pt1 | contig 11942 bp, 8 predicted proteins | sample TergutNc150P3_FD_190354 | JGI IMG/M metagenome (GOLD analysis project Ga0268262, IMG submission 190354) | Nasutitermes corniger P3 segment gut microbial community from laboratory colony in Florida, USA - Nc150 P3 (SPAdes) (version 2) | ecosystem: Host-associated > Arthropoda: Insects > Digestive... | reverse complement strand
CTCATTACAGCCAAATCCTCCTGCCCATTTCGGGTGATTAGCAGGGGTTCTCTATGATTATGGCAAAAATCGGAAATTTCCCCATATTTTGCAAGTAAATCAACACTTTCCATAACTTGTGGCATAAATTTGCTCCTAGAATAGTTAAATTATATGAAGTTTTTTTTACTGTCAAGCGGTCGGAAGGCGGCTGAGGTAATATTTCTATATTGGAGCATTTCCAGGAATGGTGGCACAAGAAAACACTGCTAACTGCTCCCTTCTAATTAACAGGGTACATATGACCCATGAAATCATTTTTATTTCCTGTTTTTTCAAGAATCTTCATGTAATTGTCGCCAAAATCAACGTCATTGTTCTTTTGCAACGCATCCATCTCAATCTTCTTTTCTGCCGCGATATTGGCATACATAGCGGCAATATCCGTTAATAATTTTGTTTTTGTTTTTAGCTCCTGGCTTCTTGCCGTCAACAGGCTGTTGATTTTCTGCTGTTCCTTTACCCAGCTTCCATCAGAGTCAGTGCCTCTTTCAGAGGCAGTGCCTCCTTTAGAGGTATTACCTTCAAGCATGGACTGTATCGCTTTCCTGTCCTCCGCCAGTTCTTCCTCCAGTTTTTTGTTATACGCAGACACCTCCGCCGCTTTTTTGGAAAGCCCCTCCCCTATTTTGTGATAGCGCATATAATGACCGTAACTCATCCCGTATTTTTGATGGAAAACAGCCTTTTCCTCCGGCGTTAGCTGTTTTTCAAACGGATCGACAATCGCGTAATTTATCGCGTTGCCTGCCATATCTGCCGCGTTTGTTACAGGATTTGCCATGTATAAATCAGCCAGACTGTATGACGCGCTGCCAATTTTAATATCCTTTCTGTGTAATATCGATTCGATATTTTCCTCGTAGGTCATCATCCGGTTGCCGTAGGTCATTATCCTGCCCCATGAGCCAAGCGGATCTTTCGCGCTTAACTGCTGCGGGTCAAACGCCTCAAAAGCCTTAATTTGTTCCTTAATCCGTTCGACATTTGTTTTTATTGTTTGATAAATACCCGTCAATTGCTCGTACATTTCCATGCCGTTTTCAATGGCGCGAATCAAATTCGTGGCATCAATAATTGGCGGATTGGGGATTGACCCCCAGGGCTGGGCCGGTGTCTGCGCCCAGACCGTAAAGCCCCGAAAAACAATGATAATTAACAATAATTTTTTCATATTTTTACCCCGCCTTTTTCTCCATATTTTCATTTTGTTCTTCTTGTTCTTCATTTTGAACGTCTACGGTCATGCCTTCCAGATAATGACGGAATTTCACGCCCTGTATATCGAGTATTTCCTCCGTAAAACCTTTGGTAACCCCTGAACTTTTCAATTCCAGCAGGCTTCTACAGTAATCCGCCCAGCGGATGATCTCACCCTTTACCGTCCTGACATGGGCGTCCTGACCGCGCATCAGCGACAAAAATATTACTCCAAGCGACAACTGGAACAGCCTTGTCCCCTGGGGGTTTTTGAAATAGTAATCCCTCTTCTTCCTTGCCATTGTTAATAACGCTACCTCGTCTTCTGTTAAACCGAATTTCATATACGCATCCGCGTTGTTATACGCCTCCGGATCGGCAAGATAGATCTTTGTCGGGCAGTTCTGGATCAGAGTGCTGGCAATCGGGCTGTTCGCGCCGTCGGCGACTTCCTGTGTGGCAAACACGCAGAACACGTGCTTTTTCCGCAGTTCCTTGAGCCACTGCCGCATCTTGTTCCTGAACGTCTCGTTGTCCAGGAAGCGCCACGCCTCGTCAACAACCAGAAGCGTCATCTGGCCCATGAAGCGCTTTTCCAGAAAGTGAAAGAGAAACATAATCGCCGGAGCCACTACCTTGTCCTTGAGTTCCATAAGCTCGCTCATCTCGAACAGAATCCAGCGGCTGTCGTTAATCTTTGTCGCGTCACCGTCAAAAATGCGACCATAAGGCCCTTCCAGCGTATAGGGCTGAACTGCGTCATCAATCGGGTTCTGTCCGGTATTCTCGTCCCTGTACATGCAGGTCTGTTTGAACGTGGTCAAGGTGCGCCGTTGTTTTTCCATTGCGGACATAAGCTCTATTGTTACACGGATCTGCACCAGCATTTTCGGCAGTACGGCTATGTTCTGCAATTCCAGCAATGTCGCGATAAAATCGCAGGCCCAGGCCTTATCGGACTCCGTGTCAATGTCGCCTAACGGCTGGAAACAATGCTCCGTCGCTGCCGGATCGACATACTCGCCGCCCGCCGCAAGGGTCATCGTCAACGCGCTTGCCCCCTTATCAATGATAAATACCTGCCCGTCCGGGTACTTCAAAAAACTCGCCGCCAAAAGCCCGATGATGGTGGATTTGCCCGAACCCGTGGGGCCGAAAACAAGCGAATGGCCCACGTCGCCGTCATTCAGATTTAGGAAGAAAGGAGTGCCGTAATTTGTCGAGCATGTAACCAGCGGCGCGTCCACCCCGCATACCTCGCCTGTAAAACTGTTCCGCGCCATTCCAGCCCAGACAGCGGACAGGGGCAGAACGTGGGCGAAGTTGCCGGAATTGATCAGCGGGCGGCGTATGTTCCTGTGAACGTCGCCGGCTGTCATGCCCAGGAAAGCGTTATACGCATTAAAACTTTCTTCTTTGCAGGTAAACCCGGCGCTTTCAATTACAGTCCGCAGGTTCGCCAGCTTCTGTATCGCCTTTTCATAATCCTGATCCCATGTCATTATGCAGGAGTTGTAATACCCGAAACCCACATAATCCATTGTCAGCTCCTTCATCGCCTCTCCGACATCGCGCTCCAGTTCCCCCGCCCCTACATTTTCCTTGTGCGTCTGCACGTCCATAGCCATTTCCGCCATGAGCTGCTTCGTGCTTTTTCTCGCCCCGTGGTGCTTGCCCTGCCACTTATCCAGTTCCTTCATCGCCTCTGTTTTTTCCAGCGGGAAATACCTGGACACCCAGCGGTACTCAATGTAACTCTTGTTCAGTTCATGCAGAATCGACGGATAAGTCTCCATAGGGAAATCATTGATCGCCAATATGGGTATGAAATAATCTTCCAGCTTGAGCGTCTGCCCGATATGCAGCGGCATATCGCAAATAAAAGTATCCAAAAACAGGAAGTGGTCAGGAACCGCGATATTAAAACGCCGCATTGACACCGTTGAATGTAAATAGTTCACCGTCTCCCTGTAGGTCAGCGGCCTGATAATCAATTTCGCCTCCAGCACGCTTGTTATCCGTTTAACATCTTTAATAAATTGTTCGATAATGTCGTCCTGCGCTTTTTCAAACTGAATTTCCGTAAAAAATATTTTCGTCATTTTGCGCTTGATCTCCATTTCCGGCTTGTACACAAAATTTATATAATACGATGTGTCAAAATGATTCCCGTAACCCTGAAAGCTCTCCTTGCGTTCTTGTTCGATAAGGTACCCTGCTTCAATATCAAAGTCGCTTTCAGGATAATCGCTTGTGATATACCTCTGAGCTTCTACCGAAACCATCCAGCCGTCGCCCAGCCGCTTCACCGACTCATTGAAATACGCAGTAACTGAATTGATATACACCGCGCTGAAACTCTCCAGATCATGGCCCCGGAACCCGTAGGCTTGCTGTATACATCCGTCCTTATGCACCACGACGCAATGTTCAACCGCCAGAGTATCCGAAATTTCTTCCTTGATTGGAACACAGTACGCCCAGGGCAAAGCGCAGACCAACTCCGCAACCTTCGGCCTCCCGGCATCCTTGTTGTACTTATTCTGAATATCCATCATAACCCCCGTATCATCAAATAACAAATAATAAGTAACAGGTAACAAAGGAAGAGGCCTGTCCGTGAGATCATCATCTCGGTAGTAGCTCCTTTTCTGACTGCGCTCTTTCTTTATTATTTATTAGCTATTATTTATTCTTTGTTATATATATGGCGCAAATGATCATTTTGCTTGCATGATTTGGGAAAAAAATGAAATTATTTTTTAGGGGGAGTGATTAATTGACGAAAGGAACGAGGATAGAGGGATAGGGTTGATATTTTGCTGTCTATTACTTTTGATATAATGATCCCCGATTGTGCGACGTTAGCCATTGAGTAAGAGCTCTAAAAATAAGCGAATTTCTTGTGGGATTTCGGGGTGCGTAGCCAGAAACATAAAAACAGCCGCCTTTATTGCTGCCTTTGCAGTGTTAGATAAAAGTTCCCAGCCCTTTTTGAACCCCTCCTCGCGCAATTTGGCAAGCCAGGTTTTCACTGCCCCCTTGTCCGTTAATTTTTTCGCTTGCTCTGATTCCAGAAACTTCTCCAGCATTTCCAGTAACTGTTTTTCTTCTTCTGTTGTTATATTAAATTTTAATGAGCCGTCTACCTTTACATCCACCTCTATTTTTATTTTTTCTGGGATAGAATATGCTCGCCCTGTGTCATACAAAGAAATATCTCTTCCGTTAGGTGCATCAAAATACAGACGTATTTTTTCTAAACATCCTCTTATCACATCTTCAGACAACGTTAAAGGTTTTTCTTTCTCAAACTTCGATAATGGTGATTCGCTCTTTGCGTATTCTTCAGGTATTAAAACTTCATATATCAAATCAGGATTAATACCCTTATAATCATCAAAAATACCCTTTATCGTTTCACGCAAACTTGCTATATACGCTGTTTTCTCCGTACCTTTAACAGAAACAGTAATGCTTCGGTTTTCCTCAATAATAAGCGCGACAGTATCGCTGTTCTTGTATTTTAATACCGCGCCCTTACGCCACAGCAATTTTTCATCGAAGATTTCATCGCTACGTTGGACTATAATACGCGCCGTGATACTGGGCGGCAAGGCTTTCTCAACAACAAAACTCATCGTCAGCCGGTCCTTTGCGTCATCGAAGGCCGGTAATCCATCAGGCATGTCTATCGGTAATATTCCGGGTATAAAAATATTATCAGTGTTTTCAAAAAAGGCCAGCTCATATAACTTCATCAGCCTAAATAAATACGCTACCTTATCACGGGGATATTCATAGCGTTCGTCATCTTTTAATATTTCTGTACCTTTTGACGTATTGAGTTTATGCTCATGTTTCTCAAAGCTTTGGTTGATAATTCTATAAATACCGTTGGTGATCCAATCAGGATTGAGGACAAGCGTATTGAAGTCTTCCATCTCCGGTTTGTTATACCAAAGGCAAATGCCCAGGGTATTTAAATCATTCAAAATATCCTCTATGCGCTCGGCGGATGCGCCGCATTTTTGTGCAATCTTGTCAAAATCCTCTCGTGTAATATGCGGGGCTTTTGTCTTTTCAAAATGTTCACGCAGTTCGGTTTTTATCTTATACGCTTCCATTGAGACAACTTGACTATTCCATGAGGGGTTGCTGCTCACCGTATCCATCACTGTTTGCCGGAATTTATTCAGTTTTGTTTTGTCATCATTGCCAATATCTACACGGTAATAATTCACAATCGAAGGATATTTATTTTTCAGGGTCTTTTCGGCAATGTCAGCCCTATGGTCATCTTTTTCATTTATCAGGAATAATACAGGGGAATCGCCGCCGTGTATGCGTATCTGTTCCAGCCAATAAGCGGGATCATTATCGCGTTCTATGCGCCCGTTATAAACATATATGTACAGGCACCTTGCGGACATAAAACAACGGTGTACCGAATGGGTAATGGAGTGCCCCGCGAAATCCCAAATATGAGCGTTTACATCAGCACCGTCTTTACCCGGGAAGCGCCAAAGGGACGTTACCACACCTTCGGTGCTTTCCTCTTCTTTTGGCATTGGCGTGTCAACATTAAGCAGTCTTCTGGCAAGGCTTGTCTTGCCCGCGCCTTTTTCACCCAGGATTATTATACGCGCTTCGTTAAGCCGTTCTATCTTGTCGCCTAAGCCCTCAAGATAACGTCCTACTGCTGCTACACCTTCTGCTTTAATCTCGTCAGGTACGCCAATATGGCGTTCAAGCTGTTTTTTGTCAATGGTAAAGCTGTTATTGAACAGATTTTCATAAAAATGTGCCCAATAAGCGCAGTCAATAGCCTTTAAGCCCTCCTGGAAGCTATCCCATAGTTCGCCATATATATTTATATCGTGATTGCACTCATCCAGTTTGTTGTTCTTTATTGCCTTAATGTCATCAAGTAAAACACTTTCATAGTCAAAGCGGTTGATGTAGCCGACGGCGGCATAGGCGGCGGCCTTGGCGGCGGCATAGGCGGCATAGGCGGTAGCATCGGCATCGGTAGCTTTGGCGGCGGCATAGGCGGCATTGGCGGCGGCATAGGCGGCATTGGCGGCGACATTGGCGGCGACATTGGTGGCAGCATAGGTGGCGGCTTTGGCGGCGGCTTTGGCGGCGGCTTTGGCGGTGGCTTTGGCGGTAAAATTATCCAGAAATGCTATTGACGCGCTGACATCCAGTGCAGAAAAGATGTTGTATAAAAAAAAATTTCTGCTTTCCTTCGGCCAATAGGCAAAATTTCCTTTTACACTCAAAAAAGGTAGTGCCCGCAGGCCGCATAGCCAAGCAAATTGGCATATTTGTTTGTTATTTAGGCCTTTCAGTTCTTGCTTTATTCGGTCTTCAAATTCCATACCGGTCTCCCCACTTTATATGATTATACCATAAAAAAAGCTTCTGGCACCTTTTTTTTCAGAATTAAACAGGCTCAGGAAGACCTTATTGCTCATTCAGCCCCCAGGTCTTCTAATCCATCCAATGCCTGGTATGTTTCCTGGCGGAAATGCAAAAGGAAAACGATGTCTTAACATGCTTGCGAATACTGTGGTATACTTTGTCATAACTAGTATTTCCTTTATACCGCTAATAAGGTCGAAATATTTGTTCTTTAATCAGGAGAGTTTTTATGGAAGAGGTTCTGAAATTTTTGCAAAATGCCGGTACTTTTTATCTCGCCACTGTCGAGAAGGAGCAACCTCATGTACGGCCTATGGGCTTTGTAATGATCTACGAGGGAAAGCTCAGTTTTTGTACGAACAACAAAAAAGACATGTTCAAACAGATGAAAGCCAACCCAAAAATTGAGATTTGCGCCAGTACCCCCGACGGAAAATGGATCAGGGTATGCGGCAATGTGGGGTTCAACCCCAGCAAAGCCGCGAAGGAAAAGGCCCTGGAATTGATGCCCGTTCTGAAAAATATGTACTCCGCTGACGATGACATTTTTGAGATTTTCCATTTTGAAAATGCCCTTGCGGTTTTCAGCGATATGCAGGGCGGGAAGAAAGAAGTAAAAATATAGAGATTCCCGTTTGGAGTTCTGTCAGTGACAAAAATATATTACTTCAGCGGCACCGGCAATAGTTTATGGTCAGCAAAAAAAATAGCGCATATAATCGGCGAACCTTGCGAACTGCATAATATCGGCATTTATGCTGATATTGAGGCTGAAAAAGACGAAATAGTAATTGAAGCGCAAGCGGTGATATTTGTTTATCCTTCTTACGCCTACGGGCTGCCGCTGATAGTCCGCCGCTTTGCGAAAAGACTGGTTTTAAAAACGCAATATCTGGCGGCATTTGTAACCTATGGCTCCGATCCCGGCGGCACACAGGCGGAATTAAGCAGGTTATTAAAAAAGAAAAAGATAAGTTCGCTTTACTTTGGAAAAATTCCCGCAGTGGAAAATTATATTTCCGTCTTTGGACCGCCCAAAGAGGAACAAATAGCGAAACGCATCGCCATGCAGGAAGAGGCGACCGAAAAAGCCGCGCATTGTGTGATTGAAAGGCGGACAAACAAGGTTATTCCCTTCCGTCCGCTGTCTTCATTTGTCTCGTTCCTGTTTTCGCTTGGAGTAAAAATATTTTACAGGCATTACAAGGTAAGCGGCAAATGTAACGGCTGCGGCATCTGCGAAAAAGTTTGCCCTGTAGCCGCGATTAAAATGAAGGACAAGCGCCCCGTATTCAGCGGCAAGTGCGAAAATTGCGTGGCTTGTATCGACATCTGCCCGTTACGCGCCATTCAGTTCGGTCGCGCGAGATTCGGCACCCGTGGATATTGCCATCCTGATATTCGCATTGGGGAACTCGGCAGAGGGAATAATCCATAAATGGACTTGTTGCTTACGGTGGGGGATGATAGATAACTTTTATTTTTTTCGATCTTTGTATATACTCTATTTATGTATGGTACGGGTATTGTTGAACTCCGTAAAATTGCGGAAAATCAGTGGAAAGCGAAATATCAGGGCAATTACGGCGTTTACACCATAAAAATTACCACCAATGGGGAGAAGACCGTCGAATATTCCTGTTCCTGCCCCAGCGATTATTCTCCCTGTAAGCATATACCCATGATCGAGGAAGCCGTTGCAAAAAAAATAGCGGCAGAAGAAGAGAAAGAAAAATCCGGCGGGCTGCGACTGGAAGATTTTATCGGAAGTGTTTCTGCGGAAAGGCTTCGCGAATTTATCATCAAGCAGGCAAAATACAATACCGAACTTAACAATGCAGTTATGATCGAGTTCTCAACGAACGCAGGGGATGCCAAAAATAATAAATATTCAAAGCTCATACAGGCAACCCTCGCGTCTGTCCCCCATTATGAAGATGATTATTATTGTGAAGAATGTCTCAATATTGATGTCCTGGACCAATGGATTGACAAAGCCAGGAACTGTGTACGCTTGAAAAAATACGATGAGGCGGTACTCATCTGCAAGGCCCTTATTGAGGAATATTCCCAATGGTCGTATAACGTTGGGGAAGATGTTGCCCTGATTTTTTATTCCGAATACCAATCCGTTCCTTTTGACATTATACTTGATACGATAGAACACATTGATAAGAAAGAATTGTACAACTACTGTCTGACTGAGATAAAAAAGAAAAAATATGAAAAAACGGATTTCTATCATAATTTTCAGCGGCTATTGGAAAACCTTGCGGTAACGGTTGATCCCGACGCGTTCATTGCCCTGCAAGATAAATTGCTAGCCGATGTAAAAGACAAGAGTTCTTACGAAGCGGAAACCATTCTACGGAGGAAAATCAACTTTTACCTGCGTCTCGGCGAGGAGAAAAAGGCCTGGGGGCTTATCAAAGAAAATATGCAGATAGAATCTTTCCGCCTGAAAGTAGTAAAAAGAAAAATTGAAAAGCAGAATTTCCGGACGGCGAAAAAACTCATTAACGATTTCATCAATGCCAAAGGGAAAGACCTTAAAAAGTATTTTGACAGAACATGGTTCGGATTGCTTCTGGATATTGCCCAAAAAGAAAAAGACATACCCGCTATACGAAAACTGGCATACAGGTTTATTGAAAATAATTTTAATAAAGAACACTATCAAATTTACAAGGCGGCCTTCAGTCCCTCCGAATGGGCTGATGAACGGGAGAAACTTTTCCTGCATTACAGTGATAAAAAATATTTCGACCATTCTGCGGCAGATCTTCTGGCGGCAGAAAATGAACTCGAACGCCTCTTGAATTATGTTGAAAAGTATCTTTCCATGGATCGTCTTGAAGAGTATTACAAGGTATTTGCGTCCGTTTACCCTGCAAAAACCCTGGAGATGTTCAAAAAAATCCTGCTTCCATACGTTAACAATAATACCGGTAGGTCCCACTATGAACACATACGCTCATTATTGAAGAAAATGTCCCGGATAAAGGGCGGGAAAAAAGCCGTATCGGATATGGTTGCGGATTTTAGAATACACTATAAGAACCGCAGGGCAATGATGGAGGTATTGAGAGAGTTTTAATTACATGCGGGAAGATGTGTGATCCATTCGTCTTTCCATTTTGTTATTTTTAATCTATACTGGTTTTATTATAAACAGGGGAGCAACAGGCGGGGAAATCAAAGATGGGGAAGTATTTTTTAATTGGAATTCCAAATTGCGGTAAATCAACACTTGGCCGTCTGGCTGCTGATATAATGAAACTTCCGTTTTATGACACCGATACGATGGCATGTGAACGGCTAAAATTGGAGAGCGCGATTGATATCTTCAAGGCGGCTTTCAATTCGCAGTTTGTTAGTGCGCAACGCGCCGCCATAATAGAACTTGCCGAACTTGAGGGAGATGCAATAATCGCTACCGGCGCTGAGATTGCTTTAATGCCTGAATGTGCCGGGTGTATGCGTACTATTGGAACAATAATTCACATTAAAAGGAAGCCTGAAATCGTTCTTTCTGATTTACAGAACAGCGGTAAACGAAGCGTCGTTCTTCGTAATGTAAAAGATGGTACGGAAATTGATATGCAAAAAACCGCTGTAGAACTTTATATGAAAGAGTATTCCCAATATAAAGCAATAGCCGACTTATCACTGGATAACAATGGAAGTGAAGATGAAGGTGTTCAGAAATTAATAATGCTGATAAATCTGTGCCAAGAGGTAAATATATGAACATAACCATACAATATGGACAAGGAGATTCAATATGAAGTCGGTAAAAACTATACCAAAAAAATCTGTTTTTATTTTTGATGATGATGAAGAGCCTGCGCTTTTTGAAACAATTTTTTATCGTATTAAATACCGCATTGAAACTTTTTTCCATGGAATAAAATATGGATTCCAGAAATTAGTTCGTCCATATCATGTATCTGATTTGGAGTTATGGAATCTGGACGGGCTTATGGCAAAAATGCTCTATCCAAAAATACTTGCTTATAAAAAGATGGAAAGGCATGGTTATCCAGGCGATTTTAGCGAATACAATAAGAATGAATGGAAATCCAAAGAAGAGTACGAAAACGCCATAAAAGAAGGCAAAATGAAAGGCGGCGGACCCGAAGCATGGGAAAAAGTTCTTGATGAAATTATTTTCGCGTTTGAATGGCATTTGTATTGTAAAGATTCCATAGGCACTGATAAACGTGCGATAAAATTCTTTGAGAAGTATGGTTACAAAAACCCTTATGCCGAGACTGAAGAGAACAAATCGGTATCTTACATCTATCACATGAGTGAGAAATATATTAATGAACAGATTGAAAAATCCCCAGACTTAAAAGAATTTGGCGGACTTGCCCCTGAATGTCTATCCGATGAATGCGATCTTCACATTAAAGAACCTGAAAATTATTCATTTATAAGGGAGAGTATTCATTATAGGGATTCGAGTTATCTTATGGAAATACAAAAAAGAGCATTGGAAGGATTTAGACTGTTTGGGGAGTATTTTATTAATTTCTGGGATTAGGAGGGAGTAATGGGCACAAATTCAGAGGTAAAAGGCTTATTCAGGGCAAATTTCTTATTATTACAAAATCTAAGGTAATAATGCGTTTTAAACCAGCCCGTAATCCCCCGTAATCCCCCCTTGCCCATGCTTTTAATGTCCTATATCCTAATACATAGGGCTTTCATCAAGGCTTGGATTAAGATATTCTAAAAAAGGGCAGACAATGGCAAAGACCGCAAAAAAGGTTCAGGCACAATCACTGGAATCCATCATGTGGAACTGCCGTAACGCCCTGCGTGGTACAGTCGGAGGCAACGAAAAAAACCGTGACGCGGTAATGGGTTTAGTATTCCTGAAATTTGCAGGCGATAAATTTGAAAAACGCCGTGCGGAAATCATAGCCGAACATAACGATATTCCAGAATTTGTTTTTGAAGATGATTCATTCTATTTATCAGAGAACGTTTATTACATAAATGAAACCGCCCGATGGTCATACATAGTAACCAACGCCAGCAAAAATGATATAGCCGTCATTCTTGATAAGGCAATGGCAGACATCGAAGACAGGAATCCGCCCTTAAAAGGCGCGTTGCCCCAAAACTTTTATACCACACTCGGAACACGCAAAGAACAAATCAAGGGGCTTATTGACGAAATCAATAAAATAGACGAAAGCCATTTTAAGGACAAAGACCTCATCGGACGAGTATATGAATATTTCCTCCAGGTATTTGCCATCGAT
>Ga0268262_10005911_pt1 | contig 11952 bp, 6 predicted proteins | sample TergutNc150P3_FD_190354 | JGI IMG/M metagenome (GOLD analysis project Ga0268262, IMG submission 190354) | Nasutitermes corniger P3 segment gut microbial community from laboratory colony in Florida, USA - Nc150 P3 (SPAdes) (version 2) | ecosystem: Host-associated > Arthropoda: Insects > Digestive... | reverse complement strand
GGGAGCTGGCAAAAAAGGGCGTCGCCGTGCTGTTTGCGCGGGACAGCGACAACCTCTGGGGCAAGCCGATGGACGTGCTGCTCCTCAAGGCCGGGACGCAGGAGCTGCTGGACGGGTATCTCGCGCAGGTGGACGGGGAGTTGGCCGCGGGCAGCGTGCTGACGATCAAAAACGCCGTGCTGGCCGACGCGCCGGGCCGCACCGAGGACTATGGCGTGAGCATCTTCAACAAGGGCACGATTTGTTGCAGCGTGGAGCCGGGCAGCCTGATGAACATGATGCTGTTCCACACGGCGAATTTCTACGGCAACGAGGGCAACGTCACCGGCGGGGAGCAGCTGGTGCCCGAACGGAAAACCCACTGCTTCACCTACGCGCTGTACCCGCACCGGGGCGATTACCGGGCGGCGCGGGTGTTCACCAGGGCGAACGAGTTCAACAACGAGCTGATCGCCGTCACGGATGTCAAGCCGGCCGAAAACGCCTTTTTGCCGGAGAAGAAGAGCTTTATCCAATGCCCCGAGGGCTTCGTGATCACCGCCATCAAGGCCGGGGGCTACCCCATGGCGAGGATGGAGGCCAACCACGGCAGCGTTTTTGCGCGCGGGCTGACGATCCGGGGCTTTGAGTCCAACGGGGTGGACACGCGGGCGCGGATTCGGTTCGATTTCGACATCGGGAACGTGCAGCGCACCGATTTGCTGGACGAAAACGCCAGCCCGGTGAAAAGTGCGGGGCGGTCGTTCACGGCCGGGATACCGGCGCACTCCATCGAGACGTTCCGGGTGGAAGTGCCGGATACGCTGCCGAAAATCGGCGATGCGAAGCTGGGGCCGGAGGCGGAGCCGGTGCAGCCGGTGTATGTGCGCCCGTGGGAGCACGACCTGGGCTCCATGCCGATGGGGTATTTTGGGTTCGTGGGGGCCATCAGCCGCAAGGTGGAGCGGCGCGGCGATACGGAGACGCGCTTCACCGTGTTCTTCGCCAACAACCACCCGGACGCGGGCGTCGCGGGCACGGCGCAGCTGGCCCTGCCGGAGGGCTTCGCCGCGGACCAAACCAGCTTTGATTACGAGGTTGCGCCGCGGGGCCTGCAGGCCTTCGAGGTCGTTGTCAAGAAGCCCGCGGCGGACGCGCAGGGCGTCATGCGGCTGCGCTATACCGACGACGGGCAGGACTTCGAGGACATCTACGAGTTCGGCTGCTTCAAGCCCGACATGACCCTGCGCATCGAGGGCGGCAGGGTGGTCGCCGCGGTGCATAACCGAACGGGCGAGCGCCTGAACGGCGAGCTCAGCCTGGCGACGCCCTATGAAACCTGGGAGTACGGCCTGCACAACCGCAGTGCGCTGGGCAATATCGGGCCGAGGACGCTGCGGGTGGACGTGCCCGCGCGGTCTTCGCAGGAGTATGTTTTCGGGGCCGAGGTGCCCGAGGACGTGGCCTACTGGGCCGCGGCGAAGCTCATGGTGAACGGCAGGATTGTCTTCGGCTACGCGGAGAAGAAGGGCCCGAGGCACAACTTCCACTCGGGCGATATCGGGGGCAGGTTCGAGGGCGGGTCTGTCAAGGCGCTGCTGGAGCTATAAAGGTAATTTGCTTTACAATAAAATTGGGATGGGAGATTTTTGAGTTTTATGCATGATTTAAAGAACACAGGCTTTTACAGTGGCATCGCCATCGGCAAAAAGAGGATCCGGGGCCGCTTCGTCATCCCCTCCGGGGTGCGCTGCGCCCGCGTTTCGGCCATCGAGCGGTATTTCGGGATGGAATCGGTGGGCATGATCACCACCAAGAGCGTCAGCCTGGAGCCGAAGCAGGGCTACAAGGAGCCCCTGTATGTGAAGTACGCGGAAAATTCGTACCTCAACGCCGTGGGGCTGGAGAACCCGGGGGCCGGGGCCTTCGCGGCGGAGCTGGCCAAAATCACGGTCCCGGCGGATAAATTCCTGCTGGTCTCCATTTTTGGCAGGGACGTGGACGATTTTCGCCGGACGGCGGAGATTTTGTCGCCCTATGCCGACGGCTTCGAGCTGAACATGTCCTGCCCGCACGCCAAGGGCTACGGGCTGTCCATCGGGAACGACGCCGCGCTGCTGTCGCGGATCACCAAGGAGATCGCCGGGTGCGTGGACGTCCCGGTGTTCGTGAAGCTGTCCGCCGCCATCCCGGACGTGGCGGGGGTGGCCGCCGCGGCCATCGCCAACGGCGCCGCGGGCATCACAGTGACCAATTCCATCGGCCCGACCATCGAATACGTCGCGGGGACGCCCGTGCTGTCGAACGTGGTGGGCGGCATGTCCGGCGAGGCCATCCGGCCCATGGGGCTCAAGGCCCTGCGCGATATCCGCCAGGCGGTCGGGCCAGAGCCCGTCCTCATCGGCATGGGCGGCATTTTCACCGCGGAGCATATCGAGAGCTTCCACACGGCGGGGGCCGATTTCTTCGGGATCGGCAGCGCGCTGACGAACCTCAACACGCGGGAGACGGAGCAGTACCTCAACGGCCTGGAGAGGGACCTGACCGGCCGGGGCGGCGGCTATGTGTTGCCGCCCGTGACGAACATGGAGTACCGCAGGTGCGTCGTTGAGAAGAACGAGGCGCTGACGGACGTGCTGCACAAAATCACGGTGAGCGAATGGGACGGCTACGAGGGTGACAGCGGCGTGGCCGGGAAGTTCTTCTTCCTCATGCTCCCCGGGGTGGGCGAAAAGCCCTTCGCCCTGTTTTCCCACAGGGACAGGGAGTTCATCGTGAAAAACGTGGGCTTCTTCACGAACGCGCTGACGGGCCTCGGCGCGGGGGACGCGCTGTTCCTCCGGGGGCCGTATGGGAAGGGCGTTTGGGACTACCGGGGCGTGACCGTGAATTTCGTCGCGGGCGGGACGGGGATTTCGCCGGTTTACGAGATCGCGAAAAAGTACAGCGGCGCGTGCAGCATCCGCTTTTTCCTCGGGGGGAAGGTGGAGGGCGACATCTTCGATTTGGAGCGGTTCGCCGCGCTGGGCGAGGTGCACGCGGCCACGGAGGACGGCAGCGTGGGCGCGCAGGGGTATGTCACAGGCCTGCTGGAGGCCTATGATTTCGGCGGGGACCGCACGCAGGTGTTCATCAACGTGGGCCCGAAGCCCATGATACAGAAGGCTTACGCCATCGAGAAGCGCTTCACCGGCGAGGAAAACATCCGGGTGTCCATCGAGTACCAGACCAGCTGCGGCGTGGGAATCTGCGGGAAATGCGCCACCGAAAGCGGGTTCATCTCCTGCGTGGACGGGCCGTTTTTGGGCGTGGCGGAGGCGCTGAAGCTGGGGGAATGCAGGCACGGGTGAAGCGATGCCGCCCTGGTGGCACAGCATCGCAGAAAGGAAGGGTCAGCCATGTTTCAAAAAGCAATCAGCGCGATTTTGGCGTTCCTGACAACCGCGTTTAGCTTCCTCCTGCCCAAGGCGAAACCGCTGCCGCCCATGGAGCCGGAGCGAACCCGCTACCTGTTCCTGGACGACCATTGGATCGCGGCGCAGGGCGGCGTCACGCGGCGATTTTTCGCGGCGGAAAAGGAAGCGGGCAATCCCGTGCTCGTCAAGGGCAAGGAGCGCGGCGTGGGCCCCTATGCCTTCGGCTGGGGGCGCAAAACCGCGCCCTATACCGCCTGGGTCGGCAGCTATGACGGCAAAAAGGGCGAATACCCCGCGTTTTTGATCACCTCGCAGGACGGCCTTCACTGGGACGAGGCCCGCCGGGAAACCGACGTCATGTGCAGCCTGGGCAACGTCCAGGGCGCGGCCTATCTGTATGACCCCAGCGGCAGCTACCCGGGCTATCCCTACCTGGCTGCGGTGCTGTACCGGAGGACGCTGTTCGTGGATCATTTCCACGCGCGGTTCCGGCGCTCGAAGGACGGCGTGCACTGGGAGAAATTTTGCCTGAAGGACCCCGTCTGGGACAGCACGGGGGACGTGCTGAGCTTCCTCTGGGACGCGCAAAAGCAGCGCTACGTGGCCTACTACAAGATCTACCGCATCCAGGGCACCACCACGGCCGGCAAGCCCTTCCTCGCCTATTCCGGCAGCTTTGACCTGAAGAAGGGCGAAACCACGGCCCGGTTCAAGGGCTACGCGCGCATGGCGGAGAGCTTCGGCACCGCGCGGCCCGTCTACATGGATGTGGAGCTTGCCTACGGCGGCGACCAAACCAACGACGGCGGCGGCCTGCCCACGGACGAGACGCTGCGCATCCAGCGGGTGATCGGCTACGCCGACAGCGTGGATTTCCTCCGCTGGGAGAACGAGCAGATCGTCATCGTGCCGCCGGAGGGCGCGCCCCTGGGCGACCAGGGCTACGGCATGGTCGTGACCCGCCGGAACGGCATGTACGTCGGCATGTACCAGTATTTCAACTCCCTCAGCGGCGTGATCGACCTCATCCTCGCCTGGTCCTACGACGGCATCCGCTGGGAGCTCAACTGGGACGAGCGCATCCTGGTCACGGGCGCGGCGGGCGCGTGGGACCACGGCATGGTCTTCGGCCCGGAATTCATGGACGGCGGCGGCGGGCGCATGTTCCTGTACTACGGCTCGCTGGGCGTAGACCACACGCAGCCGGACGGCCCCGCGCAGGTGGGCGGCGTGGGCCGCGCGTGGCTGCGGCAGGACGGCTTTGCCTCGCTGTCCGGCGGCACGCTGGAGACAAAGCCCCTGCCCGTGACAGAGGCCGCGCTTACCCTGAACATGAAGGGCCGCATTCCCATCGAGGTGAAAACGCCCGGCGGCGCGCTGCTCGCGACCGGCGAGGCGCGGGGCGACGCCTGCGACGTGGCCGCGCCCTTCGACCTGGCGCCCTTCCTGGGGCAGGAGGTGGTCCTGTCCCTGGATTTGACGGGCGGGGAGCTGTTCAGCATAACCCTGTAAGAACCTAGACCAGGTCGCCCTTCGCCGGGCCGTGCGAGGCCGTGCGCACTGCCTCGGCGATGACGCCGACGTAGATCTGCCTGGAGGCCGGCTTGCCCAGGTGGCACTTGTCGCTGCCCAGCAGGTGCACGTTCTCGCAGATGGCCGCGTTCCAATCGGCAAGGGTGACGAAGGCGTAGAGGGGTGCGATCTCGCGCTCGGCGATGGTGGTTTGGTAGGCCTTGCCGGTGGGCGTGCGGCCGTCGAAGGGCGTGACGAACACGAGCTTGTGCCCGGGCTCGAGATCGTCGATGATCTTCTGGATGTAGTCGGCAAAGTCGAATATGGTGTTGGTGCCCAGCGCGAAGACCACGACCTCGCGCAGGGTGCCCCTGGCCTGCATGTCCATCATGATATCGTAGCCCACCGAGAGCGGGCGGGAGCTCATGGCGTCCACGGCGCAGTTGGGGATGGCCTGCAGCAGCGTGGAGCGCGCATCGACGCAGATGGAATCGCCAAGGATGGTCACGCCGCCGCCCACCTCCATGGGCGAAATCACGGGGATGGCGGGCGCGCGCTCGGGGGGCGGCTCGTTCTCCTTCAGCTCCGGCATGGCGGCGAGCTCGCCGCCGAAGCGCACCGGCGTCTCGTTGAGGCTGTCCAGCCAGTCCTTGCGGTCCGTGATGGCGTCCCGGTCCTGGAGCAGGAAGCCGGCGTATATGTTGCGCTCGATGCCGGTCAGCTCCGGGGCCCGGCGCAGGACCAGCCCGACGAGAAAGGCGCATGCCAGCATCAGCACCGCGGTGAGGGCGGCCATCCACTGCCTGCGGCGTCGGACGACCGCGCCGATGAGCAGGGCGACAGCCAGCACCGGCATGGAGACGGCCGTTTGCTTCTCCCGGCGCTTGGGGCGCTGCCTGCGGGCCGGCAGCGCGGCGGGCCGCTTCGGCGGGGCCAGCAGGGGCTCGATGCCGTAAAACACCAGCGCGGAAAGCAGCAGGCTTAAGCCCAACGCGGCCAGCGCCGTCGGGGTGTTGTTTGTGGGGATCAGCGCCGAAAAGAGGATGTACAGCGGCCAGTGGTAGAGGTACATGTTATAGGAGAGGTCGGCCAGCACCGTGAGGGGCCGGGGCTCCTGCTTGCCGGGCAGGGCCTCGTGGAGAAAACGAGCGCATACGATGGCGCAGGCCGCCAGCAGGGAGGCCGCCAGGAACCCGAAGCGGTACACGAAGGGGTCGTCAAAGCGCAGCAGCAGGGCCAGCGCGAGGATCCCCAGCACCGGCAGCGCAAGCCCGGCGATACATGCCGCTTTGGCGTGTTTTTTTTGCAGGCGCTGCCGCAGGCGGGGGCTGAGCGTGAGGCCCGCGACTGTGGCCGCCGCCGCGCCGATGAAAAACGGGAACGCGTGCGAAACCGAGCTGAAATACGCCGCGGAGCTGTCGGCACCGGGCTGGTATGCCCGCTGCATGGCGAGATAGGAGCCCGCCGCCGCGAGCAGGGAGATGACGAACATGCCACGCCCGAAGCGCCGGGGGGCCTTCCCCGCGTTTTTTTTGTAGGCGCGCCGCAGCAGCAACGCCAGCGCCGCGCATATCAGGCCCCAAAGGAGGTAGAAATGCATCTCCACCGAGAGGGACCAGGTGTGCAGGTAGAGGTGCGGCAGCACGTTCGCCTCGTAGCTCCCGCCGGTGCGGATCTCGAAATAGTTGCTCACGAAGCCCAGGGCCCCCGCCGCCTGCTTGGCAATGTTCGCCGTGAAATCGGGCGCGACCAGCAGCGTGAGCGGGAGCGTGAAGAGGAGGCTCAGGAAGAGCGGCGGCGCGATGCGCAGGAAGCGGCGCTTGCCGTAGGAGCCCAGGGCGAAGCGGCCCGACTTCCGGAATTCCGCCACCGCCAGCGAGGTGATCAGGTAGCCGGAAAACGTGAAGAAGATGTCCACGCCCAAAAAGCCGCCGGGCAGCAGCTCGTGGAAGAAGTGGTAGACCAGCACCATCGCCAGGCCCAGCACGCGCACCGCGCTGAACCATTGAATCCTATTATTCATGGCCGGCCTGCCTTCCCCGCTCCCACACGCCCGCGGCGGGATGCCCGTCCTTGGTCAGGACGCCCCGGCCGTGGAAGACGCCGTTCCTGAAGCCGCCCTCGTAGGTCCAGCCCGCGGGGCTGTAGTAGACGCCCTGCCCCTCCGGCACGCCGCCCACGAACTCGCCGCTGTAGCGCAGGACGCCGCCCTCGGAATAGGCCGCCCAGCCGTGCGGGAGCCCGGACTCGAAGGCGCCCTCATAGGCGAATTTCCCGCCCGGCGGGGTATAGCGGCCCTGCCCGTGGTACATCCCGGCCTTCCATTCGCCCTCGTAGATCACGCCGCCGTCCGCGCCGCGGTAGACGCCGTGGCCGTCGGCCAGGCCCAGCAGGAAGGCGCCCGTGTAGCTTTCGCCGCCCGGGAAGACGAACCTGCCCTCCCCGTTCTGGCCGCGCTCCCCGATGCCGCCCCCGTATTCCCAGCCCTTCGGCGAGAGGAACCCGGCGATGTCCTGCTGCGAAACCGTGGCGGTGACGCCCTGCGGCAGGAAGTACGCGCCGCTGGGCCGCCCGCCGAGGAAATGGCCCTCGAAGCGCCAGCCCCCGGGGGAGATAAAGCTGAGGCTGCCGGAGCAGCGCCCCCGCAGGAACTCACCCGAGAGGAAAGCGCCGTCGGCAAAGGCGACCTCGCCGCTGCCGTCGTAGAGCCCGTTGCGCAGCCCGCCGCTGTAGACAAATTCGTCCCCGCCGCCGGCCTGCCCCGCCGTCGATTGGAGCCGGTCCTGCAGCGCGTAATAGGCCAAGCCAGCCATCGCCGCCGCGACGATGACAGAAAGGAATACCGCAGCCGCCTTTTTCAAAGCACATTCCACCGTGTTCGTCAGGATTCACGGTTTTATTATAACAGCAATCCCGGCCGGTTTCAAGTGGAAAAAGAAATTTGGTGCGCGCTGCGGTACTCGGCAAGCTTGATTTGGTCCTGGAGCTCCAGGCCGCGCTCGCCCGCGAGGGATTCCAGGTGATGGGTCAGCTCGTGCAGCAGGGAGTCCCGCAGCGCCCGGCAGAGGACCTCCGCAGGCGCGCCGGCGTACACCCGCATGAAGGAGCCGTAGTAGATGTTGATGTGGCGGCCCAGGTCGTGCCGGTTGCAGTATTCGCCCATGATGTAGAGGTCGCCCCGGCTCTGCGGGTGCTGCTTGCATTCCTCCTGCAGCAGGATGCCGCCATTGAGCTGCTCAAAAAACATGGCGGGGATTTCGTCCGCGATTTGGGCGAGCATCGCGTCCACGGCTTCGATGGGATACATGTCACACCCCCACTTGCCGGGCGTCGAACGAGCCGTCGAGGGCCGCGATTTGCGCCAGCCATGCGCGGTACCGCGCGGGGTCGAACGGCGGCCTGCCGAGCAGGCAGTGGTTCACGCCGCGTTCGCCGCCGGCCTCCCATTCCAGCAGGAGCAGGCGGTGCGCCGCGCTTTCGGCGCGCAGGCGGCCCAGCCCGGTATTTTCGTTAGGCGGTGCGGTGAAATCGCCCGAGAGCAGGGTTTCGCCGGTGTCGGCGTCCCACAGGCGGTAGGTGCCCCGCCGCGCTTGCAGGGTATCGTTGCAGGCCAGCAACCGCACGTGCCAGTCCCGGGGCTCGGTGACAAGCAGGCAAAGGTGCGCCTGGGAGCGCCGGATGTACCAATACGCCAGCTTTTTGCCGAAATACCAGTCCACCACGGCGTCGGAGAACTGCGGCCAGCCGTCGAGCAGGTTCCACCAGAGGACGCCGGTTTTGCGCCATTTCCCGGCCCGGGCGTGCTCGATGAAGAACTTGAAGGCCTCCGCCTGGGCGATTTGCGAGAGCAGGATGAAGTCGCCGAGAGCTTGCGCGTGCGACCCGAACAGCTGCGCGATTTGGTCGGCCATGAGCTTGTTGCGGTAGGCGTAGGGGCCGTCGGGGCGGCCTGTGGGCTCGCTGGAATGCAGCAGCCAATCGGGGTTATCAGCCCAAGGCCAGAGCTTATCCTGCGGGATGAATTTCTCGATGGAGCTTTGATTGGGGCAGCCGTGGTAGCCGATCTCGCTGACGAAATGGCACTGCGCGTTCAGATAAAATTCCGACTTGAAGTAGTCGCGCGGGCCCCAGAGGTGGGCCTCCGATACGCAGCTGCACAGGTCCCGGCGCACCGCCTCCGGGCCGAGGTAGGGCGAGCTGGGCAGGTAGGGCCGCGCGCCGTCGCAGCGGGACACGGCCTCGGGCAGCACCTTGCGGGTCAGGAGGTTGTCGTTGGGGTCCAGGCCGCGGCCGCGCCAGCTTTGGTCGCACTCGTTGTCGCCGCTCCACAGGGCGACGCAGGGGTGCTGCCGCAGCCTGCGGATGACGCTCTCGGCCTCCACGCGCATGGCGTCCCGGAAATCCGCCGTCTGCGGGTAGATGCCGCAGGCCATGCTGAAATCCTGCCAGACGAGGATGCCGTAGGTATCGCACAGCTCGTAGAAGCGGTCGTCCTCGTAGACGTTGCCGCCCCAGCAGCGCAGCATGTTGCAATGGGTGTCTTGGAACAGGGCCAGGGCGGGTTCATAGCGGGCGGGGTCCTCGCGGTGCAGGGCGTCGAGGGGCACCCAGTTGGAGCCCTTGCAGAAGATTTTCACGCCGTTGACCAGGAACACGAACTCGCCGGGCCGCTCGGGGGTGGTGAGCTCCGTGCGCCGCAGTTCCACCGTGCGGATGCCGAAGCGGTCGCGTTTTTCGCAGAGCGGTTCGCCGTCCTTCAGGAGGCTGAGCTTGACTTCGTACAAATTTTGCTCCCCGTAGCCCGCGGGCCACCAGAGCTTCGGGTTTTCCAGGGCAAATTCCCAGTTGCCCGCGCTGAAGCCGATGGGGCGGGTGAGGTCGAATTTGGATTCCCCGCAGGTGCCCTCAATCCGCAGGGAGAGGCCCGCGAAATCGGGCAAATCCGTGTCGAATTCCCAGAACAGGCGCAGCGCGGCAAGATGTTCATCGCAGTGGCGGGTGACGAGATAGCTCTGCGTGAAGCGCGTGGCTGGGCGGTATTCCAGCCGCACGCCGCGCCAAAGCCCCGCGGTGACGGCCCGGCAGAGGATGTCCCAGCCGTAGGACGAGGGCGGGCGGCGTAGGTGCAGGCTTTCATAGCCCACCTCGTGGGCGGCGAGCATGGGGTCGTAGCTCTCCTGCTTCGCCGCCTCGATGGGTGAGCCGATGAGCACAACCAGCTCATTTTTGCCGTCGATGAGCCAATCCGACGCGTCTAATTCGTGGTGAATCAGCGCGTTATCGCTATATTTTACAATTTCGCCGTTCAGGTAGATGCTTGCGTTGCAATCAATGCCGTCAAAGCAGAGAATGGCATTCTCCTCCTTGCGCGCATGGAAGCGCTTGCGGTACCACCACTCGTAGCCCTCGTATTGCCGCAGGAGGTTGATGTTCTGCCCGCAATAGAGCTCCTCCGGCGTCATGCCCAGCAGGTCCAGCTGGGCCACGCCGGGCACGGCCGCGGGGATGGGCGTGTGGACGTCGAGCTGGGACGGGCGCTCCACGGGGCTGCCCTGCTGCGGGAAGCCGAAGAGCTCCCACGTGCCGTTGAGCGATATGGTTTCGATGGGGCGCATATGGTTTTGCCTCCCTTGCGTTTAAAGCTTTCAGCCAATTATACCACGGACGCCCGAGCCCTGCAAGCGAAATTTCCTTTACAAATATTTCATGATTCCTTAACAAACATTTTAGTAAATGTGATAGAATGGTATAGGTGGAAAAGAATGTTTCCGGGAATAATAATTGGAGGGATGAACCCGTGAGCAAGGTGAAAATGGGTAAGGAATACGGCAAATATGTGCGCGGCGGCCCGCCCGACACCGAGCGGTTCGACATGAGCCGCCCGCCGATCAAGCAGCAGATGCATTTGATGCCGCTGGTGTGGGCCGGCTCCTACGTAATGAAGTGGATACACCTGGGACGCCTGAAAAAGGTGGGCATGAAAGGCGTCAAGCCGCCCTACCTGCTGCTGCTGAACCACAACGCCTTTTACGATTTCTATATCATGAGCGCGGCCATCAGCCCGCACAGGGGGTATTTCCCCGCCGCGGTGGACGACTACATCGGCCGCGAGAACCTGCTGCGCCAGCTGGGGACCATCCCGAAGCGCAAATTCACGGCGGACATCAGCCTGCTGCGGCAGTGCAAGAAGCTCCTGGGCGAGGGGAGCATCGTCGGGCTCTATGCCGAGGCGCGGTATTCCCTGTGCGGCGTGACGGAGCTCATCCCCGACGCCGTGGGGCAGCTGGCCAAGCGCATGGGCGTGCCGGTGGTGACGCTGAAGGTCTGCGGCCACCATATCTACGCCCCGTTCTGGGGCAACGAGCGCCGGCGCTGGGTGATGCCCGTGGAGGCCGTGATGACCCGGATCTATACGCCGGAGGAGCTGCAGGCCGCCACCGCCGACGAGGTCAACGCGAAGATCCGGGAGTACCTGTACAATGACGACTTCCGTTGGCAGAGCGAAAAGCGGGTGCGCATCAGCTATAAAAAGCGCGCGGAGGGGCTGCACAAGGTGCTTTACCAGTGCCCGCACTGCATGCAGGAGTACAAGATGGACTCCAAAGGCGCGAAGGTGTTCTGCAACGCCTGCGGGAAGTCCTGGACGCTCACCGAATACGGCGAGCTGGAGGCCGACAGCGGCGAGACCGAGTTCCAATTCCCCACGGACTGGTATCAATGGGAGCGGGAGCGGGTGCGCGAGGAAGTGCGCGCGGGGAAGTACCGCTTCGACTGCGCGGTGGACGTCAACGACCTGCCCAACTCCAAGGGCTTCGTGCACATGGGGCACGGCAGGCTGGTGCACGACATGGAGGGCTTCCGGCTGGAGGGCGTGCGCGAATACGACGGGGAACCCTTCCATATGGCGCTGCCCGCCGCCGCCCAGATCGCCGTGCACGTGGAGTACAGCTACCGCTTCGGCAACCACCGGGACTGCATCGACCTGAACACCCTGGAGGACACCTGGTATGTCTTCCCCGAGGGGCAGGAGTTCTCCGTGACCAAG
>Ga0268262_10005910_pt1 | contig 11953 bp, 11 predicted proteins | sample TergutNc150P3_FD_190354 | JGI IMG/M metagenome (GOLD analysis project Ga0268262, IMG submission 190354) | Nasutitermes corniger P3 segment gut microbial community from laboratory colony in Florida, USA - Nc150 P3 (SPAdes) (version 2) | ecosystem: Host-associated > Arthropoda: Insects >... | reverse complement strand
CTGCACCGAGATGCGGATGGGCGTGCCCAAAAAGCCGAACTCCTCCCTGAGGCGGTTCTCCAAAAAACGCAGGTAGCTGAAATGGGTTGACCCGCCTGCGTTCGACTTTATGACGAAGCTGGGGGGTCTTGTCCCCACCTGAGTCATGAACATGAACTTGGGGAGCTTGCCGTCCACAGCCGGGGGGCTCATGGCCGACACCGATTCCCTCAAAAAGCGGTTCAGCTCCCCCGTTGGTATCCTTTGCGAGTGCGAGGCGGCCACGGTGTCTATCAGGTCGAAGAGCTTGGACACCCGCTGGCCGGTGAGCGCCGAGACGAAGATCATGGGCGCGTGGTGCAGGAAGCCCAACCCGTGCCTGACCAGCTCCTCCTTCTTGATGGCCGTGTAGCCGTCCTTTTCCACCGCGTCCCACTTGTTGACCACCAGTATGACCGCCGCGCCGGCATCCTGGGCGTACCCGGCGATTACAGCGTCCTGGTGCGTGGCGCCCTCCAGTGCGTCAATCAGCAGCAGGCTCACGTCCGCCCTTGCCATCGCTTGCTTGGCCTTCATTATCGAAAGGATTTCCGCCCCCTCCGTGGTCTTGCCCTTGCGCCTAATCCCGGCTGTGTCTATCAGGCGATAGACCTTTTCGCCGCGCCTGAAGATAGTGTCGACGGTGTCCCTTGTGGTGCCGGCTATTTCGCTGACCAGGCTGCGCTCAAAACCCAGCAGACGGTTTGTCAGGCTGGACTTGCCGACGTTGGGCCGCCCGATGATGGCAAAGCGCAGTTCGCTCGACTTGTCGTGTTCGTCGGCTTCTTCGGGTGTGCGGTGGAAGGGCAGGAGGCCCCTAGTGGCTTCCAGCAAGTCCGCTACGCCGTCTCCGTGGGCGGAGCTGACCACGTGCATCTCCGCAAAGCCGAACTCGTAAAAGGCCGAATCGGGCGCGCCGCCCTTCATGCCGTCCGCCTTGTTCACCACCAGGATTATGGGCTTCCCAAGGCGCAGCGCCCTCTGGGCGATTTCTGCGTCCCCCGTGGTGAAGCCAGCTTGACCGTCCACCATCAGCAGAATCACGTGTGCCTCTTCCAGCGCACGCTCGGCCATGCGCGTGATGCCCTGTGTCATCACGTCGTCGCCCTCAAAGTCCAGCCCCCCGGTGTCTATGAGGTCGAAGACCTCCACGGTGGTGCCCGTATCGTCCAGGCAGGTCACGCGCCCGTACGAGCGGTCGCGGGTCATGCCCGGCAGGTCATGCACCAGCGCGGCGCGCCCCCGCGTGATCCTGTTGAACAGCGTGGATTTGCCCACATTGGGGCGTCCGCAGATGGCGACTACTGGTACTTTCATACGTGAGCCAGTTGCAAAACCGGCAGGTTTTGCAACTTGCCGGAGGCATAGGCTGCGGCCGGCCGTAGCAGGCTCTGGCGTATGTCACCATAAACAAACAAGATACGATACCCAGCCAGAGACAGCGGATGGCCGGGAGCAGACGCGCTGCAGGGGGTTTGAAACTGCCTCATGTAAGACCCATGCAACATGATTTCCCCTAGACCGCGTTCAGGTAGTAGTTCCATAGCGTGGGGCCCCAAAAGACGACTATCGGCGTTGCGATGGCAAGGCCGCAGCCAAGCGGGTACAAAGTCCTGCTGTCGCGTCTGTTCAGGAAGTGGACGGGCAAGACGAAGGCGCACATGATCAGCGCGGCCACGAACAGGATGCCCAGCATGGCCCCCCAGCCCCAGAAGGCCCCCAGCCACGCCAGCATCTTGAAGTCACCCATCCCCATGCCTGATTCCAGCCTCTCGCCTTTGAAAATCCCTTCGGCAAGGGAGTTGCGGATTTTCACGTAGGTCAGGTTGAACGCCCAGGGGACGCCATAGCCGGTCACAAGACCGATCAGGCTGTCGGTTATGTCCACAAACCCACGCTCGTGCGACCACCAGGGTGCCTCTTGCAGACCGTTGTAGAAGACGCTTGCATCGGGCCAAAGCAGTTGGGGCAGCGCGAAGAGGACACCCAAAGCCATCAGCGGAAACTGCACAGAGTCTGGCAGCATCATTTCCGTCCAGTCTGTGTAGAACAGGACTATCAGGGCGAATCCGCACAGCAAGGCCTTCAGCCAGATGAGCGTCCCGAATGGAAAGCAGAGCGGAGACAGGCAGAACAGCAGACCCATGAGCAGTTCCACGGTCGGGTATCTGAAGGGTATCCTCCAGCCGCAGTAAGCGCACTTCCCACGGAGAAACAACCACGAAAAAACGGGGATGTTGTGGAACCACCTGATGTCGCGCCCGCAGGACGGGCAGTGGCTCGGCTTTGTCACAATGTTGCGGTCTTTCGGGTCTTCCTTGGGCAGCCTGTGGATCAGCACGTTTGCGAATGACCCGAACGCCAGCCCGAATGGGGCCAGGACACAGGCGAGCAACCACGGGGGCAGGTCAAAAGGCATGACACCAATATAGCCCGAAAACGGGCCTGCTACTTGTCCTTAAACACGTAAGTCCCGTCGGTCTTATAGTCCGTTGTGGCGTTCAAGTACCAGAGGCCGTTTTTTGTCATGCCGGGGCGGGTCTTGGAGAGCGTTTCATAGGCCTTGGCGGCCCTTTTGCCTGCGTGGCAGACTATCAGCATTGGTCTGTCGGGTGGGATTTCGTTCAGGCGGTCTTCCAAGGACATCACGGGAATGTTGAGCGCGCCTGGGATGTGCCCCCCGACGAACTCGGACACTGTGCGGACGTCCAGAATCGCAAGGTCTGTGCCCAGGTCTTTGATGAGTTTCAGTCCCTGCGCCGATTTGATGGCTCCGCTTGGGGGCAGCGCCTGGCCATCCAGTGCCGCGCCGGCAAGTGCGGCTGTTCTGTTCGGCGAAGCACAGGCTGGGCCAACTGGGATGGCAAGGCACACCGTCAATAACAGCGCTGCGCGTCTGTGCAGATGGGGCATGTGCCCTCCCTATTCGGGGAATCTAGGTTTTAGTGGTTGTGCGATGCACCATGCTCTGTGACGAATATCGGCAGGTATCTGGAAATCAGGATGAAGGCCGAGATGCCCACTGCGGCTATGGCAAGCGAAATCACTACTTCGATTGTGGACGGGAAGTATGTCCACCCCTCCACGCCTGGCACTTCAAGGCTGGTGACGACCGTGTTCATGCGATTGGCGGCAAAGCCCAGGAACACGAGTATGACGCTGCAGTGTATCCCGCACTTGCTGTTGCGTATCTTGGAGAACAGCAGGAGTATGGCCGGCAGCGCGAAGCAGGCTATCTCTGTGTAGAACGCCTTGCTGTGGTAGGTAAGGGTCTTCATCGCCTCGAAGGCCATTCCCTCGCGGGAGCCGGACGCCAGGGCCATGTCGGCGAAGCGCGTGATCAGATAGATGAACAGCACGGCCACCACCACCCAGGCCAGGTTGCCCCGCTGTTTGTCCGTGATCAACTCGATGCCCTTGCGCCTAATCAGAAGCGTCTCGAAGATGATCATCGAGAGACCCATCGCTATGCAGGAGATGTAGAAGAGGATGGGCAAAATGGGCGAGTACCAAAGGGCGTGCATCCTGCTGGGGAGTATCAGGTAGAGCGAGCCGAATGACGACTGGTGCAGCGTGGAGAGTATCACGCCGGCTATCATCAGTGGCAGCGAAATGCTGCGGAGTATCTTCCTGGGCGCGTTGATGTTGAACTTGTCCAGCACCACCGGGGCGATCTCGCACAACAGCACCGTGGTGTACAGGATCAGGCACCACGTGATCTCGAACATGACCGAGTGGTGGTTGCCGTTGTAGAAAACGTGGTAGGCGAAGGGCCACAGCCCCAGGTCAACCACCAGGACCATCATCACCAGCGTGTAGCCAATCAGGGCCGTGAGAATGGCGGGGCGGACTATCGGCTCGTAGCTCTCTGCGTGGAAGAGATGCACCGCGGCCACCACCGTGAAGCCCGCGGCGGCAAGGCCTATACCGAAGAAGTCGAATGCTATCCAGAGGCCCCAGGGGAAGTTGTCGCTGAGGTTGGTGATTTCGGGGCCGAGTCCGACCCAGAACCTATAGGCGCCAGCCACGGCGCCGAGAACTATCAGCACCAACGCTAGGTAGCCCCAGAAGGTGCGCGGCATACATGCTTTGATTGCAGGTCCGATGTCGGATAGTTTGGGAAGTGTGGCGTTCATGGCGGATCCTATTTGTTGTGTGAATCGTTGTTGGCTTCATGCTTCTCTACTTCGTGGCGCCTGTTGGTTATCCACCAGATGCCGCCCAGCACCACGGCGCCTACGCCGACGACGTAGGGCACCTTGGAGAGTGCCCTCATCGTGCGGTCAGGCATGTCGCCCTCTTCCAGCTTTGCGTTGAAGCCAGCCGCCGGATTGCCGTCCTTGTCGAGCTTGGTGTCGAAGCCCAGTTTTTCGAAGGGCACGGCGGAGAGATACAGCACCGTTGTGCCACCGACTTCCTTTAGGCCGTATATCTTCTGCACGTAGCCGTCTGGGTTTTCGTCACTCTTGGGTTTTCCAGTCATCCTCTTTGTCGCTATGGCGACCATCTCGTTGTAGTCGCCGAACATGGTAGCCGCAGCCTCTTTCCCGTCCCCCATGTCTTCAAAAGTTTTGGCGCAGGCCTCGGCGCAGGCCGTGGGCTGCTTCTGCTTGGTCTTCCCCTGCTTGTCCATCTCCGAGCAGAGGACGCACTTCTTGACCCTGGGGAACGTCTTGCTCCACTCGTATCTGGGCACATAGAACGGGCACGCCTGTATGCAGTTCCGGCAGCCGATGCACTTGTTGCCGTCGTACAGCACTGCGCCTTCGTCGGTCTGCTTAAAGGCATCCACCAAGCACACTGACTTGCAGGCGGGCTCGTGGCAGTGCCGGCAGAGCTGCCTCACAGACACGCCATTGCAATCGCGCAGCGCGGTGTACGCCTTGTCGGACAACCTGCCCGTTTCGTCGCCAGAAAGCTCGGGTAGCCCGTTTTGCTTCTGGCAGGCGTTTTGGCATTCGTTGCAGCCCACACAGCGCGTGATGTCTATCAAGAGTGCTTTTGCATTCTTTGCCTTTGCCATTCCGTACCCCTTACGGTGAAGTGTGAATACCCCAAAAGTGCGATTGTCCCCTAGGGCGCTAAGCCCGATACCCAAGATTATATTCCTGGGGAAGGGCGTTTGCAAAAAAACTAAGGGGTGTCTGGCGCCAACAATATGAATTATTTAAGTGGCGCGTGAACACTGCGGCAACACCGCCCCTCGTCTCTCGCCCTAATCAAGGCTACAATAGTGTCTGCCCATCATGGCAAAGGAGAAACAATGGACTTCAAGACCAGCAAGACCGCCGAAAATCTACTAAAGGCATTCGCAGGGGAGAGCCAGGCGAGAAACCGCTACGCCTTCGCCGCCAAAGTGGCCCGCACGGAGGGCTTCGAGTACATAGCGGCTATCTTCGATGAGACCGCGCAGAACGAAAAGGAGCACGCAAAGCTCTTCTACAACCACTTGGCGCCCCTTGCCCCCTGCGCCCTTGAGATAAACGCCGGCTACCCGATAGTCGCGGGCGACCTCAAGGCGCAACTGACGGCCGCGGTCGGCGGAGAAACCGAGGAGTGGGAGATACTCTACCCTGAGTTCGCCAAGATAGCCAAGGCAGAGGGCTTCAACGAGGCCTCCGCCACCTTCTCCCTGATAGCCAAGATCGAAAAGGTGCATGGGGACCGCTTCGCCAAGCTGCTCGACAGGGTCGGCGACGGCACATTCTTCAAGCGGGACGAAAAGATACTGTGGCGCTGCCGCGACTGCGGGAACATAATTGAGGCCACATCGGCCCCCAACGCCTGCCCCGTCTGCAAGAAGCCCATGAGCTGGCAGGAGCCGGTCGGCGAAAATTATTGATCCAGGGAGGCGCACATGCATAAAGCCATTCGGACTGCGGTCGTCTGCGTTGCCGCTTCGGTCTTGGCGTTTGCCGCAGATGACCTAAAGATCACCTACAGGACTGAGACCAAACAGATGATGACGTCAAAGGGCGCACAGGTGGATTACCACTCCGCGCGCTACTCGCTGTCAAAGAACGACGGCGAGAAGAAGGACACGCTGATTGACTACCAGAGCCTCGTCATGTACGGGATTGACCACAAGAAGAAGGTCATAAGCAAGATGACGGCGGAGGACATTCTCAAGGCCATTGACCTCATGGCGGCAAAGCTGGAAGAAGATAGCAGCAAAGCCGAAAAAGTTGAAAACATGGTGAAGAGCCTTTTCGGGGAGCCCACCGACGTCTCCGTCAAAAAAGTTGGCACCGAACAGGTCGCGGGCAGGAACTGCGAAAAGTGGGACATTGCCTACGGGAAGCTCAGTTGCAAGGCGAGCGCGGATCCAAGCCTTGCGCTGCCCGTGGACCCCGAAACGCTGGAAAAGGCCAACAAGCTGAATTACGGCGCACAGATGGCGAACCCGCTGCTGGGCAAGGTCTTGGGTAAGTTCTATGACGCCATGTACGGCATCAAGGGCGTCCGCTTGAAGTCCGAAGTGGTGATGCCGATTGGGCCGATGACCACGAGGGCGTTCAAGGAGGCCACGGAAGTTGTGCTTGGCCCCGTGCCCACCTCGGTGTTTGAACTGCCAAAGGGCTACAAGGAAGAGGACGCCGGGAAAAAGTTGCTGGCAGACTTGGAGAAGCAACTGAAGTAAGGATAGCTAACGGCCGACAGACGCGCCCCTTCTGGGGCGCGTTTTGTTTGCCGGCGTTAGGTTCCGTCCCACCTGTACAACTCCAGGTCCATGCTCCCGTCATCGTCCACGTCAACCCCCTCATGCCTCAGTCTGGCTATCTGCTCCATCGCCTCAAACTCGCGACCCTTGCTGGGCACGCGGCCGCTGGTGTTCACCACGCGCTGCCAGGGGACTTCCGTCCCGCGTGGAAGACCGTGCAGCACCCATCCGACCTGCCTAGCCGCCCTTGGATAGCCAGCCATCGCGGCCACCTGACCGTACGAGACCAGCCTGCCTTCCGGGACCATCGAGACGACCTCCAGGACCGTATCGCGGAATCTGCCCTGTTGACCGGGCTTGGTCTTTGCTTTTGCCATGCCAGTAATTGTAATTCAGCGGAAGCGGTGCGCCAAAAACCATAGAATAGTTATGTGGAAACGCCAACGGTGAACACACTGCTCGTCGTGGCCGGTGAGGCCAGCGGTGACCTGCACGGCGCGGAGATATTGGCCGCGCTCAAAAGGCTGCGCCCCGATTTGCGAATCGTGGGCGTGGGCGGCGCCGGCATGAGGCCCTACATGGACGAAGTGCTGGCCGATGTCTCCGAACTTGGCGTGATGGGTTTTTTCGAGGTCGCCCGCCACCTGCCGCAGATACTGAAACTGGAGAAGCGCATACTGGAGCTGGCGGACGAAGAGGACGCCTGCATGGCGCTGCTGATTGACTACCAGACATTCAACCTGCGCTTGGCGAAGGCGCTGCGCGGAAGGCGCCCGTGGATGCGGCTGCACCAGTACGTGTGCCCGCAGGTCTGGGCTTGGAAGAAGGGCCGCATACCCGTGCTGGGCGCGGCCTTTGACGCGCTCTACTGCCTTTTCGACTTCGAGCCGCCCCTTTTCGAGGGGCAGCCCATAGAGGCCGTCTGCTTTGGCCATCCACTGACCGACCTAGTCAGGCCCGAAATGGACAGGGGGGCGTTTTTTGCGGAAACGGGGCTTGACCCCAAAAGGTCGCTGGTGGCTTTGCTCCCTGGCAGCAGGGACGGCGAACTGAAACGCCTGATGCCGGCCATGCTGGGTCTGGTCAAAACGTGGGGCGAATCGGCTGGACACGGTGGTCTAGAAAACAAAAACACGCGTACACCGCAGGTTCAGTGGGTGCTTCCAGTGGCCCCCACACTCGACGCCGACCGCGTTAGGGCGGATGTCGGCAACCTTCCCATTAAGGTCGTAGAAAACAGGGGCTATGCGTCCAGGGCATACGCGGACGCGGCGCTCGTCTGCTCCGGCACTGCCACGCTGGAGACAGCCATGCTGGGCACGCCCTTCGCCATTCTGTACCGCATGAACCCGCTCACGCTCGCAATGGCGCGGCGCCTGGTGAAAATCAAGCACTTTGGTCTGGCGAACATCGTGGCGGGTCGGGAGGTGGCGCGGGAGATGCTCCAGGGCGAGGTGACACCCGAAAACCTGCGCCGCGAGCTGCTTCGGCTGCTGGACCCAACAAACGCCGCGGCCATCCGCAGTGACTTGGCCTCGCTCAAAGAACGCCTGGGCGAGCCTGGCGCGGCTGAAAGGGTGGCTGGGCACTTGGACAAAGCTATAACCGATATGTGTGGCGAGTAATGCAGACTAGTGTTGCGTCTCCAAATTTGTTGCGCTACTTTCCAAATCGATGTTTGGTGCCATGCTTGGAAAAGCTGCCAAATGCTTAATGGGGGAGCTCGCTACGCTCGCATCCCCCAAACCCCCTAGGGGTGTTGCGTCCGCTCAAACCCGCGAAAACGCACACCATTTTTAGCGTATTGTCACCGTGGAAGCCTATGTGCATGTAATTCGCGGACGCAACACTAGAGGTTCCCCAGTGCCCTGAGTTCGGCGGGGGCCAGGAGTCGCCACTCGCCAGGTTTGAGTTCCGGCGCCGTCAGGGGCCCGTACTGGACGCGCTTCAGCTTGTGGACGGGGTGGCCAATGGCGGCAAACATCTTTCGTATCTGCTGGTTCTTCCCTTCCGTCAGGGTCACCCTGAGCCAGGGGTTCCCCCGTCTGTCCACGATTTCAATCTGGCAGGGTTTCAGGCGGATTCCGTCCAGCCTGAATCCTTTGGTCAGCTCGCCCAGTGCCTCCGGCATGGGCATTCTGTGGACTTTGACCAGATAGACCTTGGGGACGCCTGAGTCGGGTGATGTCAGGCGCCGCGCCATTTCCCCGTCGTTGGTCAAAAGCAGCAGCCCCTCGGAGTTGAAATCCAGGCGGCCGACCGGATAGACCCTCTCCGAAATGCCCTTCAGCAGTGCCATGACGGTGGGCCTGCCCTCCGTGTCCCTCACCGTGGTGACGTAGCCCTTTGGCTTGTTGAGCAGGATGTGGACGGGCCTCTCCTTCTGGATTGGCCGCAGGTCGACAGTGATTTCGTCGCGCCGGGGGTCTGCCTTGGCGCCCAGGCTGTCGACGGTTTCGCCGTTCACCTGCACCCTGCCTTCCAGGATTATCTTCTCGCAGGCCCTCCTGGAGGCCACGCCAGCCGCCGCCAGTATCTTTTGTAGCCTTTCGCCGCCCCGCTCCCCTGGTTTGGCCGGCCGCGGCTCTGAAGTTCTAGCTGCTCTTGCGCGGCGCGGCTTTGTGTTTTTTGTCGGTCTTGGCCTGGCCGGCGGCGCGGAGGTGCGGGTCCCTGGCGTGGCCCTCGCAGGCTTTGGCGCCGCATTTTTCGCAGTCCGGTTGGTCTGTGCCATGCCCCCCGCCTTGGCAGGCCGTCCCTTGGCAGGTTTTCGCCCAGTCCCCAGCATGGGAAACATTGTACAGTCTTTTTTTCGGCTTTCGGCGCCTGCTCCCTGGTCCGGCAAAAGCTCATAGGGTAAAAAAGCACATGGGTGATTATTTCCACATGATACAATTTGTTCCTTGCAGCTTTCGCGGTCGATTCTTGGCTTGACGAAGCTAGGGAAAAAGGCACGTTGGTGATATTATCCACGTGAAAATGCCCGCCGTTCCTAAATTTTTGCTTGACATTCTAGCTATTACTGATAGCATGAGCGATTAAGTTGTAGCCTGTGGCGGTGCCCACAGCCAGGAGAGGAGGAAAAACCATGCTCCAACAAGACACCGAAACACGCAAGACGATGTTCCTTGACAAACTGCCCCCGGAGCAGTGCGAGGCCCTTTCAAAGCTGGGCGAATTCCGGACATACCCGGCAGGCGCGGTGCTGCACTCCCAGGGCGACATCCTGCAGGGCGTCTTTGTCATTTCCAAGGGAAGCCTCAAACTGCTGCGCTCCACTGGTAAGGACAAAATCCAGGTACTGGACATAGCCAAGCCGGGACAGTTGACGGGGGAAGTCCAGTTGCTGACGGAGGCCCCCGCTGTTGCGACCGCAGTCGCCGCCGAAGACCTGGAGTGCTGGTTCATACCGGCCGCCGTGATACTCCCCATCCTCAAAAACGAGTCCATGCTGGCCAGCGCGATTCTCTGGCACCTTGCGGCAAAGATAAAGCAACTGGTGCCCCTGATTGAGACGCTGAGCCTGCACACGGTGCCGGAGAGGGTCGCCAAGCTGATCCTGCACTTCCACGAAGAAGTGCCCGACAAGAACTTCGTGGAATTCCGCGAAACCCAGGAGAGTCTGGCCCACCACATCGGCTCCAGCCGCGAGGCGTTCAACAGGGGCCTCAAGATGCTGACTGAGCTGGGCTTTGTCCACAACAGCTACCCAGTGGTCCACATCGTGGACGAGGCCAGGCTGCGGAGGTTCGCCGAAGGATTCTAGTGAAATATGTGCTTGACCCTTTCCAGCGCTCTGCTAAAATAGTGCTTCCGATCCGGAGTAGCTCAGTCGGTTAGAGCGCAGGACTGTTAATCCTGATGTCGTCGGTTCGAGTCCGACCTCCGGAGCCAAGCTAAAGTCCAGGCAAGTCCAAGGCAGTCCAGAATAGTCAGCACCTACGCGGTTCTTGCTCATTTTTGAGTCCAAGAACGTCCGATGTGGTACGGTGGAATCCACCCCATTTTGGGGGCCTGATTGGGGGCCTTTTTGGTTCGCCAGAAAAAAGGCCCCCAATTTGGTTGGAGGACACCCATGGTAGCCACCTTGAAGCTGACGGACATCACCATTAAGAGGGCGAAGCCAAGCGAGGGCGCGTACAAGCTGTCCGATGGAGGCGGACTTTTCCTTCAGGTCGAGCCAACCGGTGGAAAGCTCTGGCGCTACAAATACCGCTTCAACGGCGCGGAGAGGAAGCTCGCCCTTGGCAAGTACCCGGACATCTCCCTGCAGGAAGCACGTCGGCTCCACCAGGAAGCCCGCGAACAGCTCGCCCGAGGCATAGACCCCGGCGTGGCTAAGCAGACCATGAAAAAGACCAAAGGCGACCTCGCTGCGAATTCCTTCGAGGCGGTCGCACGCGAGTGGCACACCACCTGGGGCAAGAACAAGAACCCCGAATATTCCAAGAACACCATCACCCGCCTCGAGCAGAACGTCTTCCCCATAATTGGCAGGAAGCCATCCGCAGAGATCAGGGCGTCGGACGTGCTTGAAGTCTGCCGCCTAGTGGAGAAGAGGGGCGCAACGGAATTGGCGCACAGGGTACTCACGATCGTGTCCCAAGTGATGAGGTACGCAATCATCACTGACCGCGCGGAGAGAGACCCCTGCCCCGACCTTCGGGGTGCCCTGCAGCCAGTCCAGACCAAGCACCACCCGAGCATTACGGACCCGTCGCAGATCGCGGACCTGCTCCAAGCAATGGACGAGTACAAAGGCACACCCATCGTCAAGTCCGCGCTTCTGCTGGCTCCGCTGGTCTTCGTGCGGCCAGGGGAACTCAGAAACGCGAAGTGGGAGGACATGGACTTCGACAACGCCGAATGGACATTCCAGTACTTGAAGCAGAGGACGAGCACCAAGGATAAGCGGGAGCACATAGTCCCCCTCTCGCGCCAGGCGCTTGCCATTCTGAATGACCTCCATCCTTTCACAGGCGATGGGGTCTACGTCTTCCCTGGTCTGCGACCTGGGCGGCCGATCAGCGACGGCACAATCAACAAGGCTCTCCGTACGATGGGTTACGACACACGCACCGAGATCACCGGTCACGGCTTCAGGGCGATGGCACGAACAGTCATCGCAGAAAGGCTGCACCTAGACACGCAGTGGATAGAGCGCCAACTATCGCACATGACCAGCGAGAGATTGGGCGAGGCGTACGACCGCACACAGTTTCTCGATGACAGGAGGAATATGATGCAGACGTGGGCGGACTACCTGGACTCGCTGAA
>Ga0268262_10005909_pt1 | contig 11954 bp, 10 predicted proteins | sample TergutNc150P3_FD_190354 | JGI IMG/M metagenome (GOLD analysis project Ga0268262, IMG submission 190354) | Nasutitermes corniger P3 segment gut microbial community from laboratory colony in Florida, USA - Nc150 P3 (SPAdes) (version 2) | ecosystem: Host-associated > Arthropoda: Insects >... | reverse complement strand
GGTGCATGTTACCCTTTCTGGTTAACATTTTTTACTTAAAAAATATATTTTAAAAGTGGTGACAGACACCATAAGACTTTATACCTCTTCCGGCTCTGGCAATAAATCGTAAATTACATCTTCTATATTAGATCTTTACGGGCTGAAGTAATATTTTTTGTCATTGCGATACCATTCTCAAGAGGTTTATACTCAATGAACTTTATATCTTCATCTAGTCTAATATTAGAAGAAGAACTCAACATTTTATGAACATTTACTGCCCCTTGCATTAATTCCTGAGTATACAAAACTTCCCCTCTTTCAACAATATTGAAATACCCTTTTGGATTTAATATAATATCTGATAATTCAAATAGCTGTTTCAATACTATTAAGTCATAAATATTATTATTTTCTGCTCCTGATTCAAAATAATCAATATTATAACAAAATGAATCATGAGTACCAATAAGCCAACAAGTAACAGCATCAAACTTTTGTTTAAATAAATATTCTTGAAGTATTTTATCATGTGTTATATCACCTTGAATGATATTTACTCTTGCAAATTCAAAATCATTTAGTCCAGTAAATTTTGTATTAAAAAATCCTTTTTCTTTAAAAATTGGTTCATTTCTTTTTATAATTTTTACATTAATACCTTTTTCATTTAATCTTTTATATGCATTATCAATACAGTATTCATTTTCTTCAATAGATATAATATTTTTTACTTTTTCATTTTTAATTAATTCAATAATCCCATTACCATTTCCGCACCCAATATCAAGTATCTTTTCTGGATTTACTTTTTTAAAAAAACAATCCGCCATCCAATTATAGTAACCTTGTTCATAAAAATACTCAGTATCTTTTTGCCAATCATTTACATACTTTTTTTTATCAAAAATTAACCTTTTATCTGGTTTATAAGTATCTCTTGTCATATGGCAATTTCTATATTCTTTCCCAGACCCACAATAGCAAAGGTCTTTAGGTTTTATTTTTCTTGGTTCAAAAGAGGAAATATCCCACTTCATTAAGTTCTCCATTAAAATACAATAATAAACATTAACATATGATATTACTTATTTCAAGACATATATTCTTATAATTTTATTGTATTATTATTTATTATTCAAGTCTTTTTAACTTTCTTCTCCGAATCACTCCCCGCGCCATGGAAGGCGCGGAGTGATGAATAAACATGGGGTAAAATTACCTTCTCACATTTTTGCGTTTTTCGTTTAACGTTCTGGCTGTATGCGACGTTTTTTGTGCGCGATAAAGGAATTGCGAAGCAATTCCAGCGCACAAAAAATGTGGCGGAGAAAAAACGCATAAAGGGCGCAAGCCCGACTGCGTTTTTTCGTAGCCCGAGCCGCGAAAGCGGCGAAGCGCATACAGTCCTGTTATGCGACGTTATTTTTGTCTTATTATAGTAAATTTATATTTACTATTTCTTTAATTATTTCATTATTGTTTACTTCCATTAATTTCTTAAACTTTTCTACTTTTTCCCTTTTGTTTTCAAAAAAGTCGTTAAAATTATATTCATTCATATTGTTTCCAGAATATTCCATAAAATATTTTTTGCTATTTATAATTTCATTTACAAATTCATTGTAATCATGCTTTTTTAAATAATAGTACAATATGTGCATTAACGGATGTATTCCTAAATCCATTGCCATATATTTCCAAAGTTGAAATGAAAATCCTGTCGGAAATTTATTGCTCAATAATTCATCTTCATTAAATAAACCCAATATATGTTTATATTTTTCCAATAATGTCACAGAATCGTCTAAAACATTTTTTAATGATTTGTTTTTATTAATTTCATAATTATTTTTATTAAATATTTCTATATCAACATGGCCAACATCTTCAAATGATTTTTTTAATTTTATGGATTCCAACTTATCTTCAGAAAATTTTAACCAACTATTTATATGCGCTATAACATCTCTAACATTCCAATTTGCGAAACTTGTTTCAAATACATTTTCATTCTTATAATATTCAGCAAAATTCATAATTTTATTGAGAATATAGTCATTTAGTTTCAAAATGGTTTTTTTATCCATAATTTAATTCCTTGCTATATTTTATTTATCATACGTCTTTTGTCAATATATTCTTCAAACAGTTGCAAAAATAATGTCGCATAACGTTTTGGCTGTATGCGATGTTTTTTGTGCGCGATAAAGGAATTGCGAAGCAATTCCAGCGCACAAAAAATGTGGTGGAGAAAAACGCATAAAGGGCGCAAGCCCGACTGCGTTTTTTCGTAGCCCGAGCCGCCGACAGGCGGCGAAGCGCATACAGACCTGTTATGTGAAGTTGCGCTTGTTTTTATATTGTAAATTTTTTTCTATTACTTTAATTGCCCCATTTATATGTATTCTCATTACTTTATTTTTATCATTTAATTTTCCTTTTAATTTTTCTAATGATTGTTTTACAAGTTCTGGGCTATATTTTCCTATAACCCTAAATATTTCAGGAATTTCTTTTTTTACATATCTTTCATCAACATCATCTAACATTTCTTCAAATATTTTTATATAAGGCTCAAATAAATCTGCCCTACTATTTGCTATATTTTCACAAGCCCATATCATAGACATTCTAACTTTTGCATTATCGTCTTTGTATAAATTTATAATTTCAATTATCCGATCCTTTACTAAATTTATATCTGCCCTTCCAGTTCTGCCTAATGCAAATAAGGCATTTTCCCTTATTGCCGGACATTCATTTTGCAAATCCTCAAAGGCATAATTGACTAAATTTTTTACAATTTTAGGTCTGTGTATTCCAATTTGACCAATAGCCCAATATATTTTTTCCACAAGTTTATTATCCGTTGATTTTATATTTTACATCAAAAAACCAATATCGTCACTATTTATTGTTTCAATATTATGAAACCCATTTCTTAATATTGTTTTTACTCTTTGAATTAATTCTTTATTTTCTTTATTTCTTTTCAAATTTTTTTCCTATTTTGTTGTTTTACATATTTATACAATATTTTCAGAAAATGTCAAGCGCAATTTCACATAACGTTCCGGCTGTAAACGACGTTTTTTTGCGCCCGATAAGGAAAAATGCGAAGCATTTTTTCGGGCGCAAAAAAATGTGGCGGAGCAAAACAACACAAAGGGCGGAGCCCGACTGTTGTTTTGCGTAGCCCGAGCCGCCGAAGGCGGCGAAGCGTTTACAGTCCTGTTATACGATGATTTTTTTACCCCCACTTACAATCGTCTTGCGCCATGGACGGCGCAAGACGTGGAATAATTTTTTTACCATATAATTTAATATATTATTTATTTATATTATTTTACCTATATTATATTTCCAAACATTTTTGCGATATATGTTTTATCCTATATTATAAAATGTTTTATCCAATTACCAAAATGATCTATTATTTTACCAGAATGTTTTAGTCTTAAACCAAAATGTTTTACTTTTTAACCGGAATGTTTTGGTCTTGAACCAGAATGTTTTAGTATTGAACCAAAATGATTTAGTCTTGAACCAAAATGTTTTACTCTTTGACCAAAATATTTTGGTTTTTAATCAGAATGTTTTAGTATTGAACCAAAATGTTTTGGTCTTTGACCGGAATGTTTTGGTGATCAATGAGAATAATTGCCCAAAAAAGCCCGAATTTGTGTCATTTTGACACAACTCTTGCCAATTTGGGCAAATAGCCCCCAAAAACCGCCTTTTATTCTTCTATATTACCTTCAATGTCGCCCTTGAATTTTGCGCTGTCCTTAAAAGTCTCGTCAATTACTTTATGCTTACCGCCTGTTATTTTCGGTTTGATGTTTTCAATTACCAATTTGCCGTCATGCTTGCCGTGTTGCAACGCTTTGAAATCTTTTAATTCTTGTTTTTCGGTCGGCTGTTCCGCCTCGCCTCTGTGATGTCTAAAGAAAACGGACAATGCGTTATGCAAAGTTTCGGCAGCGTCCACACGGCGTTTGGCGGCTTCACGGACAGAAGCGTAAAATTCGAGAGCGTCAGTATATGCGATGTCGGCTGACTGGATCGTTATGTTCCACAACTTTTCTCTAATCTGTGTTACGAGATCAACCAAACTGCGGAAGTCAACAAAATATTGAATGTCCGTTCCAAACCTTTCGAGTGTCAGGTAATGGGGCAGGAACTCGCCGTTTTCCAGTGCCAATTCATACGCACGATTGATAAATCCCAATTTGTGAATTCCAACTCCGTTTAACCGTCTGCGGTCGAGCGCACGCAAGTGCTGTGAAAAGTTGTCAAGTAATTCTTTGATTGAATTAAAATCCTGATTCAGATTGTCAATAATGCTCTGCGGCATTTCGGGATTGTTCGGCGGTCTTTTAGTAGACGTGCCTTTTAACATTTTGATGATTGCCGTTCCTGTTTGCGCTTTCGGCGTTGCTTTCTTTGGGGTTGCCTTCGTGGTTTTGTTTGCTGTTTTTTTGGTTCTCATGGTTTCTCTCCTTAATAAAAATTTGATTGCTTGTTCTTGCCTGATCCAAGTGCCACATTGTAAAAATAGTACATTAAGGAAAATTGCACCGCCTACCTGCAAAATCTTGTAGGTTTGTCTGCTTATGAATGATTTGCACCTACAAAAGATTGTAGGTTGGTTGAAATAAATGCGCTATTTTGTTTTTTCCGTTGGGATATTATTGTACCGTGCAAAAAGTTCCGCTCTGCTCTGAATACCCAACTTGCGGTAAAGATTTTTCTGATGAAAAAGAACTGTATAGTAACTTATTTTCAGAGTATGGGCGATCTCTTTAGGCGCTCTTCCGGCAAGAAGCATGGTAAATATTTCTTCTTCACGGGGCGTTAAATCAAGATTGTTTTGTGCGTTAATTGCTTCCGTCTGCGCAAAGGGCAGGGAATATTCTTCCATGTCCCGAAGGTAAAGACCGTCTGTCCAGTCAGCGTCAAATAATTTTTTTTGCATGAACGGCATGAGTAAAAGGCTGACGCTGACCAGTACCAGCACAACGCCGAAAGCGAGAAACTTATTAGGGCTGTCAAAATAATTGAAGTAAATGGAAAAAAGGCCGGAAATAACAAAATACTCGACAAAGAACATAAGGCAGTACAACCTGAACATCCGCAAAGACTTGCTCCGCTTGATAGCTCCGGCGCACATATAGCAGATAACAATGTAACCGAGACCGTCCCCCAAACCGTAAGCGAAAGAACCGGAAATAAGCGTTATGTGCGTATCGTATAACAGAACTCCCAATCCCAAAAGGGAAAAAACCAAAAACATAAGCCAGAGATATAGTGCGCTACGGCCAATGAGCAGTTGGATAATAACGACCAAACCGACAGAAATAAAAGTTCCCACACCAAACGCAAGTCCTGAGAGGCTGTTTTCTCCCCACTCAATGTAATTTACCATACATACGATCATGTAAAACACAACGTCAAGACCGATGACAAATAGAACGCCTGAACCTTTGCCGTCATTATCAATCTTTATTTCCTGATGTTTTTTACCGCATAGAAAAACGATGACAAGAAAAACCGCCGTTACGGAAACTGCTCCCCATGTTTCATTTGCCGTGTAAAAAGCGGGGAATATGCTCCAAGCGGCATAATAAAAGCCGTAGTAAAACTGGATAATTGCCATGCCGAAAAGACGCTCAATGTTATTCAACACAAAACAGAATAAAAAGAAAGCGCAGGCGGCGCATAATCCGTTAAAAAACTTAAAAGCCATATACAGGGTAAACCATGCGAAACCTACAGGCATAAAAATCAGGAAGGGAAGGAGAATTGCGGAAATAACAGCCGCCAAACGCAGAAACGGCATTATCAGCCGTTTTGGGGCGAAGGTTAAAATCAGCCAGCCAAGCCCTAAAAGAAAAAATGTTAATTCGGAAGATCGAAACCCTGCCAATGCAATACTATGGTCATAATAGCGCAAGTTTCCCATAACGACGGAAATAGGAAATATCAGCAGATAAGGCAACAGTTCCTTTCTGATATTCCGAAAGGACAGTTCGTCACGTATTTGAAAAAGTTTTGTAATAGCAAAGCCCGATTTTTCCGGCAATCCGTGTACCCCTTAAATTTTTCTCATTGCGTGTACTTTAATAAAAACCTGCCCTCTCTCTCTTTTCACTTCGCCTGAAATCTCAACTCTGTCGGATACTCCGACCGATAAACCACGCCACTCTTTTGGACCAATGTCAATGGTTATTTCCCCTGAAGAATCACGGAATGTATAATCATGGGGCGGCGGTAACGAAAAGACAATATTTCCGGTTAATACTACCCATGAATCATGGGGCAAGTTTTGCGCCTCATTGATCGTAACGGCGTTACGCCTGACATTTGATTTTGCCACCGAAGTTATGGCGTGTACTTTAATAAAAATTTGCCCTCTCTCTATTTTTACTTCTCCGCAAATTTCTACACGGTTTTCCGCAGTGTCCGATGTTGCGGCTGACAAGCCTCTCCATTCTTTCGGGCCGATCTCAATGGGAATTTCCCCAGAGGAATCACGGAACATGAAATGTCTGCCGCCAGGCAATACGCTGACAATATTTCCGGTTATAACTACCCATGAATCATGGGGATAATTTTTTGCCTCGCTGATTGTTACGGGCTGGCTTACCATAACAGGCTGTGTGCTTGTTCCTGGGCCGGTAAATCCCTGCCCGTGAACATATACCGTTGTGAATAACAGCAGTAAAATGAATATACTTAAAAATGTATATCCTCTCATAAATATACCTCTTAAAACAGACTACCCTAAAAAAACAATAGGGTCAATTTTCAGGCGGATAATTAACAAATATACCGTTAACGTATTATCCGCCTGTTAATCGGAAAAATTATACTTTCCTGATATATCTTGCATGAATTTCAGGCGCTCTCTGCCAATCCCTTTGATCTCGGTGCAGTTCGCCGCTGATTTCAATTTTATCAGAAGGGCTGATGTTTGAACCCAAAGCGTACCATTCCCGTGGGCCTATTCTCAAGATTATTTCACCTGACGAATCACGGAACATATACAAATCACCGCCGATAGCCTGAACAATAGTACCTGTTACAATTACTGGAGTTCTGTGGGCATAAGTTTTTGCCTGTTCTACGGTAACTGTCTGTGTCGGGCCTGTGAATCCGTATCGGTCTGTATACCCTTCAACTGGGGGCGGTGGCGGGTAGGAACCGGGGCCTCCGGGTGGCGGTGGTGGCGGATTATGACCGGGAGGCGGTGGAGGGGGTGGATTATATCCGGGTCCAGATGGCGGCGGCGGCGGATTAGCACCGGGACCTGTAAAGCCCTGTGCGGAAACGGTTGCTGTCGCAATGAGCGAAACCAAACAACAGACGAAAAAAATTGTATACTTTTTCATAGTATACCTCCTGAAATAAATTTACGTGTTTCAAAACACGCATTTATAAAAAGTATACGGTTGGAAAAATCGATCTACTACCTGCAAAATATAGTAGGTTTGCCTTTTTTCATTGGTTTTTCACCTGCAAAAATTAGTAGGTTTGGTATAATAATGGACAAAATAATGCGATAAATAGGGGAATATGCCAGCGCATATTGCGCTGGTGGGCTTGCCTCACGCAAGCCCGAAAAGAATAAAGGTAATAAATAGCTAATCTAAAAACTTTATTTCTTCTTATTTATATTCTTAAAACCATAAAAAGAATAAAACCCCCGCGCCAAGGATGGCGCGGAGTGATGAAGAATTTGGGGTAAAAAAATTTTCGTATAACGTTCCGGCGGTAACTGAAGGTTTTTTGTGCCCGATGAGGAAAAATACGAAGTATTTTTACGGGCACAAAAAACTTTGGTGGAGAAAAACCGTGCAGAGGGTGTTCTAGCGCCTAGCGCACACCCGATCACGGTTTTTCGTAGCCCGAGCCGCCCGAAGGGCGGCGAAGCTGTTACCGACCTGTTAGACGATGCAAATGCACTTACATTTACTTTATCATTATTATAGAATATATTTATATATTTGTCTATATCAAATTTTTTTTATTCTTTTTATTAGAATTTACAGTAACACGCCGAAGGCGATAGAAATATTAAAATATTATCTTTATATTATACTTTTTGACATATATCGATAATTATATACGAATTAGTATAATTTATTTTTTAAATGCCGAAGGCTTTAAAAGAGCAAATTGTATATTTTTTTAAAATTTTATTATATTACATTTCATTTATATAATATTTTAAAATTTTATTTCAGATTATCTATAACACGCCGAAGGCGATTAAAACATTAAATCATTAATAATTTTTCATATTAATCATATTTTTAATGTAAAGAAATATATAAATAAACCAATTTGCATTTGTTTCGTCTAACGTTCCGGCGGTAACTGACGTTTTTTTGCGCCCGATAAGGAAAAATGCGGAGCATTTTTACGGGCGCAAAAAAATGTGGCGGAGCGAAACGCCACAAAGGGGCGAAGCCCCGACTGGCGTTTTGCGTAGCCTAGCCGCCGTAAGGCGGCGTACAGTTACCGACCTGTTATGCGAAGTACCACCCGTACTTTATTATACAATATTTTTTATATTATAATTTTTTATTATATATAAACCCCATGCCGAAAGAATAATCGCAATAATTAAAAACACTTTAGTTATTGCAAAGGGTTCATTTGAATTAGAATAATAAAACAATATTGAGCCTGAAATATTTATTATATAATGCAATATAATTACACTCAATAAATTACCCGAAATTATATATACACAAGCAAAAAATATTCCAAGACATATTACAGCAATTATTCTCATTGCAATTATATGAATACTTTGATTTAACATTCCGGGCAAATGCCCAACCCCAAATGTTATACTTGAAATAATTACCGCCAAAAGTATTTTATATTTATTATTATCAAACGCTTTTAATAATGTATTAAGAAAAACTCCCCTTACAAATAATTCTTCCAATATTGCCAAAAAGAAATAATATATAAAAATCCAGACAAAAATCGTTCCTTTTTCGGGAATATTGTCCAAGGGTTTGAATATGAAATAACTGCTTATTAAAAGAATTATTGAGCCAATAATAAGCGGAAAACCATATCTAAAAATACCGCTTGTAAGATTATTTAACTTTAACCCGAAAACCCAATCTTTATAAAACAGTTTAATCATTAAGAAACAAAAAATTATAGAAAATACCATATTAACAATATAAAAAATATTCTCATTTGCAATTTTATATTTAATTAACCCAAAAGGCATTCCTGAAATATATAAACCAGCAGTTAAAGCGGTAACAATAAGGGGATATAAAATATAATGCTCATTTATTAATTTTAACATAATCAGAATTGTAATCCTGTTAATATACCTATCCCTTCTAAAGCGGGATTATTTTTATATTCTTTATGATTTGAGGCATGAAACCATTGCAACTTCATAAAACCTTTTAATTTCGGATTTATTCTATATTCTACTCCTAATCCAAATTGTGTACCTTGATTAACATAAGTCCCTGTTGCGTCATCTGTTTCAGGATAAGGTCTTGTAAAGACAACCAATCCTAAAATAAGAGGTTCTATAAATATCCTTATATTATCCTTTAATAAAGGTATATATATTTTTAATGTATAATATAAATCAAATCCAGGGGTTATTCTTGGAGTAAAAGGACGACCCTGCCAGTCAGCATCCCCCCTATTATCGAAAGCCGTTAATACATTTAATCCAAACCCAAAATCAATTAAATTAAAATCAGGCGTTATATTTATTAAATTAAGCACGGCTTCATAACCCACGCACATAAATCCAATATTATCGTTATAATATGAATTAAATAATCCTAAAACTACTCTTTGCCGAATATTTTTTTGGAAATAATTACCTTCATTATTTTCTTGGGCATTAAGCGTTGGGAATAAAATAATCAATAAAACAATAACCAGAAATCCCTTTTTCATTAAATTACCCCTTTATTTAATATTATACAAAAATTAATACTTTAGTCAACTGTCTTATTTATATTCTTAATTTTACAAAAATTTTAGGGTGGTATTTCGCATAACTAGTTATATATGAACAAAATGTTCTTATAAATCTTTATTTTGATATTAACATGAAATTCATTTTATATCAAGAGGGGAACCTTCGACCTGCGGTCTCGGTTGAGGTTCTACAACCTTCGGGTGCGGAGAGAAATTTTATAATAGGGATTGCTCTTAATTATTTTTAACAATGTTTTTAAATACCTCGCTATGGTCCGGGCGCACTGCCTCACCTAAAGGTTCGGCGCATTTATTTTATATGGGGATTTTATTGTGCGCCACGTTGTGCCACATTCTTCATCTACACGGCTATGCCGTGCATAATTGAACGCCACGGCGCGGACGGTGGGATAAATCCCACCTCAATTATTCATCTTGTTAAGCTGTCGCCCACAGAAGATGCTAAAGCATCTTCTGCATTATTAAAAATAACGGATTTTATTGGGGCTCTCGGCGTGTAAAATTTTTCAAGAGACACCCTACGGGTGCTGTTGTTTGCCGTGGCGCCGGAACGTTTAGCATATTTCATCTACGCCCCTTGACGGGGCGAGGAGAGAAGGGAGAGAATATTTTATTAATAATTATTTTTTGTGAATGGTGATTTAAATTGCTTTTTTGCGCGGCGCGGACGGTGGGATAAATCCCACCTCATTTTTTTGGTCGTGAAGGAGCTATTCGGCGCCGGAACGTTTAGCATTTTTCATCTACAACCTGCGGTTGCTTGGTAGAGGTTCCCCCATGCGCCCCTTTAATTGGGTAAACAAACAGGCGAATAATCGGTTATTTTTGACAAAAAAAAATTTGTAAATAACAAAAAGTAGCATTTTTGGGGACGCACGCGCCCCCCGATAAAAAAAATGTTGCTTGCTTGTGTCATAAAATGACTCGAAAAAGAGGTTCGTGTCATCAGTTTTCATTTTTCTACCATAGTACTTTTTACTTGTTTCTTTATGACTCTAATATATAAAAAAAAAGAAAGAAATATATATATAGTAGTATATAGGAAAAATGTCCGAATTCGTGTATTTATACTGTCATTTGACACTGTTAGAAATCAAGAGGGAGTGCTACTCTTGAAGGTTTTTTTTCAAGAGCGGTTGGGGCTGTCTCTCGCCCCTGCGAAAAAACCGCCTGTATTCAAGATTTATATGTGGATAAATTTATTTGGCGGTTTTTTCGCATAGGGGGTCTTTGCGAATGAATTTATCGAGGTGCAAATTCAAGAGGGAAAAATTTATTGGTTTTCAAGTATTTAATTAAGAGCGGTTGGGTTTGCCTCATTAAGCGGTAAAAAGTATCACTACGGAATTAAACACGCAAATAAAACGCCCCTGCACAATATGCGCTGTTTTTATGTTTTATATGTGTACCAAGTTCAGGCGCATTTTGTGCAGGGGTTTCCCCTAATAAAAGCCCTTGCGAATTATTGCCACCCGACCGTAAGGTGGGGTGGTCTTTGGGAAAAAATTAAATCGGGAATAAAATTCTTGTTTAAAATAAAGTTATGAGTAGCGACAGGGTATGCCCCACTTGCGAAGCCAGACGCCATTCCGTGCGTTTTCGTAAGAAAATGCGCGGTATGGCGAAGTGCGGATTATTTTTTTACTACGGTACTGGGAAGTGTTTTTTATTTACGAAGCCGTGTGGCGTATTCCGCTCCGCCTGTTGTTCCAAGAGAAGTTGGGTGGGCGTACTACGCATATTCGGCAGGGCGGAAGGTTTTGGGTTTACCCAAACCGTACCCCCCATTAGAGCCCCCCTTCCCCCCCGAGTTCAACCAGATACCTTATCGGGGGGGTGCAGGGGGTTGGGGGGGTTCGGGGGGGAAGGGGGGCGGCGGGGGGGTACGGCTTGACCTGTAGCCCTGCCGCATCGAATTTCGCTGTGCCTGTAGGTTGCGAGATGATGGGTGGGGCATATTACGATAA
>Ga0268262_10005908_pt1 | contig 11955 bp, 12 predicted proteins | sample TergutNc150P3_FD_190354 | JGI IMG/M metagenome (GOLD analysis project Ga0268262, IMG submission 190354) | Nasutitermes corniger P3 segment gut microbial community from laboratory colony in Florida, USA - Nc150 P3 (SPAdes) (version 2) | ecosystem: Host-associated > Arthropoda: Insects >... | reverse complement strand
TGATGAAAATAAATATGAAAGAGGAATCTGGCTATCTCATTACTCATGGCTCTCTGCGCCTCTGCGCCTCCGCGTGAAAAATTTTGGAGTAAAGTTTTGATGCTACGGACTACTAGACGTAGACAACTATATGTCTTCATTTTTTCTTTTTTTCTTCTTTTTGCAATTCTACCGTGTAGCTTTGCCCAGGACGAGGCCAGAGGAAACAGGGCAATGGCGGATCGTTACGCGCAATGGGCAAAAAACACGCTGGAAATGGGCCTGTGGAGCGAAGCACATTCCGGCCTTGAACGCGCTACGGACTTTGCCGACGTTTCTTCCGACATTGGCTATCTTCTGGCCCTGACTCGCGTTCACGAAAATAAATCCAGGACTTCTGTTTTGGAAGCGCTAAATCTGGCGCTTTTGGTGGATCGCTGGGTTATATACAACGCGGAATTAGCCAGGCTTTTAAAAGTTGAAACCTTGATCGCCCTTCGTTTTTATCCTGAAGCCCTGCAAGAGCTTTCTATCGTCAGCAAAGGCCCCAGGCAAGCCTCTCTTACCCTTAAAGCCCTTGCTAATTACAGGTTTCCGGATTTCCGCCGTAATATGCGGGACGCTCTGGACATTTATCCCCGCGAAACTGAGCCGGTACGGATATTCCTGGATTTCCTTTCAAAAGCCGATGCCGCCGGACGGAATCCGGAGAGGGACGAGCTGGATCTTCTGGACATAATAATCCGCCGCCTGCCCCTGCTCACCCAGTACGATCCTGAATTGGCATGGATGGCCTCGCCTTTTATCCGCGACACAGAAGAAGCCAGACGCCTGCTAAGGGCCTATAGGGCGGTGAACAAGCCATCGCTCCAGTCCATCCCTATTTCTTTAAAGCTGGGCGTTATTGATGAAGAAACCGCTATTGATGAGCTTTTTAACTCCTCTGTTATTTCTTTGGATATCGCGCTTTTGGATAAAGTCTGGGAACTCTTTCGTTCTGAAACCACAAAGACCATGTTGAAAAATCGGCTTACCTCATATACCGGAATTATTACTGATGACTCAGACAGGGACGGAATCCCTGAGACCACCGTGAAGTACTACAAGGGGATCCTTGAGTATTCTTTTTACGATGTAAATCAGGACGGCGTTCACGACCTTATAATTTATTATGAGGCAGGCCTTTCATGGCGGGGCATTGCGCTTTTACCCCCTGAGAATTCAGAGCGCAAGCAGGCGGATATTCTGTGGGAGCGTTACCCCTCAATTCTGCAAATACAACTGGACGGGGCAAAGTTTATACCGAGGCCTTTGGATCACTTTTATACGCCGGTAAGGTTCGTTGATCTGTTTAGCAGCGGGACGCTTTTTCCACGCTGGGATCCTTTGAACCCGCCGCTGACCCGCAGGGTTTTGGTTTCGCAGTCGCTTCGCGTGGAAAGGCCCAGCCTGGAATTTCCCGGCGGCATTGAAATAGTAGAACTGAATCAGGGCATTCCGGTAAGGGCAAGGGAATACGTGGGAAATCTGATGGTAAGCGAAACCGACTTTCTCAGGGGCAGACCCCAGCAGCAACGAGTTGATTTGGATTTTGACGGCAAAATGGATACGGTTCGTTTTTTTAAGAAGGAATACCGGCAAATGGAGCTGGAAGAGCTTTGGGATTTTGATCGAATATATGACCGTGTAGTAACCGTGGACAATTGGGATGGATTATGAAGCATAGCATTTTACCGTGGGTGCTTCTTTCGTTCTCTCTCGCGTCCTGTAATACCCAGGCGGCGGCGGAGAGGAAACTGACTCCGCCCAAATCGGTAAAAGATTTTCGCATTGACGACATAACAAAGCATGTAAAGGATAATCCGGCCAAAGCCATTCATTTGCTTGAGATTTACGATATTCTTTACGGCTCAAGAAGCGAAATACCCAATGATTTCAATCCTAATGACCAGAGCAAGCTTATCGCCCTTAGAGAAGAAGCTGAGGAAAATCTAATAAACGCGCAGATTAAGGCGGTTGAAGAAAAGCGATGGGCTGACGCGGCCTCCCTTGCCCGTTCCCTTGCCAGCCTTGGAATAAAGGCGGAAAGCACCGGAGACGAACCGGAGCTTGTTCTGGAATACGCAAAGGCACAGCTTTCGGAAGGGAAAAACCTGCCGGCTTTTCTTGCGGCAGTTCGGGCTCATAACTTAAAGACACTGTCTTTTGATGATGCCTTGCTTTTTTTAAGAAAGGCGGCAGAGGTCAGGCAGAGGCGAACGGCGGCTTTTTTCTTTTCCATTATCGAAGGTATGGGAAGGGGAGCGCAGATACCCCAGGAGCTAACTTCATACGCGCAGGGAAGGGATACCCCAACGGACATGGTCAAGGGCGTGGCTACCGTTTTGGTTGAAAGGGGCGTAAAGATTCAACAGGGCATAGGCACTCCCGACAATGTGCTGGGCTCGGCGTTTTTTGTGGACGCGACGGGGCTTCTTATTACAAATTACCATGTGATTTCCAGCGAGGTTGATCCTTCCTATAAAGGCTATTCGCGGATGTATGTACGCATGGGGGATTCTTCAAGTCCCCGCATACCTGCCAAAGTCATCGGCTGGGACAAAGCCATGGATTTGGCGCTCATTAAAACGGAAGTGGTTCCCGAATACGTCTTTTCCGTGGTGGACTGGATAATACCCAAGGTCGGAGAAACCATTTACGCCATAGGTTCCCCGGTGGGACTTGAAAAGACGGTAACTCAGGGAATTGTTTCTGCCCTGGGACGAAGGCTTGTGCAGATCGGAGACGTGATCCAAATAGACGCCGCGGTGAACCATGGGAATTCCGGCGGGCCGGTTGTGGACATGGCCGGACGCCTGGTTGGCATTGTCTTTGCCGGGATTGAGCAGTACCAAGGGTTAAATTTCGCGGTTCCAGCCGAAAGACTGGCGGCTGCTCTTCCGGTAATGATCGCTGGTGGAAAAGCGGAACGCCCCTGGCTTGGCTTCTCGCTTTGCGAAAGCATAGATGGAGCAGAAATTCTCTACGTGGCTCCTTTCACTCCCGCGGCGGAACAGCAGATCCGCGAAGGTTCCATCATTAAAACCATCAACGGAGAAGCGGTCAGCGCCCGACAGGGAGCGCTAATTCCGGCGTTACAGGACAGGATCTTCCCTTTAAGCCCCGGAGAGCTGGTAACTTTGGAACTTGAGCTTCCCCAGGGAAAGACGGAAAAGTATACCTTAATGCTTGCAAGCCGGCCTGAAGTTCCCATGGCGATTGCGGCCCAAAAGGACACAAAAGAACGCATTACCGGGCCTCTTTTCGGCCTTGTCCTAACCACACAAACAGGAGGTAACGCTTTTTCCAGGTACCTGGTAAAAAAAGTAGTCCGCGGTTCCATTGCCGACGAAGCCGGTATTTCCGAAAGCGATCCTGTGGCAATCCGAGGCTTTAGAGTCTTCGAGAAAGACGGCTATGCCCTGCTTGACATTGACGTGAAAAAGCGGCGCATGGGTTATATTGAAACCAGTATGCGTCTACCCGCCTTGCTGGATACCCCTGATACACTGTAAGATGGAATCCCCATGAAAGATACCAAGAACGATGCCATGGAAAAAGACATAAATTTCACACCCGAAGCCGCCGCGTCCGTCTTTAATTCCTGCATTCGTTTTTGTGACGTGATAATTACCGGAAAGGAAGCCGCAATCGGCCTTAAGTACGACGAAGAGAACATGTTCGCCCCAATGGTCGTTTTTCTTGAAAAAGGCGCCCAAGCGGAAGCCCTTGTCTGGGCGGCGGAAAATCTTGGCGTTCCTGTAATAAAAAACATCGCGCTGGCGAAGAACCTGGCTTCTCACTGCAAAGCGGGAGACGCGATCACAGAAGCTTCCTACAGGGATGTTTCCCTGGCCCTTGTCAAACTGGATTCAAACAAGTTTCAAAGGAAACCGCCTGCATACGGGAAGGGCCGCCATGGCCTGCCTATTGAAATTCCCAGGCCGCTGTCCCTCGAAATGGGAAGCTCCCTTTTCATCCTGACCGGAGAAGAGCCCGGCAGGGACAAGCTCCTTGCCCAGCCCTTAAACGCGATACGAAAGAAACTAATCCGGCTTTTGGGAATTTCCCTTCCGCCTTTCCGAATTTCAAGAAGCTCAAAGCTCAAACATGATGAATACAGGATTCTCTTCAAGGGGCTTGAAGCCGGCAGGGGCAGGCTGGAACTTGGCTGGTACCCGAAGAGTACGCTTGCGTATGATACAGCGATTCCTGAAATAATCAGCAACCCGGAAAACATAAGCTCGGCGGCAAAGTTCGCGGCTTCTTCTCTGTTACGCCACGCGGAGGAAATCGTTGAACAGCGCGCCCCGGAATTGCTTGGCAGGGACGAGGTTGAGGCCATTTTGGACGCGGCGGAAGAACAGTACCCTGTTGTTACCGGGGAGGTAAAAGGCCTCCTCTCCCTGGGTATAATCCGCGAGATCCTACAGGGCCTTGTAAGCGAACAGGTCTCGATTCGGCACATTGCCGTTATCCTTGAGACCCTTGCCGACTGGGGCAGTTTCGGGCCTGTCCCAAGCGACTTGATCATTGAGCGGATACGCCAGTCCCTTAAAAGGCAGATTTGCATGGAATATGCCGACGACAGGCTCACCTTGCGGGTACTGACGTTGGATACGAAACTGGAAAAAAAGATTGCCGACTACTCGCAGGACAGCCCTCTTTTGGATGATTGGACGGAAACGATTTCAGGCGCAGCGCGCGTAATGAAAGAAAGGGGCTTCCCGCCCGTGATCCTCTGTTCGCCCAAAGCCAGGTTTCCTGTGAAGGAAGCGACAAGAAAGCAATTGCCGGATTTGGCGGTGCTTTCATATTTGGAAATACCTTCGGATATAATCGTAGAGCCGGTGGGTGAAATAAGCTTCGATGGAAGAGGGGAATTGAGATTAAGGAATAGGGAGTAATTTATGTCTGATCCAACACGTGTTCCGGAATATGACGAAAATAGCCGCTATACCTACGCAGATTATCTGCGCTGGGAGGGCCTGGAGAGGTATCAGCTCATAAACGGGAAAGTTTTTCAGATACCTTCCCCATCGGTGCTTCATCAGGCTTTACTGATGGAGTTGTCAATGCAGTTCGCTGACTGGCTTAAAGGTAAACCCTGCCAGGTGCTCGCCGCCCCACTGGACGTTCGTCTGTTTCCGAAAGCGGATAATTCTGACGACACGGTGGTACAGCCCGACCTGCTTGTTGTCTGCGATAAAGAAAAGCTCAGCAAGGGTTATGTAAACGGCCCGCCGGATCTGGTAGTTGAGATTGTGACGCCTTTAAGCACCTATTATGAGTTCTTTTTGAAGTTTCATGGTTATCTTGAAGCCGGAGTAAGGGAATACTGGGTAATCGACCCGGAAGGAAAAAAGATGCAGGTTAATATTTACGAAAACGGCCATTATATCAGCTCCGTCCATAAAGGGAATGAAAGCGTTCCTGTGAACATCCTGCCTGGCCTGAACATTACCCTTGGAAGCCTGTGGGAAGCAGCGCCCGCCTAATCGTGATATAATACCTTGTAATGGATAATATCCGCAACTTTTGCATAATCGCCCACATTGATCACGGAAAATCGACGCTGGCCGACAGGCTTATTCAAAAAGGCCGCCTTGTAGATGACAGGGACTTTCAGAACCAAATTCTTGATAACATGGATATTGAAAGGGAGCGCGGCATCACCATCAAGAGTCAGGCGGTTTGCATTCCGTATACCGCCCTTGACGGAACCGAATACAAACTCAACCTGGTAGACACCCCTGGTCACGTAGATTTTAGTTACGAAGTTTCAAGGGCAATAAATTCATGCGAAGGGGCGCTGCTCCTTGTTGACGCTACCCAGGGTGTTCAGGCCCAAACCCTTTCCAATATGTATCTGGCTTTGGAACATAATCTGGAAATAATTCCGGTAATAAACAAGATTGATATGCAGGCGGCTGACATTCCCGAAGCAAAAGCCCAGATAGACAAGGATCTGGGTCTTGATTCCTCAGGGGCCGTTCTTGTCTCCGCAAAAACGGGCGCGGGCGTAGACGAGCTTTTTGAGGCCATTGTAAAGCGCCTGCCTCCTCCATCCGGCAGCGTTGCTGCGCCGCTCAGGGCGCTCATCTTTGACTGCCACTACGATCCTTACAGGGGAGTAGTGATCCACCTGCGCCTGTTTGACGGGGCGATTAAGAAAGGAATGATGATCCGTTTTATGTCCAACGGCGCGGAATACGAGGTAGAGACCGTCGGGGTTTTTAAGCTGGCCCTTGTAGAGACAGAGGAGCTGTCAGCGGGTGAAGTAGGGTACTTCATCGGAGGAATAAAAACGGTCAGCGATGTGCGGGTAGGCGACACGGTTACCGGCGCTCTTTCTCCCTGCGATAAACCTCTGCCCGGTTTTCGCGAGGTAAAGCCCGTCGTCTTCTCCTCAATATACCCGGTTGATTCCAACGACTACGAAGAGCTTAAGGCCAGCATTGACAAGCTCAAGCTTAACGACGCTTCCCTGGTTTACGAAAAAGATTCATCCGCGGCTTTGGGCTTTGGCTTCCGCTGCGGCTTTTTAGGTCTGCTTCACCTTGAAGTGATCCAGGAAAGGCTGGAAAGGGAATTCGATCAGTCGGTGATCTTCACCGCCCCATCGGTAAAGTACAAAGTCCACCTGCGCTCCGGTGAGGAAATAATGGTTGACAATCCCATTGACTACCCGGAAGAGGGCCTTATCGAAAGCGCCGAGGAACCTTACATAAGGGCCGCTATTATCACCCCCACGACTTTTCTTGGAAACATCATGAGCCTTTGCATGGAAAAACGCGGCGTTCAAACCAACATGACCTATCTGGACGAAAAACGGGTGGAGCTTATTTTCGATATGCCGCTTTCTGAAGTGCTCTTTGATTTTTACGACCGCCTAAAAAGCACGAGCAGGGGCTACGCTTCTCTTGATTACGACATAACAGGCTACAAACCCACGGAGCTGGTTAAGCTGGATATACTACTAAACGGCAAAGCCGTTGACGCCCTTTCCCAGCTCGTGTTCAAAAACAACGCCTACGACCGCGCAAGGATCGTCTGCGAGCGGCTGGTGGATGAAATACCCAGACAGCAGTTCAAGATTCCGATTCAAGGGGCAATTGGCGGTCAGATTATCGCGAGGGAAACGGTAAACCCTTTACGCAAGGATGTTCTCGCCAAGTGCTACGGCGGCGACATAACCCGTAAGCGAAAGCTTCTGGAAAAGCAAAAAGAAGGGAAAAAACGTATGCGCATGGTAGGGGATGTGGAGCTTCCACAGAGCGCGTTCCTTGCGGTGTTAAAAACGAAAGAGCAGTGAGAAGAATAAATGAATTAAGCATAAGCGATGAAATTAAAAGAGAAGCTATTGAAACGAAAACAATAGGTAAATTAATACCTATTATAATGCAAATTGGAAGTAAAAATTTACTAAATGACGGGCTGAAAATATTAGACTATAAACAGCTAGTTAAATGAACATTCTGCGCCGATGCGTAGACAGTCCTGTTATATGCCGTTTTGGCTTGTTCCTATACGCATTATGCCATTATAAAACCCATTATACTCATCAAACTTATCAATACCATAAATACTATTGATAATATTGTAGTAATTTTTTTGTGGGCGTATTTTATTGAAATACTTAATATTCCAATAAATAACAATACATATACTATTGCTTCCGGATAACCCAAAATTTGATACATATACGGTATTCTTGTGTAAATGTATCCATCAAACGATCCCATCGTCGGACCAATGGTTGATAATAATGATAAACCGATAGTTATTAATCCCAACTTTAACAAACCATTTTTCTCTTCAAAAAAGGTTTTCCGCAAAGGCAATAAAATCAATGCAATAATTATTCCACGAAATATCTGTAAAAAAGGCCCTAATGCGACAATAGGCGTATCAACAGGAAGCATAAATAATGATATTATCTCTGTGGAATATAATTCCTTATAGTTTACTACCACAACTGCAAATATTCCAGCAATAAAATACGCTATTGTGTGAGCATATATAATTAGCCAAAAATACTGTACCAAATTAGTTTTCTTTTCCATTATTCTACCCTCCAAATATTACATATAAAAAATTAAAACATGATTCTCAAAAAATGTCAAGACGTAATGGTATACGATGTTCCGGCTGTCTATATTCATCAATTAGTAAAATTATTATTGATGATATTATTTATTCCCTTTTGCTCAATTTGTCTTTTATTCCATCAAAATCATCCGTACTGAATAAAATGTCATACTCATCGGTAGGAATCAATGCTACGTTTGCCCTATCTGTTAAATACACCAATGATTTATTGCCATTGTTTAATTTCATCCAGCCTACATAATAATATGGCAGTCCAATTCCATTAATCCTAATTTTTACATCATATTCTTTATCATTGTATAAATTTAATTGTCTTAATCCTCTAACATTTATTTTTTCAAAAGGGATAGCTTTACCATAAAATAACGATTCTATTGTCAAAGATTCATTTGCAATAATTATTGATGTATTCTTCATGTAATATACTATGCCGACACAACACAAAAATAAGGCTATAAACAAGACCATGAGGATTATGGGCGCTACAAAACCGCTAAATTTTGGGGCAATAATATTATGAACATAGTTTATATTTTCCATTTGCGGTTCTCCATATTTTAAGATGTTATACCATTATAGAATATTTGTCAAATCATTTTTATTATTGGAATATAAGCGTAATTCGTATGTGGTGGGCTGCTGTATTCAGCGTGACAATGATATTCCACCCGGACATGAACATCAGGATTTCCATATAGCCGTTTTTTCAGCGGCCATTTTCAATATTTCTCCGGCAAAATATTCCCAGGGTTCAACTTCTTCTTTGCTTATTAAGTCGGCGGCATTTCTGTCGTTCCATAAACGCAACCATAAACCTCCAGGCTGAATGAATATATCATATCGCCTAACGTTTCGGCTTTATGCGATAATTTTGCTGAACACTTCAACTCTGCGCGTTGATTGCCGTAAGCGACAGCGCGCATACAGCCCTGTTAGACGGAGTAGGGGCGTACACCACTATTCAATTCGGATGAAATACTATATTTTTCTTCTTTCATATTTCTGAAACCCGTGCCCTTTAAAGTCAACATCATAACTAGCGGCTCGGGCACAGTAAATAATCTCATCAATAGCGCCATACAAATTTGACATTATGAGGATAACAACAGACCACCATGGTACATCACGAATGAATGCCCAAAATCCCACTCCAATATAACAGCCAACAGCAAAAGCCTTTTGCGGGTAGGAGTGCAGCATATTCGCGACACCAAAGAATTTTTTCGCATAAAGATTCATGCTTAACTTATTCGCTGAACAGAAAACTAATAGGCCGATGTAGAGCCATGTTTGAAAATCCGTAAGATTATCGGAAGCAAACTTGACAAAGACGGTCGCCGCGGCAATTACCAGTAGCACTGTGTCGCTGAAGGCATCCAAAAAAGCGCCGAGATCGCTTTTTACGTTAAATTTCCGGGCAATTTTGCCGTCAATTGTATCTGTAAAAACCAGAAAGAGGTATACGATTAACCAAACCCATGGAACCGCCTTGAAGGGACCTATATCCTTCTCAAAATTCATCACAAACAGAAGTGAAAACGAACCGAAAAGGCGAATGAGAGTCGCAATATTAGGCAGATATTTTTTTATTCCTGTGGTTTTGATCTCTTCCATAGCGTAGCCCCCAAATTTGTATCTTTAATATAAATAGACTATCATTTTGCGTTTTTGTCAAGTTATTTTCCAATTATTTTAAACAAGATTTAACCCCTATTTCGCCTAACATTCCGGCTCTATGCGACAGTTCTGCTGTTGCGATAAAGGAATTCGGAGCGTTTCCAGCAACCGCAAATATGTACCGTTTGCCCGTACTCCAATATTATTTAAAATTTTATTATTATTCCTATATTATTTGGGCAAAAACAAAATGATACATTCTTTTCAGTTGAGTTTTTATCGGATTTATTTTCCATTAATTTTTTATAACTTTTGCCTACGGTACTACCTATTGCATATCCAATTAATGCGCCCGCTAATGCTTCCGATGCCCAATGTACATCTAATGTAACGCCAAAGCCAATTAAGGCGGCGTAAGAAAACGCACCAAGCTTTAACCATATATTTTCATAGTAAATTTCTGATATTGCCGCCGCTGCCGCAAATGAATTTATAGTATGCGCGCTTGGCCAGCCCCCTATCAGGTTCATATTAAACCAATTAAACTCATTACTGAAATTATCAGTACGCGGGTTTCTTGTGTGGTCAAGCTCCGTAACAATACCTGGCAGGGCTCTACCAGTGATCATTTTTAAGGGTGTTTGAATAGCCAATGATAACATAAGCGTCTGTACTAATGCCATTCCGGTTATTTGAAGCTTTTCATCATTCGAAAACCGTCCTAATGTATAAGTCAGAATTGGCATTAAAACGGGGGCAACATAACCAACATATAGTCCAGGCCGTCCCAAATTGGATAACCATGTATTATTGTATGCAACATTACGCCATCTCCAATCAACGTCAGTTTCAATGAAGGCCCATGTTCCAAGGCCCGCTCCAATAAAATTCATTCCATAATTATATGTAAATGAATTTAAGGTATTCCAACCAATATCATGAAATATTAATGAAAGCGATGGGGGGCTAATATCGCTGTTTTCTTCCGCAAAGATAGAGAAGCAAAGAAAAACCATGAATACAAAACAAAGAATATTTTTCTTCACATAAGTCCCTTTATTCATAGAAAACATATTGTTTTCTGTTTGTCAATATATGCCATTTTTATTATGGCATCGTCATCTATCATTGGACAAAAATTTTCCCTGCTAGAATTTGCCAAAAAATTCGGATATCTCAAAATATATACTTATTTCTTCAGCTGTTTCATTATTTTTGAAAATAATCAAATCACAGGGAAATATTACATCATTTATTTTCAAATGATACAAACTTTGCATTACTTTTTCAAATCCGGGATATGTATAATTCGCCCAGGCACTTTCAGTAAATATTCCCAACATACTTTTATCGGTATTTATTTTCACAAAATCTATTCCCGTAGATGTTTTAAATTCAATTACTTCAATTTCTTCATCATTTGGGGTAAATATTAATATATTTTTTATTCCTATTAATGCAAAAAGGAATTTGTCATTATCATATACTTCAAATATTTCATCATCCATCATTAAACCCCATTTGGCAAAATATAATGATTTTTTAATTTTGTCAATAGTCTGTGGTGATATTCCGCCTAACGTTCAGGCTATAACATTTTGGCTATATATGTCGCTCTTGCTGTCGCAATAAAGGAATGCGGAGCGATCCAGCAACCGTAAAGATGTGGATAAGCATATAAAGATCTGTCATACGAAGTTGCGATTTGCTTTATATTTCCAATAACTCAATAGCGCGCAAGTATGAGCTTGCCGTAACTGACATTTTTTGTTTTCGAAAACTGTGGCGGAGAAAAACACCGATCGGCGCTTTTAACAATACACTAAAATGTTGGACAAACAAAATTATCTATTGCTATTTAAAAAGCAACTTCTGTCACATCGCCATTGGGACCATAATAGTCAAGCTTTATTATGCCTTCAGCTACATCTTCCCAGTCCCGACTATCTAAAGAATGATGATCAGGATAAGCAGTATACCCATTAATTAAAATTATAATAACCCAATGGCACTTTTGAAGACAAATCGGGACGGACAGTCTTCATTCATCTGTATCCGGTTTTTTGTAAGTTTTCCATTGTTTTTCACTCCTTTATATTTATAGACCCGAGTTCAAGATAGAAGTGCAACAAACATAAGCAGGTAGGGGGCTAGCCCCCTACCTGAAAACGGTTTTAACCTGTAAGGTTTTGTCACCACAACTTTACC
>Ga0268262_10005907_pt1 | contig 11955 bp, 8 predicted proteins | sample TergutNc150P3_FD_190354 | JGI IMG/M metagenome (GOLD analysis project Ga0268262, IMG submission 190354) | Nasutitermes corniger P3 segment gut microbial community from laboratory colony in Florida, USA - Nc150 P3 (SPAdes) (version 2) | ecosystem: Host-associated > Arthropoda: Insects > Digestive... | reverse complement strand
CTGCTTAAAAAAAACGTCCCTATAAAACAACTCCCGTATGGGAGGAAAAAGTCCTTAGGAGGAATGAATTATGTTGAAAAAATGTATTGTGATCATGGTAATGTTCGCCGTGGTCGCGGGAGCTGCATTTGCCCAAATCACATTTGGCGGACAGCTTCAAGAAGGTATGACCCTATTTAGCGGGAACAACGTAATAGACGATCCAGTTAACCTGGGTGGAACTTACAACTCCACATACCATGAAGCGAAATACAGTGTTCTGTTCGGCGATGGTACAGCGGGTGGAAGGCTCGTCCTTTATGGCAAAGGTGGTTTTTGGGGCTGGATGCAGTGGAGAGCTAACCAATACTTCAGAGTAAAAATCGGAAGCGATGGCGACGGCGATAGCGTTATTGGCGGATTTGCACAGATAGTCGGCTGGGGATTCACAGGCGAAGCGAAGAACTCTGTAGCGGCGGTCAATGACTATAATGGCTCTCTTGCGATGAGGTACCGGCACGCCGGTTTAACCTACGGCGGATTTGACGGCGATACGTCTTTCAATCTCGGCTTCTCGGTTTTCCCGATTGATATGCTGACGATCAACTTCCTTTTCCGTGACTTCGACAAACCTTTGGAAGCCTCCGAAAGGTTCGCGAAAATGCAGATCAGCGTTTTGTACAAGATTGAAGAAATTGGAACGGTCAGATTCGCGGCAGTCGGTAACGGCGGACTTGCGAAGCATAAAGACGACGGCGGAACCGTAGAAGACGGCGACGATGTCGGCACATTGCACCTGGCATTCTATTCAAACGAACTCGTACAGGGTTTAGCGTTTGAAGTAGGCGGACAGTACAATCTTCCGCACAGAAACACCCCCGATCTTTTTAACAACATTACAGTTGGCGGCGGTGTCAATCTTACAATGTTCGATCCTTTCAATGTAAAGGTACGCATGGGCGGTTCATTCGGCGGAACGACAAAGTATGCAAAAACAAACGCGGCTGCCAATGAAGTGGCTGGCGAAGAGATTGGCTTAACAGGATTCACCGTAGGCATACTTCCCAGCTACAAGCTTCCGAAACTGACGGTATTCTTCCATGCCGGTCTTGGTCTTGAAAACAGGGCGAAATGGGACGACACAGATATCGCATGGTTCATCAACCCGTACATTTGGATGCCGATGGGCGGCATGAGAATGTGGGTCGGCTTGCAAATTTACGGCCAGCAGTCATATTCATGGGATCCAGACGCAGGAACTACAAAGCAGAACATTAGAGACGGTCTATTCAACTGGAACATTCCATTTGGATTTAACTTCTACTTCTAATCTAGGAGAAAAAAGATCTCCCGTATGGGAGAGGAAACATTTAAGAGGAGAATAAATTATGTTTAAAAAGAACACATGGATCGTCGGGCTTTTAGCTGTCTTGGCGATATTGTTCGTTGGCTGTCTTCCGCAGCCCGAAGTGGAAGACACGTCCGGCATGGAAGAGTTCGTAATAGTCGACCTTTCCAGAGCTATAGCGGGTAAAAGTGGTGAAGTAGGCGCTAATATTGATGAAATAACAAATGGTCAGGAAGGTTTCTTTACCAAAGCTGGAGACAATACAAAATTTAACATTGGCGCTGACGGACTTTCGGTTGACCCGTCAGCATATTCATGGGGCGCCGGTTTAGACCTTTCTAACCCAGGCATTAAATTTAGAGAAGGCGACAAGATTTACATTAAAGGTAAAGCTATTGAAAGTGGACAAGTCCTGCTTAACACAAATCATGCCGGATGGGGTCCCCTAGAAAGCTGGAATCCTGCCATGGCCGCAGGCGAGGAATTTGAACATACGTTTACATTGACCGCGGCGGATGTAACGGCTATTAAAGGCACCAGCCCGATGGCGATCAGGATTAGGCGGAACGAGCCGGGAACAGGTAAATTCCTGCTTATCCAGGTTACTGTAACAGGTTTAAGGGAAAAAGACTTTGTAGTCGGTCCCGGCGGTTACAGCAGCGCAGGACCCAAACCGATCTGCAGATGCACCGATCCGAACTGCCCGTGCAAGGCAAATCCGACAAAAGACTGCGGAGAACAAATCCTTGATTCCGGCATATTTGAGTGCGAATTCTGCAGGCCCAAAGATGCCACAAGTTTCACCCCTGGAGCAGGTACTTACACACCAGCTGCGGATGGAAGTGATTACTTCTATGTAGACCTGGGCGCCATTAATGCAGGTTCAGGCGGAAAGGTTATTAATATTGACGTGGCATATACAGATACTACTAACGTAAAGAAAGAAGCAACTAAAGTAACATATTACTTTGAAGCAAACAATCAGCCTCTGGCGCTCACTCTTACCAATACCCAAAAAGCTGCAGTATTGGAAGCGCTTAAAGCTGGTCTCTATGTAGACGTAGAAATTGTTGCGAAAGCGACACCGCGTATGATAATGCGTTTCGGCTTCTGCGATCCTACGACAGGCGCAAGCTGGAATTCAGTTAACCTGGTAACAAAGTTAATTAATGTTAACGATACAACCGCTACGAAGATCACGGGAAGGCTTACACCTAATGCGGGCAACATCAGTGCAGCCGCTCCAAAAACCGCTGACGCTTTCATCATACAGCAAAGAGAAGCCAGGAAGAGCGCGCTTGAAATCACCTCGATAAAGATCATCATGCCGGCCACGCAGGTTATCAATATTACAGAGCTCCCGATAACGGCGCCGAAAGCGGGCGAAACTCCCGACACAACATTTAATACTTCTCAGTTCACAGGTGCGATAACATGGACTCCTGCACTTACTGGTGATGGATTCTTCGATGTCAACAAAGCATACACAGCGAACGTTACGCTGACTGCGAAAAAATATTATACGTTCAAAGGAGCCCCCGGGATATACTCTGTCGGCGATATAAAAGGAATGGTTTCAACTTGGGGAACTGACGTAACGAATTTAAAGCCAGTAATTGATTTCGTGTTCCCAGCGACTATTCTAGCAAATAATTTCCCTGCGGACTCGTCAATTAAACCTCAGTCAGGATCACCACTTGCTGATTTGGCTTCTGATAAAGTTGCATTTGGAAAAACATTAACCGCAACTTATGCCAAAGGAACGGGCGGAACTGCAGTCGAACCTGCAAACGTAACATTCATCTGGCAAAAAGAATCATCAGGTGCTTATACGACAGTTGCTACGGGCAGTACCTATACCCCGACTGCTTTAGGACTATACAAAGTCGCCGTAACTGCGGACAATTACATACCAAAACTTTCTGATCCATTTACCGTATACAGCGAAGCCGCCACAGGCAGTATGGATACCGCGCTTAACAACACGTTTACAGCAGCAGCAGGCGCAACAAAATTCTGGTCTTTTGCTGATTGGGTAGGTGTAAACTCAGATTGGACAAATGGCTCTTCTCCGTTAGCAATTTCTAACGGCGGTGGAACTATTACAGGTGAAAAAGTAGGTAACGGTTTAAATCTTACAAATCGTAATAGAGATGGCGCTTGTGCATTAATCATAACTCAAGCAACACAAAGGTATGGTAATGATGGTTTCTCAACTCCTACTTTCAATAATAACAATCCTTGGGATCCAGTTAATAAAAAATATAAAATTACCGTTCTTGGATACATTATTGATTCCGTACCTGCTGGTGGCGTTAAGATGGTGTTACAAAAGGACAGTGATGGTTATGGGTATTTAAGTGATCAAGTAGCGGTTACAACGCCAGACGGAGCATTTAAACTTGTTTATGATGTTGCTTCAGACTTTAATGTTGCTGCTAATATTAGAATAACAGCTAGTTCTGGTGGAAATGTCTCATACCGCATTACTAAGATTGAAGTTGAGGATTTGGGCGCTAGATAAGCAGCCTTTCAAGACGCCGCGGTTATTTGGTAACAAATAGCCGCGACGGTCTAGCCGCCTGGTGTTAAATCAAGCGGCTAGACAGCCAATTTTTTTATTTTAAGGATACATTTATGTAGAAAATACTTGTTTAACAAAAAAATTTGGCTTATACTGGGATAATGGAGGCTGCCGGTGGGTGATATGACGGAAAGTAGTCCTAAAAATGAGCCAGAAAGGTTAGTACGGGTAATAGATTATGAGTTCCATACTAAGTTAATGTCAATGGACGATGGTTTTCCCAATACAGGGAAAGATATAAATGCTGTACCTCAAAGTAGGTATCGTGTTGAACAGTTAGTTTAATAATAGCTGAAGTTCATTTTAGGATATAAAAGCGGGTTTTAGCCCGCTTTTTTTTAAATAAGGGGTTTGCTTGTGAATATACAAACAAAAGAAAGCTACAAAAAAAGTCTGGAAGCAATAATGGAGTTTATTGTCAGTAAAAGCAAAAGACTCCAACCTTCATTTGAAAAAACAGACGAGGTATTTAAGCACTACGAAAAATATGTAGAAATTATACAAAAAGGGATGTGGGGGGGAAAGGAAGCCGCTTCAAAAGAAGATAACTTATTGGATCATCATAAAATAGCCGCCGCCTTGTGTTGTTCGGTTATAAAAGCCAAGCCGATATCTTTTATTGCAAATGATTCAGACGATGCTCCGACAAATATGGAAAAAACGGCAAATGAATTTTGCGCTTTCCTTCTTGGTTTACAAGTTATTCAGAATTTTTGGAGCTTTAAGTGTTATGAAGACATATCCGCTGAAGACATGGAGATTTACAATAAACCTATTAAACTTCCACCGACAAATGATGATGATACAACGTATATTGAATGGTTTATAAAACTAATAAGCGGAGGAACATTCGGACATTTTGACTATGAAAATAATCTATTTGGAGGGACGCTGATATTTTATATCGCTCACATATATTTTTTAATTGAAGGTTATTCTTATCAATACTATAAAGGAAAAGAATAGCATTTTTGATCAATTTTTTTAGATGTTTATCTTGAACCAGAAAACAGAGAAATCTGCTTTATTAAAATATCTGAAGGGGTTTGTTTGTGAAACGTGAAACAGAAAAGAGGTACAGAATCCGGCTGATAGAAATAATGGATTTTATTTCCGCCAAGAGCGTAAGGAAAAGACTCCATCCTCAAATTGAAAAACTAGATGAAATATTTAATTTATATAGAAAATACGAAGGAATAATACAGAGAACTAATGGAAAAAACACTGAATTACTAGAAGACGATAATTCTGATCATCTTTTAATTGCCGCAATTTTATGCTGTTTGGTTATAAAAGTAAGACCGATAAACCAGATTTTAGATAAGTCAAGCATTGATTTAAAGCCTGAAGAAAAATATTCAAATGAGTTCTGCGCATACTTGTTTGGAATGCAGATTATTCAAGATTTCTGGTGCAGTAAGGCAAGCGGGAACGTATCTGATGAAGACAAAAAAATTTACAGTAACCCCATAATGCCTCCGAATCCGGATGATGATAAAACCACATATCCTGACTGGTTCATAAAACTATTAAACGAAGAAGCATCCAAACATTTTGACTGTGAAAATCAAGTTCTTTTTGATAAAAACATGATATCTTATATTTCCGGCATATATTTTATGATAGAAAATTATTCCTATCAGTTTTATAAGAATTTATCTTAAAAACGCTTAAACGTAAAATATATCAATTTGCCGGTAATGCTCCGATAAATCTGTAATAAGCGGGTTTGGCTTTGCCGTTATTGTCAAATAAAAGAGGCAGTCCCGCTGAACGCCAGCTTTGGTTGTCGGTAATGCCCCAAAATGAAATGCGTTCAATGATGTCAGTAAATTTCATGTAAACTTGCATGTACTGCTGATACAGAGACGCTTGCGTCAATAATCCATTGTTGGTTACGGTAGACTGGTTTTGCTTGTTAGCGCCCTGGCCGACAGAACTAAACGAACTCCAATCCTGGCCGAGTACGTCAATCTCGGAAACTGATACTTTTACGCCTATTGCTTTGAACAGCGTTAAAGCTGCGTTTATGTTTGACGCCGATACGCCGGTATTGTGATGTTCCTGCATCCCTATTCCTTCGATAAGGAGACGGGTTTCAGCCGGATACTCATTTTTATATTTATTATTTACATCGCGTACCATATCGCGAATCATCGTCGCTTTGCCGATTTGATCCGTGTTAAAATCGTTGTAATACAATTTTGCTTTAGGGTCTGCCTTACGCGCCTCAAGATACGCCTCATATACAAAATCTGAACCGATAGCTTTATACCAGGGATTCTCCTGACGCATTACGTTCTTCCAGTCAGAGCCCGCGCTTACGCCGTCCGGAAAAGCTTCATTTAAAACATCCCATGAGTAAATTTTTCCTTTATACCGAGTCATAACGTCATTTATAAATTGTTTCATCGCCGTAAGTGCCGTTGCTTTGCTTTCAGTCGCCATATTTGTCTGCCAGGCGGGAATTTGACTGTGCCAGAGCAATGTATGCCCGATAATTTCAAACTTTGAAGCCGCAGCCGCATTGACAAATTTGTCCGCGTTATTCCATGTATAACTGATTACTCCGGTTGCCGAGTTTCTGCCGTTTGATACTGAACTTGGCTTCATATCGTTCTCCGAGGTAAGCGCGTTAAAGTGGCGGGTAAGTTTCGTGTTGATGATTGACGACGCGCCGGCGTCGCCGCTTGCGGCGATATTTCCGACAAGGATGCCCGCCGGAAATCTATCTTTAAGGGGAGGCAGTTCCATAATATTTTCCTGCGCTTCTATAGTTGCAGTTACCTTAAATGTTTTGGCGTTGCCGCCCGCTATGGCTGTGATTGTCACCTGCGCTTTTGCGGGTTCTTCAGTATATTTTTTGCTTCCGCCTTCTGCGGCTGTAAAACTGGTCAAGTTTGAAGTTATATTGCCATTAGCGTCAACAGACACTTTTGTTGGGTCGCTGGAAGACCATGTTACTGTCTGACCGCTCATTGAAGCGCCAAGCAGGGAACTAAGATCTTTCTTGGCGCCGATGGTCAAGAGTATTATCTCAGGCTCCACCGGTAGCCATCTTGCCTTTAGAGTTATGTTATCGTTAATTACTGTAGTTTTTATATATTTTAATAAATACGAAGCGTCATTCACGTCATACCAGCCGCCGAAAGCATTGCCGCTTTTTTGGGGGTCAGCCGGATATTGGTCTCCAAGCGCCGAGCCTTTATTAATACTCACCGGCTGGTAACTTGGAGTGCCGCCGTCCACGTTAAAAGTAACGGTTACTTTAACTGTTGAATTTTCGTCTTCTTCCTGTTGTTCGCCGTCAGCGGGCGGTATTTCCGGATTCGGTTTACAGCCGAAAAGAAACAACGTTATCATTATAATTATGCCGATTTTTCTATTTTTCATAAACTGCACTAACCTATAAAGGTTTATGTTTCCCCTTTTCATAAATTTTATTGTTTGACGGGCTGACAGATTTTGAGAACGGAGTCGTATGCAGCTCATCCATAAAAGCTTCCCATGTCGCGGGTTTTGGTTTGCTTGTTTCCGCATATTCAAATGTTAAATCTTTGACGCTGTAAAAAACATAATTTGCGTATTTAATCAATTTGACCATATCTTCCTGTTCCAAACCATGTCTTTCACGGTGCATGGAAACTGAAATATTTTGCGGTACGCCTAAAAGATCAAACACAGGCTTTGTCAGCTCAAAGTTATAGAAGAAAGCCGGAGGATTCGTCCATTTGTCCCATTCAAATCCGTTTACCATAAACAGGTATCTGTTGGCGCCGGCGCATAAGGCAAAAAGGAAATGTTGATCGAAAGGCAGATCTTCCGGTTTTCTGAATGTCTTGAATTTTGCGTTAAACCAGCCGCCGCCCGAATCGCCCTGTATAGAACCAAGACTTTGAGGGTTGTTTTGATCAACCGTCCAACTGCCGCCGCCGTTGTATTTAAAATAGCCGCTAAGATCATAAGTCTGCCCCGCGCTGTTGTAGCGGTATATCGCGGCTCCTCCCGCGCCGGAAGAAGCAGGGACGGTTATTTTAAATCTTTCATCAAAAGCTCCGGCTACCGCGGCGGCTTTTCCGTTTCTTGAAGTTCCGGTAATAATTGTATTATCTGCATTGATGTTAAAATCCGCGGCTGCTCCCGCTTTAAGCGCGTCCAGCACTTTACTTGCGCCCCATGCCCATGCCATCAATGCTCCCGTCTGCGATTCCGCTGATGATTCGTAAGGATACAGCGTATAGAATGCGCCTGTATGATTATTGTCGTCTGAAGCGACAACGTTTATACCTGTAGGTTGAAAGTTTGCGTCAACATCGCCGGCTGTGGGAACGCCGATGTTTGCGTATCCTTTGTCTAACGCGTATTGTCGGGGATTTCCCTTGGAGCCCATAAACCAATCCTCGCCGTCAAGAGCGCCAAAAGCCAGAATTACAGGCCAACCGCCTGCGGGAGGCGCGCCTGTCGTCGGCAGTTCAACAACCGCGTTAAATTGGACAGTTCTTCCGCCCTGTGAAACTCTCACCGTCAATGTATTTCCTGATACTGTGTAATTGACAGTTTCCCCGAAACGCCACTTGCCATAAGAATTATCCTGCATTATCGTTCTGAGTTCCTCTCTGCGGGCAGGCCACTGTTCCGGCGTTGTAATATCTGTTCCATCATTCATCTTTAAAATACCCGGAATAGCGATTAACTCGCCAAGCTTTTCTTCCGGCTCTTCCTTGTTTTCGTCACACCCAATAACCGCCATACTGAATACCAGAACAAAAACCGGTATCCCCACAATAAAAAGCAAGTTCTTCATGGTTTACTCCTTACATAAATAATAACTTAATTATAGCATGACAACATCTACATTGATAAGAAAAGTATTGATTTTAACGCATCAATCTAAAAATTATTGAATAGTTTATTGTTTTTTACCACAAATTGAATTTGCCGCTTATTAATAAAATCCCCCGTGAGCGCGCAAATATCCGCAGTAAAAAATTTTCAAAAAAATCATTTTTCGGTCAAGCAAAACAGGGAGTCCGCACCCATATAGGTATGAACCTTCTTTTGAAGGTTCGCTACAAAACCTTTTTGGAGACCGCTATGGAAAATGTTAACAGAAACCACAAGAACAGCGTCTTTTCTTCGCTGTTCAGCAACCCGGATGTTCTTAGAGAACTCTACTCTGCTATCGAGGGCATACCCATCCCGCCGGAAATGCCAATTGACATTAACACGCTGACGGGTGTTCTTTACAGAGGCCAAATTAACGACGTGTCTTTTTTAATCGACAACCGCCTTGTCGTGCTTATTGAACATCAATCGACAATTAACAACAACATACCGCTCCGTCTGTTGATGTACATTGCCCGCATATATGAGAAAATTGTAAACAGGAGAAAACGTTATCTGACTAAACTTGAAAAAATTCCAAAACCTGAATTTATCGTCCTGTACAACGGCAAAAATAAATATCCTGATTATTCAATATTAAAGCTATCTAATGCCTTCAAAGACATTAAAGGTTTAAAACTGGCGGACAGTGACATAATGCCGCTGGAATTAATAGTACATGTGTACAATGTGAACCACGGGCATAATTCAGAAATACTGAAAAGGAGCGAAACCCTTGGCGGCTACAGTATTTTTATAGACAAAATACGGAAATATAAAAAAAAGATAAAATCACTTGAAAAAGCCGCCAGATCTGCGATAGACTATTGTATAAAGAACAATATACTAAAGGAATACTTAGAGGCTCATGCTTCGGAGGTAATAAATATGCTGTTGGGCGAATGGAATCAAGATGAAGCGATTGAAGTCGCTCGAGAAGAAGGTCGAGAAGATGGTCTTGAAGAAGGCGAAGAAATAGGCATGGAAAAAGAACGTCAGTATTTCCTTGAATTGCTAAATCAAGGCTTGACGATAGAAGAAATGAGAGAACGGCTTAAATAGGGAAGTTCATCTTTGTGATCTTTGTGAGAATCTATTCCCACCCCATAAAAAAGCCGTCCTTGCGGACGGCTCTTTAAATGCGCTTTTCAAAACGCGGAATTATCCGCGCTTTGAAACCTAAAATGTTACGGTGTTGCTAATTCTTCAATAGTAACTCTGCTAATACGGAATGCAATTTTATCACTACCTTCGTTCAACCTGATCCTAATTCTGTTAGTCTCATTTGCGCTTTCTGTCTGCATAGTAGCCCAATCAGCAGGAGTTAAAGTAAACGATAATTCGAATTTCGCAAATAAAGTAGACAGAGCAGTAGTGGTAGCGAAATCATTACTTTGATACATACCACCGCCTGAACCGGTACCAAGAGAGGAACCACCGCCACCGGGAGATTTATTGTTATATGGGAAATGTATAATAACTTTTGTAGGAGTAGTCGGCAGAGTATTTAAATTGCCCCATACAGTTATTTTGTAAGATTTAGCATCGTCTCCCGTAAGCTTCAGGTTCAAACTATTATCACCGGTGAAGGCGAGATCTACAGTTCGCCAACTATCTCCTCTCGCGGGTAAGTTAAGACCGTTCTTTACAAACGAATATATTTCATTATCACCAGCATTTTGGAACGGCGCAGTTATTATTCCTTTAGCAGTAGAAACAGTACCTGTTACACCTGCTGCGTAGTTAGTAGTGATATAATCAGACAATTGGAATTTAATTGTTGAACCGGTTGCTTGTGTGAAAGTACCGTGATCATTGTCATAAGCACCCTCAACCGGGTTGGGAACATCTGTTGCATCTGTTGCGGGGAAAGCGGCAGTTAGAACTACTCCTTTTATCGGATCATAATTTTGTACAACAACTGAATCTAAAGCAGCAAATCCTGAACTATCTTTAACTGTGAATGTAGTTGCAGCTGGAATATATATTCCAGCTTTAGGAGTTACAGTAATTTCGGCATAATAAACAGTACTTCTTCCAAATTTGCCGAATATCGGCTCAGGTATAAATTTTACCGAACCGGTTACATCGCCATTAGTAATTGCAGAATTCGGTGCCCATCCTGCCAAAGGAAAGTCTATTTTTATTTCTGTATCACTGATTGCTCCGGGAATAACGGCATTACCTACAAACGCAAACTTGATTGAAGTGATGTCTACTCCTGTACCAAATGTTGCATTATTGCACTGGAAAAGGAATCCATTTGGATCAGAGTTTTGGTTGCCGATTAAAGTAGTAAGGTCGCGGGTTTTAGCATCTTCAGGGGTAACTGTAGCACTTGTAGCAACTATACTACTTGTAGCCCAGCCGCTTGTTTCGCCATTGGTGATAGCATACCTGTACCCGCCTATTCCTCCGAGAGTGGCGTTAATAGTAACCGATATTTTATAGCCGGCATCTGCCGCTGATTTGATAAGATTCTTTAAAGAATCGTTGAACGGAATATAAATGGCTTGCGGGTTTTTGTTGAATGTAACGGACAGTTTCGTAGCGCTAATTGTTCCGGCAGGATGATCATCGCCATTCAATTTAGAGTACTGGGCTTTGCCAAGATCAAGATAGAATTCGTTATACTGTAATGTTGATGCAGCAGGAGGCGTGTATCCGCTTCCGGGAATGTCAAAATTGGGGGGCGGAGGCGGAGGAGGAGGCGCTTCACCTGATTTTCTGTAGCCTTTTATGACTAAATCAGTAATGGTAAATACCTCAGTCCTGCCAGTGCCATCGTTATTTAACCTGATTGTCGCGGGCCTGTTCGGGGGTACTGCCAATTTTGCGTCGTCCACTTCTTTCTTTGTCATCGTGAATGTTTCTTCAAAATCCACACCGGCAGGATGCCAGTCAAAGAACGCGTAGGCTCCGCCTCCGTGACACAGTTGGAATGACGCGGCGCCTTTTCCTTTAATGTAAATCGTGTCTTCTATATGATAGTCAACGCCGGTGTTTCCGTCGGATGTGGCTACGTCTCTAATATCAATACCGGCTCCCCAGCTTGATAAGGGCGATACCTTGAGGCCTTTTTTCCCTCCGCCGGCGTCTATAATTTCTATGCCGACATCATTGGGAATGCCGCCGGCAGGCTTAAAGGGCGTGCCGTCAA
>Ga0268262_10005906_pt1 | contig 11958 bp, 15 predicted proteins | sample TergutNc150P3_FD_190354 | JGI IMG/M metagenome (GOLD analysis project Ga0268262, IMG submission 190354) | Nasutitermes corniger P3 segment gut microbial community from laboratory colony in Florida, USA - Nc150 P3 (SPAdes) (version 2) | ecosystem: Host-associated > Arthropoda: Insects >... | reverse complement strand
TTGCCATATAATACGCCGTTCTGGATCGCTATATGACCCCTTGACAAAGTTTCTATATTGTAGTATATTTATAGGTACATTATTATATTGGGTGATGGACTGGGTGACGAAAGTATATAAGTCCCAATATTTACTATATTATTATTAAGGTAGTTTGTGAAAATTTCTACAAAAGGGCGTTACTCTCTTAATATGCTTTTGGACTTGGCCGAGCATAAGAACGATGGCTATATTTCCCTTAAAGACATCTCGGAGCGGCAGGGCATTTCCAAAAAATACCTTGAGCAAATTGTTACCCAACTGAGCCACCCCGACATTCTGCGCACCAACCGCGGCAACAAGGGTGGGTATATGCTCGCAAAAGAGCCGGATAAGTACACGGTTGGACAAATTTTAAGGATTACCGAAGGGGGACTCTCTCCGGTTTCGTGCTTGACAGACGAAACAAATCAATGCGAGAAAAGCGAATGTTGCAAAACCTTGTGGATATGGCAGGGGCTTGAAAAAATCATAAACAAATACCTAGACGACATAACCCTCCAAGATATTTTATACAACGGCGCAGACGAGTATTTTATATAGCCCTTATTTATTCAACGCGGCTATAGATACTTTTTTGACCCCAGCGAGGGTGCAGGCGTCTATAACAGAGACGAGTTTTCCCGTAACTGCTTCTTTGTCGGCTATAAGTACAGCCTCTCTCTCAGGGTTCTTTGCGAGAATCCCCTTTAGAATATCGCTTAATCCAGCCAAATCCACCTGACGTTCGTCTATGTGTATTGTGCCGTCTCTGGTTATGGCTATTAAAATATTCTCTTTTTCAAGCTGGCTTGCGGTTTGTGCCTGCGGCTTGGTGACTTCCACTCCCGTTTCCCTTGTGAAGGTGCTTGTAACCACAAAAAATATCAACAGAATGAACACCATATCCATTAAAGGACCTATATCTATGGTGGCTTCTCGTTTTTGCCTAGGTTTGAATTCCAAAAAATCCGAATTATCGTTTGCCATATTTCTCTGCCAGCCTATGGTTTAGCAAAAGCAGGGGGAATGCTATCACCAGCCCGCTTTGCGTTGTTATTAATGCCTCTGAAATGCCGTCTGCCATAAGCACAGGGTTTTGATTTCCATAAATTGTTATCACTTTGAATGTTTGAACCATGCCTGTTACCGTGCCTAAAAGCCCGAGTAGCGGTGCCACCTTGGCCATTATGCCAGACATGTGCAAAGCCTTGTGCACAGGCATTACTCCCAAAAACCCGCAATAGATGTAATAAAAGCCAAAAGCTCCGACCAGCAAAATTGGCAGCATAACAATGCCGCCGGCAATGGCTGTGTGGTAAAGTTGGTCTGTGAGGGCGTTGAACACAAGGAAAATGTAGAAAAATTTGCTATATTTAGAGGCATAACTTTAATTGAGAGGTTCCAAATGAATAAAATTGCTAAAGTAGCAGTTATTATGTCCGCAGTTCTAATGTTCATTGGCTGCGCAAGTTTTCCGCGAAGTGTTAGTCGACCCATAGTGAACAACACGGGTACTGTAATCGCCAAAGTCTATATTAAGGATTCAGAAGCAGCAAGTTGGGGAATTCACTCAAATAGAGTAGCACAAACAACAACGCAATCGGCTACTTGCAAGCATTGTACTGGAGGTAAGAACGGTGGTTGCTACGACGTATATTGTACTCAAACCGTATATGTTAAGGATCGAGAGGGAAATATTGTCTATGATACCAAAAATTTAGATAACGGTGAGTCATACGATTACAGGTTTAGTGCTCCTGGAGCTTCTGATGGGCAACCTGTTCAATATAAAAGCATTGATATAAAATTTGTGGATGTCAATGGCTTTGTTTATGGAAAAAATAATGTAAATTTAACGAATAACGAAAGGATTGTAATCACCAGAGATGATTTGTATCCTGTGTTAACCATGCAAAACAATACCGGATTTCCCATTAGCATTGCAAGCCCAATCAGCGAAAACATTGGCAATAACTCTTCTACCATATACCAAATACCTGAGTTAAAAGACGATAGAAAACATATTGTTTCGTATTCTATTAGCGGCTATAGATTTGACAAAGAAGTTGTGCTAGATGGGCATACCACTCTCAGTCTCACAGATAGACCACCAACGGTAACGATAAAAAATAATACTGGATATCCTATCACTATAAATAGTCCTTTCAGCGAATTTGTTGCAAATGGCGGTTCTAGCAGTAAATTTCCAAAAAGCAACAGAAATATTAATAGCCAGATTATTTCGTATCATAGTGGTCTTGTTGAGTATAAAAAAGAAGTAATAGTTGATAATGAGGATGTAGTTCTCACGCTTACTGAAAAGGATAGACCTCCTATAGTAACTGTACTGAATAATACAGGCAACACGGTGAATCTCGTTTTTTTGCGAAATCCAGGTTCTAATTGGCCAGAACATAATATATTATCTCTCAAGTTGAAAGAGGATGGTACTTTAGATAACACCACCGTTGCAACACAAGCAGGTGAACGTAGAGGAAGTTTTACAAATAAAGAAACTTTTAGATTTTGGTTGGGTAATCTCAATGTTAAACCCGATAAATACGATATAAGAATTGACGATGTTCAAGGCTCTCCTTATGTAAAAAATAATGTACATATCACAGAAGATATGATTTTGACATTTACACCAAAAGACAAGCCTTAAAAGGAAGAGAGGTTGCTTCCAGTACCCCCAAAAATCTGCAAAACAGAGCTTGCAGGCTTGGGTACTGGAAAAATTTGACAAATTCCCAAAAATTTACTATATTTACTAGCTCATTAAACCCAAAAGGATACCCAAAATGTATTCAATAGTTGAAACAGGCGGTTTCCAATACCGAGCCGAAGTCGGGAAAACCATAAAGGTTCCCAGTGCCCACGATGCAGCAGTTGGCTCTATTTTGGAACTCAAGTCCGTATTGCTGTTCGCCGATGGCGAATCTATAAGCGTAGGCACCCCTGTCTTGGAAACTGCATCCGTTAAGGTTGAAGTTCTTTCCCACGATAAAGCAGACAAAGTTTTAATCGTTAAAAAGAAACGCCGTACTCGCTACGAGCGCCGCCGCGGACATCGCCAGGGCTACACAGAAGTGCTTGTAACCGAAATTAAGTATGGCAAAAGCCTTGCGAAAGTGGACCCTCAGGTAGCAGTTCGCCAGCGTGCTCGCATAGTAGCGCTTGCAAAGCTAAAAGAGCAGGGCAAGCCCTTAACCCGCAAAGAAAAAATAGCCGCAGACATAGCCGCAGGCAAAGAACCGCATCCGGTTCGCAAAAAGAAATTTTTGAAGAAAGCGGCAAAGGAGGGATAAACAATGGCACACAAAAAAGGTCAAGGTTCAGTCCGCAACGGTCGCGATTCAAAATCAAAACGCTTAGGCGTTAAAAAATTTGGTGGCGAGAGAGTTATTGCTGGCAACATTTTGGTTCGCCAGCGCGGTACCACGTTCCACAAAGGCAACAATGTTGGCATAGGTGTGGATCACACCCTCTTTGCTCTAATAGACGGCTTTGTGAAATTTGAATATGTGGACAAAAAACGCCAAAAAATAAGTGTTTATCCAGAATTGGAAAAATCGGCAAAGCCGTAGTGTTCTTTGCAATTCTATTTTTCTTAGCTGCTTATACTTCGCTTTTTGCGCAAGAAGGCGAAGAGAATGATGTATTTGAGTTCAAAAAATTTATAGTACTCCCCCTCGGCGCCTATTCGGAAGAAACAGGATTAGTTTTGGGAGCAGGCGCAATGTTTTTCATTAAACCTGGCAGTAGCGATGTTTTGGCGGTGATGACTTCTATAAAAAAACAAACAACGCTTATAAACAAATTTGATTACGAAACTGAGCATTGGAATTTTTTATCGTACATAAATCTTGCGAGCTGGCCCACTCAATTCTTTGGCATAGGCAACGATTTAGATGAAAACAAATATATAGTTTATACTTCAAAAAACATTCGCATTCCGCTTACTATTGGAACGGATTTATTTTTGCCAGAATTTTTTCAAGGCAAGTTTAACTACGGTATTGAAACGGACTGGGAGTATATCACTTTTGATAATGATTGGAAAGACTCCCACAGAGTGGGAATAGGATACAATTTAACATACAACAGCGCCGAAAAAAACGACTGGCCCCGCAAAGGCAGTTTTGTTCAGTTCAGGCATATATTTTTCAATGCGAATCGTTTTATATGGAAAAACATGGATACAAGAATGTATATACCCTTGCGCTTTTTGCCAGAAGGCGTTTTGGCTCTTGGCTCTTATTTGGAAGATTTTGACGGCGATGTTCCTGTTGACCGCTTGGCTCAGCCAGACGGGGTTGGGCAGCTCAGGGGCTTGAAAAAAGGTCTTTTGGCAGACAAAACCGCTTGGATTTTGCAGTCTGAGCTAAGGACTCATCTTTTTTGGAGATGCAAGGGAGTATTTTTTTATGAAATGGGAAAGGTTGGGAAAGACGTTGCAGAGCTTAACGATAACAAGTGGCACAACTCCATTGGCATAGGCGGCAGATTTATGGTGAACAGAGACAGCAAAAGCCATATCCGCGGTGATTTGAGTTTGATAGATAGGAAAAAAATTGGAATGGCTGTGCAGATAAACGAGGCGTTTTAGTGGATTTGGAATTTTGTATATTTATGCTATGAATATGACTACAGCATACCGTACCACTTGCATTCCTAAGGATAATAGGCTTGATGCTATTATACCAAACGAATACATTGGGCGCGAAATTGAAGTTGTAATATATCCTCTCTATGATGAACCTAAATATAATGCCGAGACATTGGCTGCTATGCAGGAAGTTCGGGATATAAGGGCTGGGAAAATAAAGACTAAAAGTTACGCAACAGTTGCAGAAATGAACGCCGACCTCGATGCTGAGGAAGACGATTGATGCTCAGGCTTGAAACTTCTTCCAAATACAAAAAAGACAGAAAACTGATGATAAAACAAGGCAAGGATATGTCCCTGCTGGATAACATCATAGAAAAACTGCAAAATCAGGAAACTTTGGAGCCCAAACATCACGACCATCCGTTGCACGGCGATTACAATGGATTCCGTGAGTGCCACGTTACCCCTGACTGGTTGCTTATTTATTGGGTTGATAATGAAGCCTTGGTACTAACAGCCTCTAGGACAGGCTCTCACTCAGATTTGTTTTAGCAACTGTCTGAACCCCGATTACCAGGATTTTAGGATTTACAGGATTGCATAATTCAATACCTCAAATTAAAAGATCAATGGAAAAATATATTTGGGAGAATAATTTTACTCATTTGCAAGCTCATTAAGTTCAATCATTATGGCAGATAAAATTTCTTTAGGTTTCAATCTTTTATTTAATGCATTTATCAATTCGTTAAGTATTTCTGGAGTCAATATTAATTCCACATATTCTGCTTTTTGTTCGTTCATTTTCTCCAAAATCTTTGTCAAATAAACCAGCCAATAGGGGAAATCCCAATTTTCAACATTTGATACGCAAAATTTGGAAACAAATTTTGAATTTAATTCAGCCATCTTCTCTTCTCCTTTTCTCCGCTTGGTTGTTTACCCTTGCCAAATCTCTGCGGAGAAATGAGAATGGCAGGACGCACCATTCGGTGCTGTTGCTCAGTCTTGCAATTAAAGACCGCTGCAATACTTGCTACGAGCACTACAAGTGCCATGACTATTTATGCTTCCTCCACACTTAGAACAATTTCCGTCAAAGTTATAAGAAGAACATGCTTTTACGCAAGTACTTAGCAAATACACGTTAATATTCTTATAGCCATAGGGACAATAATCCTTTTTAGTTCCTACGCTACAGGCAAAAAATGAGCCAATTGGTTCTATCACTCCGCACAGTTCTTTATAGACACAGTATTCCTGGACTGCGGCTTTGCTGCTTGAGCTTGGAACTACTGTTTTAGCACTGCTATAGCTAGGGCCATTCGGTTCCTGAGGACCATTACTCGGTTGCTGGTTGCCACCACTATCATCGTTAGAGCAACTAAATGTGAATGTCAAGGCAAATCCGAAGATAGCCGCCAAGAGAAAAAGATTGGTTTTCATAATAAACTCCTTTTTGAAAATAATATATAAATTTTTAGGAAAAAGGTAAATTTTAGGTGAAAAAATGTCAAAAATTTTGTTACTATCTTATCCAAAACCAATGACCGATACCATAATAGCCCTATCAACTCCGGTTGGAGTGAGCGCCCTTGCCATTGTGCGAGCAAGCGGCAAGGGCGTACCTGCAATATGCAAAACTATTTTGCCAGAATTTAAAATGCAACCCCGCATAGCTAGCTTAACAAAAGCGCAGGCACCGAAAGCCGAACTCATAGACAATCTGCTCGCGATATACTTCCCAGCACCAAATTCCTATACTGGCGAAGATGTTTTGGAACTATTCCCGCACGGGAATCCCTTTATTGTTCGCAAACTGATGGCTGCCATTTGCGAGGTTCCTGATGTGCGTTTGGCGGAGCATGGGGAGTTTACAAAGCGGGCTTTTTTGAATGGGAAAATGGATTTAACGCAGGCCGAGGCACTCGGTGATATTTTGTGCGCAAGGGATGCAAAAAGCCTTAGCAATGCGCACCGCTTGCTCTGCGGCGAAGTTTCTTGCGAAATAAAGGCTTTGGCGGAGAAAATCAAAGAGGTTTCGGCTTTGTTGGAACTCTCGGTTGATTTTGCAGAAGATATGGAAAGCAGCCCACCAAGCACTTTTCAGGGAAATGAAAAATTGGAGCAGATTTTGCAAAATTTGCAAAATCTTAAAAAAAGGTTCAAAACATCGCAAAATACAATGCCAAAAGCCGCCTTCTTCGGTGCGCCCAATGCGGGAAAATCCAGCTTGATAAATGCCCTTGTCAAAGAAGATAGGTTGCTTGTGAGCGAAACCCCCGGAACAACTAGGGATTTTGTGGAGGTGCCTCTGCATTTGCCAGATGGTGATATTTTGCTTATAGACACAGCGGGGCTTGCAGAAGAGGTTCAAAGCGAGATAGACAGCCAAGCCATGCAAAAAACCAAAGAAATTTTGGAAAAGGCAAATTTGAAAATTTTGGTGATTGATATTTCCATTCCACCCCCAAAAGAATTTGAAGCAATGCTAAAATCCGCAGATTTGGTGGTAGAAACTCACGCAGATATATTAGGGAAGGAAAATATCAGCATAAATGAATTGCAGAAAAATTTAAATTCTATATTTTTTCCAGAGTCAAAAGGAGGAGAGGAGGCTTGGATTGTTAGCGAGCGGCAAATTGACTGCATAAAAAAAGCAGAAGAAAACGTTGCTAGGGCTTTGGAGCTATTGAAGCAATCTCAGGCAATGGAGCTGGCTGCCTTTGAAATACGCGAAGCCAGAAACAGCCTTTGCTCAGTTATAGGAGAGGTTACCGATGAGAGCGTATTGGATACTATTTTTAACAGCTATTGCATTGGGAAGTGATTTTGCAAAAGTAAAAGTGAATTTTGGGGTTTGGGGAGCACCTACCTCTAGGTTTTTTGCCGCAGACACAATGGAAAAATTCGGCAGCAACTGGATGGCTTTGAGAGTTCCGCTCCAAACTGCGAGGTATTTTGAAACTTTGGAGCCATTTTTTGCCATTGACCTTGACGCAAATTACAAGGACAATTTTTTAATCCACTCTGAATTTCCTTTGCGCAGGGATATTGAGGCTTGGTACAAAGATAGCTATAAACGCACTTATACCTATGAACCTTCGGAACTTGATTTGAATGTTCCTACAGAGGCTTGGGGGCAGTGGAATAATCCCACGGGTTTTGTGAAATTCGGGAGGTTCAAGCCGGAGATGGCACCAACTCCAAACACAATAGTTTTAGGCGGCGCGCCTCACCACGATGCCATCCATTGGAAGTTTGCTTTGGGAATGGGTAGATATGATTTTTTTATTTCATCGCTGAATCCTTGGCTCACCGAGAGCGAAAAAGAGGAACAGAGAACAGTCACAATACCAAATGCGAGGGGCAGGGTTTATGATGAGCCTACCAAAAACCTGCTTTTGCACAAAGTTGGCATAGACGGGGATTTTGGCTATTTTTCCATTATTGAGCAGAGTTTGATAGGTGGCAAAAATTTGGAATTCAGGGATTTTTCGCCCTTTGTCGCTTGGCACAATAATTTTAGCTATGGATATAGCAAAATGAGCGTGGCTTTGGAAGCAGGGCTTAGGCCTGCAAAAAAATCTGAATTTTATTGGCAAGCGGCAATGGAAGATATTCAAAGCCCAGTGGGTGAGGTAGAAGGGGATAAAGGCTACACAACTCTTGCTTTTTTGGCTGGCTACAAGCAAAAAATCCCTCTTGGAATTTATGGGGAAATTGAAAGCAGAATAGATGCGGTTCGCACAGACCCGCATTTCAACAATAACAAGGTTCCCTTGCAAAAAATGACAAGCAGAAAAATTTACAACAGCAATTTCAGGGAGCAGGGCAAACCGAATTTCGCGGATATGTACATTGTTGATTACCCGCTTGGCTATCGCAGAGGCCCAGATGCCATTGATTTATGGTGGAACCTTAAGTTTATTTCCGCAGATAAAACCTTTAGCGCAGAGCTGGAAAGCGCATATTTGAGGCAGGGAGACTGCGAAATTTATTCTGACCACCAAAAATGCAGCGAGCGCAAAGTTTTGGAAGGGGTAGAAGAAAAGCTGTTTTTGCTGGATTTTTTGGTGAATTATTCCGCCGCTAAATTTTTTGGCATTTATGCGGGGGCAGGTTTTCAGAATAATGATGCTTGGGTTAAGTCGGGGGTGAGAATTTTCCTATAAATTGGCATTTACTATATTTTGGGTGTGTATAATTTAAGAATCACGGGATTAACCGAGCAGCGAGATATGCCATCACTTGTGAAGGTTTTGCTCAAAATACCCGGACTTAAACCAGATGATGTATCTAGAGGGCTTAAAGCCCCGCCCTTTAAAGTGTTTTCTACCGACCAAGAAGATTATGTGGAAAAGCTAAAAAACATATTGGAAAAATTTGGAGCAAAGTGCGCAATAGAGAACACAAAAGCACTGAGAAGGGAAAGAGATGATAGTGAAGATGAATCTAAAAGAGCCTCAATAGAGGAATATCTTAGAAATAGGCGGTCCAGTCACCGAAAATTTAGGAGAAATTTTTGGCTTACAATGGTTTCGTTGATTGTAGTTTTCGTTTTTTTAAGCTTTTTTGATTTTTCTAGCAGCAAGAAAACGAACACCTCAAACCAACAAAAAAGGCAAGTTTCGCAAACCACAAGGGTGGTATCTGATAGACCGTCAAATGATGCAAAAAATGATGCGAAAAGCGATGCGTCTAAATCTAATGCGAATGCAGCAAAAGCAAACGCTGAATTAAAAAAAGAAATCCAAAAAAATCCATACAATGCAGAAGCGTGGAAAGACCTTGCAGAAAACTTGGAAAACATGGGCGATGAAGAGGCTGCGCAGCAGGCAAGGGAATCTTACACAAAGGTGGTGAAAATGCAAATGGTGCTTGCCAACTTGGCAAAAGCATTTGGCAATAGGGTTAGGGTGGAAGTTACAGAAGATGTGGTTTTTTACCGCACCGCTTATGATTTCACAGACGAGCAGTTTTACAGAGAAGCCGGAAAATTGATGAGTTCTATGAACGAAAAATTCCCGGGCAAAGACCTTGTTGTTGAAAACTATACCTCAAAAAACAAATTTCAGAGCGTGAAACTCAAAAGCCCAATGAGGGCAAAATAGCCATTTTTTGCAAAAATATTGCATAAATTTCACATTTAAAAAAAAAATGTAGTTTTTTTTAGCCGACTTGTAAAAAAGGATATATATTATATATTGAGCCATATTATCAACGAAAGAGGTGTTTATGAACCGAATCGTGAACCTTAGAGTTCTCCTTGCACTCCCAGCGATAGCTGCATCAGTGTTTTTCTTAATCACGTGCAGCAATCCCGAGCCACAAATTGATCCCCCTATAGTTGGAGGGGGCGACTCGTCTTCTTCTATTGATGGTGGGCTTTCTTCTGATTCTCCCGTGCAAGTGTTGCCAAGTTCTCCGAGTGATGCTGAATCGAGCAGTAGCGACCAAGGCAAAACGGGAGATTCTTCTTCTGAGCAAGGGGCATCTAGCTCAGATACCGGCTTGAGCAGTTCTGGAACGAGCGGTTCATCTGCGGCTGGCTTATCCTCTTCATCTAGGTCCGGTTCGTCTTCTTCGGCTAAGTCCGGCTCCAGTTCATCTAAACCGAACAGTTCTTCGGCTAAGTCTGGCAGTTCTTCTTCTGCTGCTAATGTAAATCCTCCTCCTGCCGGAAAAGCCGACTACAAAGAAAAGGTAGGCAGTGTTGAGTTTGATATGATTTACATACCAGGCGGCACATTTACCCTCGGATGCGAAAGTGGAATGAAATGTCAGAATGGCGCGGCAAAACCTGTGGAAGGCGTGAAAATGAACAGCTATTTTATTATGAAAGCTGAGGCATCATCTTCACTCTGGAAAGAAGTGATGAAAGACAAACCCAAACCCGATGGAAAATTAACCACGCCAGGTGGAACTTGGTACGAAGCCATTGAATTCGCTTGTGAATTGAGCAAAAAAACGGGCAAAAATTTTCATATGCAGACTGAGGCAGAGTTTGAATATGCGGCAAAAAAATACAGGGATAAGTTGTCAAATATAGGCGGCAGCGGCATGACTGGCGAAGAATGGGCATATAACTCTTGGGATGCCGATAAACACATGGGCGGAACAGACCCTGTGGGTCCAACGAGCGGGCAGCACACTCAGAAAACACGTAGAGATGCAGATTCTGAAGGTTCCGATAGAGTGACATCACGCCTAATCCGTTCAATAGATGGCATAGGTCCTGCAACTCGTTTGGTTGTTTCGGCAGATATGGCTTACCCTCAAGGTTATGTTCCTAGTTGCGATATCCACGCCCCAGTGCTAGGTGGCGAACCGACTAATTCTTACCGCGACCCGCGTTGGGTAACAGGTGACAGTTACAAATGGGGGACTGGTTCAATAGCGATAGGTAGTTTTGACCTTCAGGTTTGGGAAGACGGTACCGCAAAATTGGGTAGCACTGCTGGTCAGTGGTTCACCTCAAACAACATAGCCTTTGTATTTGTTCCAAGTTCAGGTTCTCCCATAAAATACCCATATATTTTCCTTGATGATAAACAAGGCTCGGTTATAGGCGAGGGTGGCTTTGGGTCAACCAGCGGTTACATTGGAAGATTTGAAAAGAAGGCTTCAACTAGTTCCAAACCTAGCGTAAGTGGCTTAAAGAGCGGTGAGGAATTAGCCAAGGCACAGACCAAGTTTAATGATGAATATAAGATGGTTGATATGACCAGTTTACCTAAGAAAGCATCAGAAATAACGTCTGCTTATAAACAGGATGGAAGGCTGAAAGACGGCGGCCCTACCACGGGATGGTTCCAAGACAATACTTCTATGCAAGGCGCGCATCACTACAGAAAAGACGTTGACGAAGACGCATTCCGCTTCACCGTAAATCAGGCTGGTCAACGGGCTGCTGTGCTAGCCTCTGGCAAGTGGTTTACAATCAACAACACATTCCTGCGTGTGATAGACGAGAAAACCGGATATATAGCCGATTATCTGTACACCATATCTGCGGATGGTAAAAGCTTCAACCACAACTCCTTTATGGGATATGAGCGTGCTGATTTTAGAATGTTCAAGAAGGTTGAAAACAATAAGATGCCCTCTACTAACTGCGGTGCCATTTGCGGCGAAGAGATTCCAAAGGGTATAGCTCCCGCGGCGATGTATGTAAACGATAAGGAAAAGGGTCAAACCACATTTACGCCAGCAAAGTGCCCAGCAGGTGGCTGTAAATAGATAATTGCGGTTGCAAATAGAGAATTTTACTTAAAAAACGGGGTACTTTCTAAGTACCTCGTTTTTTTTTGCTTTTTCCGTAT
>Ga0268262_10005905_pt1 | contig 11960 bp, 9 predicted proteins | sample TergutNc150P3_FD_190354 | JGI IMG/M metagenome (GOLD analysis project Ga0268262, IMG submission 190354) | Nasutitermes corniger P3 segment gut microbial community from laboratory colony in Florida, USA - Nc150 P3 (SPAdes) (version 2) | ecosystem: Host-associated > Arthropoda: Insects > Digestive... | reverse complement strand
ATGTTTGCAAAATATTCCATCAAAGGCGGCAGTTTCGTGTTTCCCATAACCCCTCCCTAATAGCTATTGGCTACATATATCTTATCGCCTTGTTTGCTTGCTGGGTTAACATAGTGCGCTCGCCCTGAGCAGTCCGATACGCCCGATTGACAATCAGGCAGAAATGGCCTATATTGTAAATGCCACCGGAGGAGGCGGCAACGGACTGCGGCCCGGAATAGCCTCCTCCGCCGAACCCGGCTCTGTCTAACAGGGTCGGGTGATTTTTTTATCCCCGAGGCGTTTTACTACCGATTATTCCCCTCAATTCATCAAAAGACCATGAAAATAGCACACCCGAACTATCAAAATAACAAATAAAACGTCCGTCATCAGTCCTATTTTTTAATTCTCCGGCAATTTTGGCCTTTACACTGCCTACTGAAAAATTGGAAAAAAGACGAATAAACACCGAATGGGTCTTTACCCGCGGCAGCCGTTCACAAAGATAAGCCCCCTGTTTATACCCTTTCCTAAATTCAGTTCCTAAAGTTACCCTTGAGCCTGTTACAGCTTTAATTTCTACAATTTCGCCATCTATAACCGTATCAGCGGACAGTTTGCCATGCAATCCGCTGTCTTCAATTTCAGGCAGGAAGTAAACAACACTTTCATGCGTAATAAAAGGGCGAATTTGTTCAATTTCCCAAGCCAGTTTTGCCCTTTCTTTAGGCGTGTTCTTTACACGAGATTTGCCAACCCAAATACCAGACTCTTTTAAAATCCATTCTTCATCCGGAAACAGGGCAGTAGCTAAGAGTAAAGATTTTTCAGCGTTTTGGTTTGCTATGCCAATTTCGCTATCTTGCATTGTGTGTATATTTTACTGGAAACATTAAGACAACGTAAGGCTGGATGATATGTTGCTTTAAAGAAAAGATATGGTAAAACCTAAGGTCACAAATTGTGACCTCAAACAATAATTATGGCGACAGTGGAACAGCCCGCTTTCCTTCACAGGATCTTATAATTACTCGCAAGTTCAGCCGCCTCCTCAAAATTACTCTGCAATAAATGCAGGGCAATAGCGTCCAGCAGCCCCTTGACGGAGCGCGGCCATTTTCTTTGCCCCAATTCGGTCAGAGCCTTGTTGGCGGCTATCCCATCATACTCCCCACATGCCTTTTGTATGGCGAGCAGTTTTTCTTCCAGATACATACGGTCGCTGTCGGAACATTCAACATCGGCGTCACCGTCATCCCCTTTAGGCTTGTTTTTTTCGATCGCCCCGCGCAACGCTTCCAGAAACGCCGGGGTTTCGGCCGTCATTGCCTTTATATCTTCTGCCTTCCCTGCCTGTTCCAATTTGAGCGCAGTAGCGGACAGCTCGGTTTCGCCGACATTCGCAAGCGCGCTTTTCATCGCGTGGACATTGATAACATACGTCTGTATGTCATCGGCATTGCGATATCCGTTTGAGTGTATTGCGTTCAGGCTCTCAAAGGCCTTTTCTGCGTCCAGCACGAACAGTGCCGCCAGTTTATAGTAGGAGGCCGGTTGTTCCTCCGTGGAGGCAGACTTCGCCATATTGTTCTTAAGCGCCTGCCGCCGCGCGGCGTCAAGCACTTCGGGCGGCTGTTTGTCGCGTATCAGCTTATTAAGCGAAAGGTTCAGCTGGCGTATGTCTATCGGTTTGGAAATAAAGCCGTCGAACCCGTTTTCCATGAACATTTCCGCCTGCCCTGTCAGGGCGTTGGCCGTCAGGGCAACGATGGGATGCACATAACCCAGACCGCGTATAATTTTTGTCGCTTCAATGCCGTCCATTTTTGGCATCATGTGGTCCATAAATATGACGTCGAAGACGGCGCCGTTCCTGATTTTGTCAACTGCCTCAAACCCATTTGAAGCGGTTTCCACCGACAGGCCGTAAGGAGTCATCAGCCCCTTGGCGACATAGAGGTTCGATTCCACGTCGTCCACTATAAGAACCTTGCCGTAGGGCATATACTCACGAACAATTTGAGGCGCCTTTTTCAACTGCTCCGCTTTACCCAAATGGAACTGCTTAAGGTTTTCCGCCACTACCTTCCCTAAAACTGCTTCGCCGATAATCGTCTGGGGCAAACGCACCGTAAACGTCGAGCCCCTGCCCGGCTCGCTTTCCACGGAAATCTCACCGTCCATCATTCGGACGAGGTGCCTGGTAATGCTCATGCCAAGGCCCGAACCCACGGTCGTGCGGTTGGCTTCCGTGTTAAAACGCGTGTATTCGTCGAAGAGCTTGTCCAGCTGTTCCGCCGACATGCCCTGTCCCGTGTCGCTTACGCGGAACACGAGTGTTATCCATGGCGCTTTTTTCTGCGGCCCGTATTCCGCGGCGACCGAAAACGAAATCTCGCCTTCATTTGTGTATTTGAAAGCATTGGAAAGCAGATTGTTTAGAATCTGCTTGATGCGGAGTTCGTCGCCGTACAACATAGTCGGAATGTTCTCATCTACAAATAGTTTAAATTCAATCGGCTTACTGTCGTACCTCATGACATTGAGATGTACGGTATCGTTAATCAGGCTTGGGACATCATAGGCAGCCAGTGACAGCTCAAGCTTGCCGGCCTCAATTTTAGACAGGTCAAGTATGTCGTTGATGATGCCCATCAGCAAATAGCCCGAATTGTAAATCTCGCCAAAGGCTTCCTGCGTGCCCGGCGAATGAGTTTCGTTTTCAAGTTGGATTTCGGTTATGCCCAGGATCGCGTTCATCGGCGTGCGTATCTCGTGGCTCATCTTTGCCAGGAAGCTACTTTTGTCCTTATTTGCCTGGATAGCCTGCTCTTTTGCGGCAATCAGCTCGGTTACGTCGACTGAATGCTGGATTAGGACAATGCTTCCGTCGGACCATTCAATAAACTGGCTGGTATTGCGGTACATACGGTTCAAAATGGGGCTGTGCAGTTCCCATACGACGGTGCTGTCCGGATCTTTGTCGAGCTGGTAGCTGGGGCAAAAATCGCATATTCCATCCATACCTACCAAAAAAGTTTTATAGCAGATCTTTCCAATACAGTCCCCTTCAATGTTAAATTGCTTTTTCATGTAGTTGTTTACGAAGAGAATTTCGCCGGTATGCGGAACGCTAACATAGATCATCGCGTCAATGCCGTTCAGTATATTTGTCAGAATATTGAGTGACTGCCTTGATTGGTTTATTTGGGCTTCCGCGTCCGCCTGTTTTTTCGCCATCAGCTTCAGGTCGGTAACATCCTGTACCACTTCGATATATCCCATCGTTTTTTCGTTCAGATCCTTAAGTATTGTAATATCGACCTGGTACGATGAATCCCCTTCTTTAAAATACGTCTGCTTAAGTCCCCTTCTCGCGCATTCGATACCGCAGTCCGGCGTATTACAGATGTTGGTTCCCCAATTATTGCACGGCTTGCCTATAGCGTCTTTAAGCGTTATTCCAATAAATTTTTCAACTGCTGTGTTAATGAATGTCCAGTTTGTATCTGCGTCTGTAACGGTTATGGGCAGCGGTATCGCGTTAAGAATTGAATTATACCAATGGGCCATCATTTGGAATTTCTCGTTTTCTTTATTCATTTGCCTGAATAAAACCAGTAATATCACAATAAGGGCTATTGCCAATATAGCGCCCAACACGGTAAGGAACAACGCCGTGCTTCTTGTAGTTTGATAATATTTATCATAGGGCGTTACAATTCCCATATACCAGCCGTTGTAGAGTCTTTCTATAAAAACAATGGACTTAATGTTCCGGTAGTCGGTCGTTATAAGTTCATAAATATGGCCATTTTGCCTTAATTCGTCCTCATAAGCCGCTATATAGCTTCTTACGTTACGCAGACGCACACCCAGCAACGAAGGATCCGGGTGGGCGATTAACTCCATGTTCTGATTTAGCAGGAATCCGTAACCTTTTTCGGCAAATTGCGTATCAATGGCGTGCTGCTTGACCCTTTCAATGAATATATTCAGGCATATAATAGCCAGGGGTTGGTTATCATCATTGAAAATGCGGCGTACAAATGTAATGGTTTCCCCTCCTGTGGCTATATTATAATATGGCGGAGTGACTCCTATGTCCCCGTTCGCTTCGACAGCCGCGATATAAAATGGACGGTTTTGCATATCATAATCAGCCGGCGGCTCCCAATTCACATCTCCGGTAAGAAATATCCCCCCATACACATCGAAAAACCCGTAAAAACCATTGACACCGGAAAGACGTTTTTCCTCGTTATTTTGCATATAATAATTGATATTCTGTATATATCTATTCACCGTTTCGGCATCAATGCCTAATAAAATCATGCTGCGGATGGTTTCTGAAATACCGGCCAATATTGTTTCCGGTTCCAGCATATCGGCTTTGATATTGGCTTCTGTAAACGAAATCGCGTTTTTTACATCGTTTTGCAGGTGCTTACGTTCAATGTCGCTCACAAACCAATAGCTGACAATAACCATCAGCCCGAAAGCCAGCGCCACAAACAGTATCTGCATATACCGTGTGATTCTCTTTCGTGTTTTTTGGTTATTTCTCTCCATATTTTTTTATTTTAACCCCCTGTTTTTGAAAATGCCAGTGCAATTTTTAGCATGTAAACCGCCCCCTATTGGACTAGTTCATCGATATCCAAATGCGTATTAATACGGTTGAGCAGCACCTGAGGGGAGAACGGTTTCGTAATAAAATCTATTACGCCGAGTTCAAAGCCCCGAGCTTCAATGGCGGTGTCTGTGTTTCCGGTCAGAAATATAACGGGGATATCCGAATATAATGAATTGGATTTAAGGTATGCCAAAGCTTCGAACCCATCCATCTCAGGCATTTTAATATCCAGCAGGATCAAATCCGGGGTAATTTTTTTCAAAAGCTCGATCATCTTCATAGCGGACACCATAGTAAATACCTGATAATGGCTTGTCAGCGCGTTTTTCGCCGTTAAAAGGTTGGTTAAGTTGTCGTCTACTACGAAAATTTTATTCATCATACTACCACTGGTTACGAAATTCCCCATAAGTATAATATACATAATAAACGAGGAAACGCTGAATTAATAGGTATTTATTCCCCTTTACACATCACCATTAAACCTATAGATTACCTTCATTATGAAGAAAATTTCCCTTACTGGCATTCAGGCCACCGGCGAGCTTCACATCGGCAACTACTTCGGCGCGATAAAACCGGCGCTGCGTCTTGCGGAAGAATACGACGCACGGTATTTTATTGCGGATTATCATTCCCTCAATTCCGTAAAGGACCCTAAGGAACTTAACACAAACATAAGGCAAGTGGCTGCGGGCTGGATAGCCTCGGGTCTTGATCCTGAAAAGGTCATTTTTTACCGCCAGAGTTCCATCCCCGAAGTTTTTGAACTCACCATAATAATCATGGCGTCTACCACAAAGGGCCTCTTAAACCGGGCCCATGCCTACAAGGCCGCGGTGCAGGCAAACACCGAGAAGGGCAACGATCCCGATGCCGGAATCAACATGGGGCTTTTTACCTATCCGGCGCTTATGGCTGCGGACATAATTCTCTTTGATTCGGATGTGGTGCCGGTTGGCGAAGATCAGAAGCAGCACATCGAGATAGCCCAGGACATTGCCCAGGCTTTTAACGCGAACTACGGTCAGGTTCTGAAGGTGCCGCAGGCGGCGATACAGGAAGAAGTTGCGGTACTGCCGGGCCTTGACGGTCGGAAGATGAGCAAGAGCTACGGCAACACCATCCCGCTTTTTGCGCCCGAAAAAGAACTGCACAAAACCATTATGCGTATCGTTACAAATTCGCAGGTCGTGGAAGAAAAGAAAGACCCCGACGCCTCTCAGATATACGCCTATTACAAGCTCTTTGCCACCCCTGACGAGCAGGCTGTGCTGGCTTCGCGTCTCCGCGCCGGCGGCATGGGTTGGGGCGATGCGAAAGAAGAGCTTTTCAGGGTGGCTAACCGCGAACTTGCACCCAAGAGGCAGAAGTACGATGAGCTCATGGCGAACCCCAAGGTGCTTGATGAAATCCTCGCGAAGGGAGCCGAGCGGGCCAGGCCCATTGCAGCAGCCACGGTTAAGCGCGCAAGAAAAGCGACTGGGATCGACTAGATAGTTTGCCGGAAGCTTTGTAAAATGAGCAATGCTTTCCGATACAAGTACTGACTCAATTTTCGATTTAATTATCATTGGAGCAGGCCCGGCAGGGCTTACAGCCGCCCAGTACGGCGCAAGGGCAAATCTTTCTGTTCTTGTGCTGGAGCAGCTTTCCCCCGGCGGTCAGGCTCTGTATATAGACGCGCTGGAAAATTACCCCGGCATTGCCCCCGGCAAGTCGGGGTTTGAATTCAGCGAGGATCTGCGCCTTCAGGCCGAAGGCTTCGGGGCAAAATTCTTAACAGAAGAAGTAAAAACTTTAAATAAGGAAAACGAGCTCTTTACAATAGCCCTTGCGAGCGGCAAAACGCTTAAAAGCCCTGCGGTTATTGTCGCGACCGGGGCAAAACACCGCGCCCTTGGCATCCCCGGCGAAAAGGAATTTTCCGGACGAGGGGTTTCTTACTGCGCCACCTGCGACGGCCCTTTTTTCAAAGGCAAAAAAATCTTTGTAGTAGGCGGCGGGGACACGGCCTGTGTCGAGGCCCAGTACCTTTCGCATCTATCAAATCAAGTGATCTTAATCCACCGCAGGGAAAGGTTTCGCGCCCAAAAGGCCCTGGCGGATCGCGTGCTTCAAAACCCGAATATCAATGTGCGGTTCAACACGGTGATGAAGGAAATCCGGGGGGGAACCAAGGTTGCGTCGGTTTTGCTGGAGGGAAACGGCACATCCGGCGAAGAGAACGCCGACGCGGTTTTTATTTTTACCGGAATCGTCCCGCAGACTTCTCTGGTTTCGGGGGCCGATGGCAGTCTTAAAGTCGAGCTGGACGAAGCAGGTTATATTGTCACCGATCAAACGATGGCTTCTTCCGTACCGGGCCTTTTTGCCGCCGGAGACGTTAGAACGACGCCGTTTCGGCAGGTAGTAACCGCCGCCGCCGACGGCGCCGTGGCCGCGCATTGCGCTGTAGCTTACATCGACAGCCTAAGAGGCGAGACCTATTGAAAACAAGGTTTTTGGGATTTCTGTTTTTGCTTTCGCTTCCGGTATTCTCAATTTCTTTCGATTCTATTAATGATACAGGTGATATAAACGCGCTTGCGTTGCGCCTAACAAACGAAATGAGCGACGAGCAGGCTCTTGCTCAAACCTTTATGCTGGGCTGGGTCGGGGCCGAGCCTTCCCCCCTTATTCTGGACTGGATACGAAATCGCAACATTGGCGGCGTGAAAATTTTCGGCTGGAACACCGAAGACACCCGGAAACTGGCGGAAACGGTGGGCAACCTACAGAAGAACGCCCTGGCTTCAGGATTCGGCATTCCTCTTTTTGTGGCAACGGATCAGGAGGGAGGGCTTGTGCGCCACGTAAAGGGCGCTACCAGCGAGACTCCGGGGAACATGGCTATCGGCGCGTCAGGAAGGCCGATGGACGCTTACTTGTCGGGGTACTACATAGGGCGGGAACTGGCCCTTCTGGGCATCAACATGAATTTTGCCCCCAGCGTGGATCTTTACACAAACCGCGATTCAACGTTGATAGGCCCGAGGTCTTTCGGCTCCGATCCTGTGCAGGCGGGCATACTTGGGGCGGCCTTCGCGAAAGGCCAAAAAGAAATGGGAGTTATTGCCACGGCAAAGCATTACCCGGGCCACGGGGACACAGACCTGGATTCCCACGGGGTACTGCCAAAAATTGACGCTTCGTTTGAATTGCTTTGGGACAGGGAGCTGCTCCCTTACAGGCTTCTGGCGAAAGAAGAGCTTCCGGCAATAATGAGCGGGCATCTGGCCTTTCCCAACACCCAGGCCGGCGCAACTCCCGCCTCTCTTTCTTCCTGGTTTTTACAAGATATCTTGCGGGACAAAATTGCTTACAAGGGCCTTGTCATTACCGACGACTTGATGATGAACGGGGCCACCGAATTTGCAGGAAGCCTATCGCGGGCCGCAAAGCAGGCGCTTCTTGCAGGCAACGACATTATCATGCTTTCAAAAACCCCAAGCCTGAACGACACCGTATGGACATATCTGCTTTCTTCCATGAAGGATGAGCCTGAATTTAGGGAGCGTGTGCGTGACGCTTGCCGCCGTATACTGCTTTTAAAACTGGAATATCTGCGCGGAGAAAAAAAAGTTCCCTACATTCCCGATTTAAAAAAGATTGATGACGGCCTTGTTGATCCCGAAGGGACTGCTTTTTTTCTCGGTCTGGCGGCCCGAAGCGTTACCCTTGTGAATGGCAGGGACGTTTTTCCCCTTAGCCCGGAAAGGGCAGGCCGGGTGCTTCTGGCGGGAAACTTTACGGATTTTTTCACTTATGGGAGGAAAGCTTTTCCTGGAGCGGTTTCATACTGGTACGATACTACGCAGGTAGCCACGGAAATTGTTTCATACGCCAGGAATGTCGATACCGTGATCTTCTGTCTTTCCAGCAAGGCCGGAATCAGAATAATTCAGCAGTTGCGGGGCTTAAATAAAAGGGTGATTATTTTTTCAGTGCTAAGTCCGGCTTATCTTGACGATGTTTCCTGGGCGGATGGCGCGGTGGCGGTTTACAGTTACGCCCCGGAATCGTTTATAGCGGGCTTTTCGGCTATCCTTGGCAGAATAAAGGCAGAAGGGAAACTCCCTTTTACATTGAATACGCGCTCTTCATCCGGAAACTAAAACCATGAATATACGGCCAAAAAAAACCCCCAACCGCTGGCACAGGGTTATAAAGAACGAGCGTCATAAGGCGGAGGCGTTTCTCATGGAAAGGGAAAAATACTGCGTCAGCGCTTCAGCGCGTTTTCTGGGCATGAAAGAAAGGCGCGATCACATCTGGCATATGCCGGGGGCGGAAGGTGAAATCTCTGCCTTGCTTATACACAGTCGGCAAACCCTTTTCCCCGTGTTTGACAAAAACTCGCAGATTCCAGCCCCCCGTTTTCTAAACCGTTTTCTTGGCAAAGTTTACATACATGCCCTCCAGGGCCTTCGGGAGGACGCCGAACGCCTCGAAACCCTCATGGAAGACCAGGGTTATTACGCGGCTGACAGGATTGAGTACGAGCTTATGAACCTGGATGACGCGTTAAAGCCCGGAACCCTAAAGGCAAGCCCTGCATCTCTTACCTTGCGTCCTCCCTTGCCTGAAGATGAGGATGCTCTTTTTGCCCTTCAGTCCGCTTACGAGCGGGAAGAAGTCCTCCCCGTAAACGCGGTTTTTAACCCCGCAGTTACCCGTTTAAATATCAGGAACATTCTTGAGCGGGAACAGGTTCTTGTGGCGGAGCTGGGCGGTCAGGTTGTAGGAAAGATCAACACCAGCGCGGAATCCTTTACGCGCTACCAGATAGGCGGGGTGTATGTGCGCCCGGACTGCCGGAACCTCGGCATTGGCGCAAGGATGACGGCGGTTTTTGCCGAAGGGCTCCTGGCCCAGGGGAAAGGGCTTTCCCTTTTTGTCAAAAAACGCAACGCCGCCGCCTGCAAAGTCTACCGAAAAATCGGCTTTAACGTTACCGCAGATTACAGGATAACTTATTACTGAGCATTTTCTCCAAATATTTCTCACAAAGACACGGAGTTCACAGAGGCCACAAAGAAAAATGAAGAATTTTTATTATTCCCTCTGTGTCCTTTGTGCCTTTGCGTCTTTGTGTGAGTATTTTGAGATAAGTTCTTAGTTGTTACAGGCTACTAGAATGTATTTTTAAAAAAAAATAAAATATGCCAAGGTTTTAACATGAAAAAACATAAATCAAGTTTGCTTTTACTTTTCTTCGCTTCGCTTATTCTGGTTTGCGCCTGTAGCAAAGGGTACAATGCCGCGTCGTCTTATGGAAGGCAGGAGGCTGTGTTTTTCGCTGCGGATAAAGCAGCCGTAGAATACGACGAGGCCATCAAGATGGAGGCCGGCGGTTCCGCGTATAACGATGGAAATCTCGCCCAGCCGGAAATTGCGGGACAAAGCAGAAAGCTGACAAAAAGCGCGTACATAAGTTTGAGGGTGGATGATCCTGAGGCAACGGAAAGGCCTTTGTCCGAGCTAATGAGTAAATTTGGCGCCTGGTCGGCTTCTACTACAATTTACGAGAACTCCCGCAATTACAGCATAAGAGTCCCTTCGGATTCTTATGACGCGATGCTGGCGGAGCTGGCTGGCCTGGGCAGGGTAACAAGACGCACAGAAAATACCGAGGACGTTACTCTACGTTACTATGACCTTGAGGGGAGGCTTGCCGTAAAGCGCGAACTGCTTAATACCTATCAGGGTTATCTGGGTAAAGCCAGAAACATCGACGAGATTATGACCGTAGAAAGCAGGATAGCGGATTTGCAGCAGGAAATAGATTGGACAGGTACCCAGTTGCGAAACCTTGCGAACCTTGTAGATTATTCTACTGTCGATGTGAATATTTCCGGGCCCACTGGTTCATCCTATTCCGTGCCAACTCTCGCTGAGAGGTTTGGAGATCTTTTCGGTTCCTTTGGAGAGGTCTTTTCAACTGCGCTGGTTGTGATTGCGGGAATTGTCATGTACGGTGTGCCAGCGCTTCTCGTCGTTGTTCTGCTTTTCTGGGTGCTTTTCGGGCGCATCGGTCTTATCAAGAAGCTTTGGCGCCTTGTCGCCAAGGAATAGTTTATGCCTTACCTTTACGAAACACATTTGCATACCAGGGAAAGCAGCAGTTGCGGTGTTTCCAGAGGGCGGGAATATGTACAAAGGTACATGAATCTGGGCTATTCTGGCGTTATTATTACAGATCATTTCTTTAACGGAAACTGCCGTGCGGATCGAAACCTTCCCTGGGAAAAATGGGTGCAGGAATATTGCCGGGGCTATGAACTTGCCAGGGAAGAAGGTCTCCGCCGGGGCTTTGACGTTTTTTTTGGCTGGGAAGAAACCCTGGACGGAAACGATTATCTGATATACGGCCTGGATAAGGAATGGCTTTTGGCGCATCCTGAGGCCGCCATTTGGACGCCGAAAGAACAGTTTGATGAAGTTACGCGCTACGGTGGCTGTGTCGTCCTTGCGCATCCTTTCAGGTTTGTTCAAAACATGAATCGCATTTCTCACAAAGGATATGTCAGCGCTGTGGAAGCCGCCAATTCGGGGAACAGCCAAATCTCTGACGCGCTGGCCTGGGCATACGCAAAAAAACTAAAAGTTTCCGCTACTGCCGGTTCCGATATCCACTGCACAGCAGACATTCGGCCTGACACGGTTTTTGGCGTTTATCTGGATAAAAAAATGGAAACCATCGCTGATTATGTAAATGCGGTTTTGAACAATACAATAGCGAAGCTAAAGGTACCGACCGGGCGTTTCGATCTTCACGAAAACCCTTAGCGGACGACGGGAGTCGAACCCGCGTCACAAGCTTGGGAAGCTTGGATAATACCGTTATATGACGTCCGCTTTATTGTTCGAATGATCTACACTAGCGCGGACTTTTTAAATTGTCAACGGCTTCGCCGTTGGCTCCACGGAAATCAATTTTCAAAAAATTTACCACGAACCACACGAACGCCACGAACCCTCACTCCGATATTTGCCGTAAAACTCTCATGATTCTTCTTAATTTCATGGAATCCGAAGGTTAAAAATAGTTTATCTAACTGCAAGTTCGTGATGGTTAGTGTGGTTAGTGGTAAAATTGATTTCCTTGCGTTGGCTCTTTCAAGGAATGGATTTACTGTCCGCTATCGCGGACTACGGGTCACGTATTCTTTAAAAATAAAAAATTTCTCTTTACAATTTTTTGAAATGGAAATACTATATATTAACGGCATAGGAAAATGTCGATAAGCTAAATGTGCGCTACGGCGCAAAGGAGTAGTTTTATATGGGGAAAGTTGAT
>Ga0268262_10005904_pt1 | contig 11965 bp, 8 predicted proteins | sample TergutNc150P3_FD_190354 | JGI IMG/M metagenome (GOLD analysis project Ga0268262, IMG submission 190354) | Nasutitermes corniger P3 segment gut microbial community from laboratory colony in Florida, USA - Nc150 P3 (SPAdes) (version 2) | ecosystem: Host-associated > Arthropoda: Insects > Digestive... | reverse complement strand
GAACAGATAAAAAATGGCAGTATAGATTTGGTTTGGTCTTCGGTGAATGAGTTTGAAAATAATGATAATCCTTCTTTTGAAAAAAGGGAGAGAATAGCGGTTTGGAAAGAAATAGCTGCGGAACGTTGTAATTTGAACGAAACTATTTTAGGTAAAGCGTTGGAATTGGAGAGAATTGGTTTGCGCTCAAAAGATGCTTTACACGTAGCTTGTGCAATTTATTCAAAAGCTGATTTCTTTATTACAACTGATAAAAAGATTTTGAATAAAGATGTGTCAGGAATATCTTTGGCAAATCCTATAACATTCGTGGAGGAATTTTTTTATGATAAGTGATACGCTTATTAAGAGCAGCGGAATGAGGGTTCTCGCTGAAAATCTTGGAACGGTGGAAGCAGAGCGATTTATTACGCTCGTTTTAAGAGAGCCGTTTGATTATACCGTTTGGCAAAGGGATTTGTATAAAGATATGTCTGTGAAAGAGTTGTATGATAAGATTAAGGATAGCGAAAAAACAACACAATGATACGATTTGTAGGGGCAACCCTTTACAGAGTAGGTTGAACTAATTCTGGTGGAGGCTCTGTGAAGCAGGTTATCCTGCAACTCCAAAACGAACCACCAATGTTTCAAATTGGCACACATACCCTAAAAACCTTGAAAAACAGCACATTTTAGCGTGGCACAGCTTTTGCCTTATTCTTTTATATGCAAGAATTTTCAAAACAATCTGAGCGAATTTTAGCCAAGTCGCAGGAAATCCAAGACAAGGCAAGCCACGGCGAGTGGGGCACTCCACACTTGGCGGCAGCTATTCTGGATAACCCAGACGGACGCTTGAAAAATCTATTCAAGGCAAAAAATGCAAAAACACAGGAAATGCGAACCGCAGTTCAAAAAATTCTGGACAAACTGCCACGCATTGTGGAAAGCACAGATGTAGATAGCCACCCTAGCAGCGATTTGTCGGGCGTATTGAGAGCCGCTGTAAAGTTGGTGCGCTCGGAGCAGGGCAGCAGTGCGGAGCCTGGGCACTTGCTCATCTCTTTGATGAAAAATTCAGGCGATAGACAGCTTGTTTCAATTTTTGAAAACGCACTAGGCAACGCGGAGGCGGTTCGCACTTGGCTTTCTGACCCCATGAGCGCGGCAGCGGTTGCAAAAGAGGACTCCGCTTTGAACAGGTTTGGCAAAGAGTTGGTATCTCTTGCCGCAGAGGGAAAATTAGACCCTGTTATAGGGCGTGAAGAAGAAATCCGCAGGGTGATTCGCATTTTGGCTCGCAAAACAAAAAATAATCCTGTACTTGTGGGCGAACCCGGCACAGGAAAAACCGCCATTGTAGAGGGCCTCGCGCACCGCATTCACAAAAACGATGTACCAGATGCTTTAAAGGGCAGAAAAATATTTTCACTTGATTTATCCGCTTTAATAGCTGGCGCAAAATACCAAGGCGAATTTGAAGAACGCTTAAAAGCCGTTTTAGACGAATTGGAACAAGAGCAAGACACGCTTCTGTTCATAGACGAAATTCACAACATAGTAGGTGCAGGAAAAACGCAGGGCAGTATGGACTTGGGCAATATGCTAAAACCTGGGCTTGCTCGCGGAGAATTGCATTGCATAGGTGCAACCACAACTTCTGAATATCGCAAATACATAGAAAAAGATGCTGCTCTTGAACGCCGCTTTCAACCCGTGCCAGTCGCGGAACCCAGCCCAGACGAAGCTCTTTCCATTTTGCGCGGCATAAAGGAGAGCTTTGATGCACACCACGGGGTTCGTATCCAAGACAACGCCTTGGTCGCCGCTGTGCAGCTTTCCAGCCGCTATATCTCAGACCGCTTTTTGCCCGACAAAGCCGTGGATTTAATAGACGAGGCGGCGAGTATGGTAAAAACCCAGTTGGACACCGTTCCCGAAGCCCTAGACACTTTGCAAAGGCGGCAACTCCAACTTCGCATAGAGGAAAAAGCACTTGGAATGGAAAACGATGCTGTTTCAAAAGAGCGGCTAAAAGAATTGCAAGAGGAATTAAAAGCGGTGGATTTGGATGTAAAGGAACAGGAGGAACGTTGGCGGCAAAAAAGGCTTCGCTTTGAAACCTTGAAAAATGCGCAGGCAGAACTCCGTGCCGCAAAAGAGGAAATGGAAAAAGCAGAGGCTTCTTACCAACTTGAAAAGGCGGCAGAGCTTAAATACAACAAAATTCCGCTATTGCAAAAAACAACTCAAGATTTGGAAGCTGCCCTTAGCACAAATGAACCAGACGGAGTTTCTGAAGTTGTTACCGAAGAAAACATTGCACAAGTTGTGAGCCATTGGACAGGAATTCCAATTTCGCGTTTACGGGAGTGTGAGCGAGAAAAACTTTTGAATTTGGAAAGCAGGTTGCACAAAAGGTTGATAGGGCAGAACGAGGCAGTTGAAGAAGTTTCACTCGCAATTTTGCGAAACAAAAGCGGTCTTTCAAGGGAAAACGCTCCCATAGGCAGCTTCCTTTTTCTTGGACCAACAGGCGTTGGAAAAACCGAACTCGCCCGCGCCCTCGCCGCCGAGCTTTTTGACAGCGAAAATGCAATGCTTCGCTTTGACATGAGCGAGTATATGGAAAAACACAGCGTTGCAAGGCTCATAGGTGCCCCCCCAGGATATGTGGGCTACGATGAAGGCGGTCAGTTGACGGAGGCGGTTCGCACACATCCTTACGCCGTGCTACTCTTTGATGAAGTTGAAAAAGCTCACCCCGATGTTTTCAACGCCTTGCTGCAAGTGCTAGACGAGGGGCATTTAACAGACGGCAAAGGCAGAAAGGTGAATTTCAAAAATACCCTGATTTTGATGACATCAAATTTACCAGAAAAAGATTTGAAAACCTTTTTCCGCCCAGAGTTTTTAAACCGTTTGGATAACACTTTGATATTCAAATCTTTGGAGAAAGATGAGCTGATTCAAATTGCGCAAATTAAATTGAACGCCCTTGAAAAGCGGTTAAATGCGCAGAGAATAGAGGTTGTTTTTGAAAAGGCGGTTGCAGAAGCCATTGCAGAAAACGCTTGCGATTCTCAATACGGCGCAAGACCAATTCAGCGGTATATCCAAAAGCATTTGGAATCTTTCCTGTCTAGGGAAATCATTGCAGGAAAGATAAAAGCGGATAGCCGAATTACGGTTGATTTTAAGGGGGGAGAATGGAGGATATGTGAGTCTCCAACAACTGGATAGGGTCAACTTCGCTTGGGCTTTGATCCATTGGCGAACTTGCGCTCGTGTTCTTTGGGAAGGCGATAAAATCGCGAATGGAATCTTGACCTTCTAAAGTTGCAACAACTCTATCCAAACCAAGAGCAAGCCCACCGTGCGGGGGAGCGCCGAACTTGAAAGCATCCACAAAAAATCCAAACTTCTGCTTAACCTGTTCCTCTGTAAGACCTAATAAACGAAACACTTTTTCTTGAACTTCGGGGTTGTGAATACGCACAGAGCCGCCGCCTATTTCCACTCCGTTCAAAACCAAATCGTAAGCCTGCGCGTTGCAGTCTTTGAGGTTGCCGCCTAGCATCATATCCAAATGTTCGGGGAGAGGGCTTGTGAATGGGTGGTGCATAGACATATAGCGTTTTTCGGTATCGCTGTATTCAAACATTGGGAATTCGGTTATCCAAGCGAATTTACGTTGCTTTGGATCCATTAAACCTTTTATGCGAGCAATCTCCAAACGCAAATGTCCCATTGCGGTTGCTGCCATTTTTTCTGAACCAGCGATAAAGAATAGCATATCTCCGGTTTTGCCTTGAATGGCATTGCGAAGGGCTTCTAGTTGCTCTTTTGTAAAGAATTTTGCGACCTGTGTTTCTACTTCGTGGTTATCCTTAACTCGCATCCACACCAAGCCCTTTGAGCCATAACGTCCAACATACGCGGTTAAATCGTCTATTTGCTTGCGAGTGAAATCCACGCAGCCTTTTGCCGCAAGCCCACGCACAACGCCGTTGTTTGCAACGGCGTTTTTAAACACCGCAAAATCAACGTTTGCGGCAATGTCGCTCACATCAAAAATTGGCAAATCAAAACGCAAATCCGGTTTGTCAGAGCCATAAGTTAGCATTGCATCTGCATATTTTATGCGTGGAATTTCTCCAATCTCAAAATCCCATATATGAGCCAAAACCTCTTTTACAAAACCATCTAAAAGCTCCATAACATCGTCTTGATTTACAAAAGACATTTCCAAATCTATCTGCGTAAATTCGGGCTGGCGGTCTGCGCGCAAGTCTTCGTCTCTAAAACATTTTGCTATTTGGTAATACCTGTCCATGCCAGCTATCATCAAAAGTTGCTTGTATTGCTGGGGGCTTTGGGGCAGGGCATAAAATTTGCCTGGGTTCACGCGGCTAGGCACAATATAATCGCGCGCGCCTTCAGGAGTGCTTTTGCACAGCACAGGTGTTTCAATTTCCTCAAATCCATTTTTGCGGAAAAATGCGTGAGCCTCACCCAAAAACCTGCTTTTGAGCATTAAGTTCTTTTGAATCCAAGGGCGGCGCAAATCCAAATAGCGATAGCGCAAACGCAAATCATCGTTCTCTTTGCTCTCTTCTTTTGCATTATTTATTTCCAGCGGCGGAGTTTCGGCTTTGTTTAAAATCACCAATTCCTTTATTTTTACATCAATATCTCCGGTGGAGAGCTTTTCGTTTTCCATTCCAGAAGGTCTGTTTTGCACCTCGCCTGCCACCTGAATCACAAATTCATTTCTCAAAGTATCTGCAAGTTCATGCACTTCCGCGTTCCACTCTGGGTTAAAAACCACCTGTGTTTTGCCATATTTATCGCGCAAATCCACAAATATAACCCCCCCCAAATCACGCCGCCTATCCACCCAGCCGCAAAGCGTCACCGTTTTCCCAACATCGCCTTTCCTAAGTTCGCCGCAGTTATGTGTACGTTTCATCTTAAATCCTCTGAAAAATATGCAGGGGTAATATAGTAAATTCCCAAATAGGCTGGTTCAGACAATTACTCAAAAATTCGCATCTTCTCCCTCTGGAATTGGATAGGGGAGTTTGAATTGTTCTATTTCTGCTAGTTTAGGTAGGGGGGGTTCTTTGTTTGAGTTTTGCACGGAAGAATGAGGTTCCAAGGAAAAATGTACAAGCATTTCTTTGATTTTTTTTTCACTTTCCGCTTTTATAATAAAACCCCAATCTGGAATAATTTCTTCCACACAAGCTAAAAATGGTTTATATGCGGAGATTTCTGCAAATTTACTCGCATTTCTTATTCTCAAAATAGGCAAGGTATCAATGGAAGAATCGTTGTATATGTGAAGCCATTCATTTAAGGCACTAGCTACATTTGGTACTGCTTTGTTCCACTGCAAAAAATCTTGAACAAAAGAGTTTGGAAGTTTTGAACGCAAGCCATCTAAAAAAGAGTCCTTGGAAAGCACAAAGCGCAAAAGCTCTTCTTCATTTTTTGCCTGCGCAAAACAAGACATTTGAAAAATTCTAAATGCCCCGTTGTTCTGCGATAAAAGCCATTCAAAATTGGAACTGCTCGCTACAATTGGCTCGGCTAAGGTTTCTTTTGGTTTTTTGGCAAATAAAATGCTCTCGCCAAATTCGGAAAGGGAAAATGTTAAAATATGTTTTTTTCTCGCTTGCATTTTGAGAATTCCAAACATCCAAAGTTCCTTGAGCGGCATTGGCAAATGCTGCCAGCTTATGGAGGTTTTGTTTTTTTGCAATCTAGAGCGTGTGTCGTGAGCCCAAAATAATTTGGCAGCATTTAAGGCACTAAGAGGTTTTTCAAAAAATGTTAAAAGTTTTGGTAAATCGTTTTTATTTCTGAACCTCTCGTTTTTCCACCAAAAAAAGAATTCCGAAAAAAGTCTGAACCCGTTGTTTTGCAAAAAGTCATAAGCAGGGGAGAGCAATTTCAAATTTCCACTTTCTGCATCTTTTGAAATCCATTTTTCTGAAATTAAAAAGGAAAATAACAAACAAATACATTCTTCAATAACCAAGTTATCTAAATTTTTATTGTTGCTGAAAATTGTTGAAATATGTTTTTTTGAAAAATGGCTAATGGAATAATCTTTATTAACAGAAATTTTTCCTAGTTGTATTTTAGACATCATAAACAGCAAATATAATTCCGCTTTTTTTTCGTTGGAAACCCAAGCAATGGATTCAAGCGTTTCTTCGTTTTTAATAAAATGGCTTAAAATAAAATTTTCAAAATCTGCAAAACCGTAATATATATGAGAACCTTGGCATTTGGTGTGCCATATAAACATTTCATTTGAGGCTTCATTTAAAAATGCAAAAAGAGATTTCTGATCTGTATCTAAATTGCGTTCCAATTCGTTAAAATGTAAACCTCTGCTTTGGCTTGCATAAATTAAGTACAGAGCTAGAACCTCTTGCTCGTTTCTTTTTTGCATCCATTTTTGCAATCTCTCTTCGCTTGCAATTTCGTTGCACAATTCGTTGTGAATTTTTGAATTCTGTACAAGTCCGCTTTTTTTTGTGAATTTTATGCGCAACCGGCTCAAATAAGAACCTGGTGCGTTTTTTATATGCTCTTGAATGGCTTGCAGACTTTTTATCATGGGGGATATAATTTAGAAAATTTTCTAAATTTTATTCTATGCAGAACATAGAAGTAATTTGCCCGTGCTGTGATAAGATACTGGTGGTGGATACCCTCACTAAGGAGGTCGTTTCTCATAGGGAACGCAAAAAGCAGGTTAGTTTGGAAGAATTTATGGCAAGTGAAAAAAACAAGGATTCTGAATTGGATGCCAAATTCTCGGAAGCGAAGGAAAAAGAAAAGCACAGAGACGAGTATTTGAGCAAAAAATTTGAGGAAGCAAAAACCAACAAAGACCTAAAAGACCCGCCTCCAGCCATAAATTGGGATTAAACAGATAAGTTTAAATAGATTTTTACTATCTTACATCTAAATGTTAGAATCTTTTAACTCCTCGTTTTTTGCTGCAAATAGCTGGCTTATTCTCGCATTCCCGTTTTTGTCGTTTGTAGTCAATGGAACTCTGCTTTGCAAACATAAAAAAGCAGCGGGTTATTTTTCCATATTGATGGCTGCTTTTTCAATGGTATTTGCTTTGGGGCTTGCCTCAGAGTTTGTGAAAAATTTTGCAAATGCTCCTGTGGCAGAGCGAGTTGCCATGCCTTGGGCTTGGGAATGGTTGCCTTTAACGAGCGAAGTTTTTGGCAAAATATCCCTTAAAATCTCTTTTTATTGCGACCCCATTTCTGTTATGATGCTCATTGTTGTTAGTGTAATAGCATTTTTTGTGAATATATACAGTGTTGGTTATATGAAAGAAGACGATGGTGCAGGGCGTTTTTTTGCTTTGCTCAGTCTGTTCGCTTTTTCAATGCTGGGTTTGGTGGTTGCCACAAATTTAATTCAAATTTACATTTTTTGGGAATTGGTTGGAATTTCAAGCTATCTGTTAATAGGTTTTTGGTATCACAAGCCATCTGCGGTGGCTGCCTCAAAACAGGCTTTTATTTTAACCCGCTTTGCAGATAGCTTCTTTTTGCTGGGCATTCTGCTAATTGGCTTTATGCTGAATTCCTTTGACTTTTTGGAATGGAATAATCCGCATAAACTTGGAATTGTGAATATGGTTATTTCGCACAAGTGGCTTGCTGTGGCTTCTGTTTTTGTATTTGTGGGAGCTTGGGGCAAAAGCGCTATGTTCCCGCTTCATATATGGTTGCCAAATGCTATGGAAGGTCCCACACCTGTTAGCTCAATAATACACAGCGCAACAATGGTGGTAGCTGGTGTTTATTTAACCGCTAGGCTTTTCCCATTTTTTGCAAGCATCGGCTCCGTATTGGAAGTTGCCGCATTTATAGGCGCATTTACCGCGATGTTTGCGGCGATAATAGCCTGCACCCAAAAAGACATAAAGCGAATTTTGGCATATTCAACCCTTAGCCAGCTTGGATATATGATGTTTGCACTTGGAGTTGGTGGCTACACAGCCTCAATGTTCCATGTTTTCAATCACGCATTTTTTAAGTGCATGTTGTTTTTGATAGCAGGCTCTGTTATACATTCTGTACATAGCAATAGTTTAGATGAAATGGGCGGCCTTCGCAAAAAAATGCCTTTTGCTTATTTCTCTTGTTTGATAGCTTGCCTTGCAATAGCGGGTATTCCGCCATTTTCGGGTTTTTGGAGCAAAGACGAAATTCTGGTTTCTGCCTGGGTTGCAGGTAATTATGCTGTGTTTTTTGCAGGGCTTTTCACCGGTGGCTTAACCGCATTCTATATGTTCCGCATGTTCTTTTTAACATTCCACGGCAATGCAAGGAGTGAGCATGTTGCCCACGCTCACGAAGACCCTTGGATGACTTTCCCCATTGTTGTTTTGGCAATTCCTGCGGCGGCCATTGGTTTTGTTTCGCACGAGTTTTTTGAGGCATTTGTGGAAACACCGCCTCTCTTTGAAGGTTCTCCATTTTTGGAACATATTTCCCTAACACATCCAGAGTGGTTGCCTTTGGCGGCTAGTTTAGCTGGGGTTTTGGGCATTACAGTTGCATGGCTTTTTTATGCCCGCAAAGGAACAAATGCAGCAGCCGCTTTGGAAACAGATATTCGCTCACCTTTGTATAAAACCATTTACAATAAATTTTACTTTGACGAAATGTACTACGCTTTTACCCGCGGTTTTTTAATTAAAGTTGTGGCTGGTTTCTTAAAAGGATTTGACCATTATGTTATAGATGCAATGGGTGATTTTATAGCAGGTACTTTGCAATGGCTGGGCAGGGGAGTGCGTTTGGTACAAAACGGCTCTTTTGCCGCTTACGCCTCGTTGTTCATCACCGGCATTGTGTTTGGGATGTTGATGTTGGTTTAAGGTGGCGGGTCAACCACAAAACACTCTGTTCTTCTGTATTCTGCATTTTTTGAACCTTGGGAATAGGTGGAAATTCGCTTTTCATCTATGCCATAAAAACGTGTTAAGTTAGAGCGAATGTTAAGAGCGCGTTGGAAGGCGGTTTCGTAAGCTACAGATACAGAAAGGAGTTTTTCGGAATAGCCAACACAATGAAGTTGTGAGTCGGATTTTTCCCTTAGAACATTTGCTATTTGCTCAGTTAAAGCCGAATGAAGGGAATCTGTTGTATTAGCTTGGTCTTGGTTTTCTGGATAATAGAACATAAAATCAACTTTCCTGTTCAACAAAAATTCGGGCAGTTTGGGTATAATGGAATCATTTTGTTGTTGAACCCATCTAATTGGCATTTGCATTGGCACAACAGGAATAGGCGGAGTAATGGGATTCTCGGTGTATTCTTTAACTGATTTTTTCTCAACTGTGGGTTCTATGGCACATGTTTCTTCTTGAATATTTTTATTATGCCCTAGTATAAAAGAGAGTTTTGCTGCAATTCCCACACTCCACGGCCTCCAAGATTTCCATCTATCACTTGTCTCAAGGCTTACGAAATTTTTGTTCTCTTTTCTTTCTATTGTGGGCTTTAAATCCCTATCAAAACCTTTATTAAAAGAGTAATCTGCGAATATACCTATAAGCATGGAAAAATTATCGTTCATCTTTGCTTTTATGCCACCTTCCATAGCTAACATAATTGAATTTTTTGAAGATATTTTTGTTTTGAAAGATGAATCTTTTTGTGGACCAAAACCCTGAGAAATTGGGGCGGTAGGGCCAAATATCCTTAAATCATATTGAGGATAATAACCTTCTGTTTCTAGTCCACTATAATCTGAATTTACACTAGCTTTTTGAACTGCTCCAATTTTCACGCCTAAACCAGCATAGTATGAATCGTTGCTGTATTTCAATAGAATGGGAATTTGCAAAATATTTCCCGATAATTCTTCTTCGAACTTATTTATTGAATATATAAAAATAAGAGAATCTTTTTCGCTATCTATTACCGCTGAGTTTGTATCTTTTATATACATGCTTGTTCTTGTTTCCCAGCGAGAGGAATATTGAAGTCCGGCAGAAAAAGCAAAATTTTTAATAGGGTAAATTGAAATTGCAATTCCGGGCACACTATTATAAGAGAGTTCAGAAGCCCCAAAACCATAGTTCACATCAAGTTCATACAAAGTTTGTGCAAAAATTGTCTGAACTAGAAATGCTATGATTATCAGAATTTTTTTGTTTTTATTCTTCTTTAACAATGTAAACTCCTGCGGGTGTTTCTTTTATTAGTTTGCCATTTAAATTGTAAACTTTTGAATTTTTATTTAGGGATTTTTCATTAATGCCAAGTACTTGTTTTGTGAGTGTGGGTTTTGGCGGTTGCTCAGAACTGATTTTTACACTGCCTTCGCATGTGGAAATTCTAATGCCTTCTGTTGTTTGCATAACAACCTTATAAATATCGTTTGGATTATTGCTTGTAACGGAATAAAATTGCAAATTATTACCTATTTCTTGATTATTTTTGAACCATTCAAAATTTGTGAATTTATAACCGCCATTTGTTTTGGGATTATTATTCACAAATAAAACATTATTCCATTTTTTCCTGATAATGGTATCAAAAGGAATGGGAGTTTCTATTAAAATGGTGTCTAATTTGCTGCGTAAACCATCTTTTGAAATCCATTCATAAATGAGCGTATCTAAGCCGGGCTTGTGTTTAAAATAAAAAGGAATTTTGTAGTGCAAGCCGTTTTCATCGGTACTTCTTTGCGGAATGCTGTCTATTCTTAAAATTATATCCGGTTCTTTTGTGGTTATCTTTATTTCGATGGTGTCTTTTACTTTGCAAAGGCTTGGGCTAGCAATAAAATAATGGCTCTGCTTGTGTTGGATATTATATATTGTGTAAATATCAAAGCCGGGATCTTCAAATACAATTGTGTCTCCAACAAATAAATTTGAAATTTTCCATATTGCTTTAACAGTGGTATCTTTTGTTATTGGAGTTGTAAAATCAAAATTCCAACCGTCAAAGTTATAACCTGTTTTTGTTAAAGTGTCTTTGGGTTCTTTGGCAAAGTCATTTTCTATTATTTTTTGAAAAGGTATGCTTGGTGTTCCGCCGTCTGTATCAAAAGAAACTACATACATTTTAACAATCCATATTGCTTTAATTGTGGTATCTTTTGTTATGGGAGTTTCAAAATTAAAATTCCATCCACCAAAATTATAGCCTGCTTTTGTTAAAGTATCTGTTGGCTCTTTGGCTAGGCTGTCTTGCATCACTTCTTGAGGTTCAATCTCTGTATTATTGTCATCGTCATTTGTATCAAAAGAAACGATGAAAGTTGGGCGACCTAGAATGGTTACTTCTATGGTTTTTGTTAAACCTCCTTTCTTTCGTACCTTGTAAATCTCTGTTACGCCATCTTCTGGAGGATTTTCTGAAACTGAAAATTTCGGAGAATAGGAACTTCCTGTTCCTATTACTGTACCAATGGAAGTTGTCCAAGTGTAAATTCCAGTATCAGGGGGGCTAATGGTAAATGTTAAAGTATCACCATAAGTTATTTCTGTGCTAACTTCTTCATCACAACCGAGTGATTCTCCATTTGCGAAAATTTCAAAATTATCAACATCACTGCAAACTGCCCCTGCAATAGAAAAAGCAAAAAATGCAAATATAATAGAAAGGCGTGAAAATGGCATAATCTATTTTGCCCTCACCGCGCCTTGGTCTGCGCTTGTTGCAAGACTTGCGTAAATTTTTAACGATTGGCTAATTTGCCTGTCTCTGTTAATGGGTTTCCAAGCTTTGTCCCCCAGTTTTTCCATGTTTGTGCGGCGCTGTGCTAATTCTGCTTCTGTTATGTTTATGTTTATGGTTCTGTTTGGAATATCTATTTCTATAACATCGCCGTTTTTAACCAAAGCTATATTGCCTTTGCTCGCAGCTTCTGGGCTAACGTGCCCAATGGAAAGCCCGCTGGTGCCTCCGCTGAACCT
>Ga0268262_10005903_pt1 | contig 11967 bp, 10 predicted proteins | sample TergutNc150P3_FD_190354 | JGI IMG/M metagenome (GOLD analysis project Ga0268262, IMG submission 190354) | Nasutitermes corniger P3 segment gut microbial community from laboratory colony in Florida, USA - Nc150 P3 (SPAdes) (version 2) | ecosystem: Host-associated > Arthropoda: Insects >... | reverse complement strand
GCACAGCCGCTTTAGATGAATTTTTCATACTTTATTACGCTTCCCTGCCTGAATTATTGGGCGGGGACATGGAGCGCGCGGAATATCATTACAAACTGGCGCTTGAAAAAACAGGGGGAAATTCCGCGGGCGCGTATGTTTCTTACGCTCAAGCCGTCTGCGTTCCCGCCCAAAATTATGACGCTTTTAAAGACTGTCTTGAAAAAGCCGTTGCCATCGACCCCAATAAAGATACTTCAACGCGGCTTGTAAATATCATTACTCAGAAAAAAGCGCGCTGGCTTCTGGAAAACGCGTGGACGTTATTCTCTTTCCTTCCAATTCCGGACGATTATTGATATAATATATAAGGGAGTTTTAAATGAACAAAAGAACGGTACTTTTTATTTTTATGTTTTTTTTCATTTTCTCGCTTGGCGCAGTTTACGCCCAGCGCGGCAGCGCGGCGGGGAATGTCGTTAATATCAGGTTTGCGTCTCCTTTGCCGCGAAGTTCTGACTGGGGCAGGGCGCTTGACCGTCTTGCCGCAGATTGGGAAAAGGTAACCCAAAATCAGGTTCGTGTAATTGTCAGTCATGACGGGCGGGAGGGCAGTGAAGCCAGAATGCTTTCTTCTCTTTCCAGCAACGCCATTCAAGTGGCTGTTTTTACGTCCGCCGGAGTTGCGGAAATTTGCCCCGCTGTAATGAATTTAAGCATCCCATTCATAATCAGGAATGAAGCGGAGTTTGATCTTGTGCTTGAAAGCATGCTGCCGATTATTAACAGCCGCGTTAAGAGCGATTATGTTGTTATCTCTTGGTCAAAGGGAGGATGGGTTTACATATTTTCAAAAGAAAAAGTGTTAACGCCGGATGATCTGCGCAGACAAAAACTTTCGACAAGTCCCGATCTTAAAGAGATGAATACTGTATTTAGGGTAATGGGATTCCAGCTTGTAGAGACCGATATGGTGTCTACCGGAACTAAACTTGCAAGTAACGCAATAAACGCCATCTATATTATTCCGGCGGTAGTCGCTCCCATGCAGTTGCACAAAAGCTTAAACCACATGCTCGAATTGCCCATTGCTCCGATCATGGGCGCGATTGTCATGAACCGCGTTACATGGAATAAATTAAGTCCGGAAAGTCAGCAGGAAATAGTAAAAGCTACCCGCAAGGTAGCGGATGAATTTGACGCTTCCGTGATAAAAACAGAAACAAACGCCATTTCTGCGATGGGCAGGGATGGGCTTAGTATAAACAAACTGACTAAAGCTCAGCAGGATTTGTGGAGTAATGAAGTAAAAAATAATTTATCTTCAATCGTTGGTCCTATTTTTGATCGCGAATTATACAACCAGATGAATAGTATACTGGAAAAGGCAAGAAGCGGAAAATAAATACTATGAATGGCAAGAGTGAAAACCGCTTCAATAATGTTTTATTGTGGTTTAAGAATGAATTTAAATTATCATGGCTTGAAAATATAATTTGCTTTGGCTCTCTCTCTCTCCTTGCGTTAATTCCTTTTATTGAACTGATGTTAAATCAATTTAATCTGACAATACCCGGTTCTAACTCAATATTAGTCCACATTTTTTTATTAGCGGGTTTTTTCGCCGCAATGCTTACGGCAAAATCGGGCGAGCATATTTCAATAACCGCCGTTCAATACATTAAGAATGACAAAATAAAAAACATATTTATTTTAGTCTGCACAATAGTCTCTATTTTTCTGTTAAGTATTCTGTTGTGGGATAGTATCTGTAATATTAAATATATGCCGGGCAAGCAAGTCGGCTTTTTAACGGATCGGGTTTTCTCGGTCGCGATGCCGCTTGGTTTTATGGTGATAGCCGTTCGGTTTGCGTTAAAACTTCAGACAACCCGTAATAAAATTTTTGCAGCCGCTGCGTTTTTGCTTGGCAGTTTCGCCGCCTTACCCGCTATCGCGAAGATTATGTGGGGGTTTGAACCGCCCGAACCTTTTTTCTCGTGGGTTAATTATCTGTATGATATTGCGCATGTTATTAACGCTCCATTGATAATATTGTTAATTTTTGCCGGACTTGCCGGAATGCCGGTCTTTACGGCTATCGGCGGCATTGCCCTGATTATGCTTCAATCATTGAACCAGGAACCTGATACGGCGGTAATACATATTTTTTCAGCGTTTGTAGACGCCGCGGATTTAATCGCGATACCGTTGTTTACGCTAACGGGCTTTTTCCTCTCCGAAAGCAAGGCGGGAGAAAGGCTTGTCCGTACTTTTAAAATATTTTTCGGCTGGATGCCGGGCGGTATTATTATTGCCGCCGTTATTATTTGCGCTTTTTTTACTTCTTTTACAGGCGCGTCGGGAGTAACAATTCTTGCTCTTGGCGGAATACTTTTAATTATTTTAAATGAAAATAAATATTCAGACCGATTTTCCATAGGGCTTTTAACTTCCGCCGGAGGCATAGGATTAATGTTTCCTCCAAGCCTTCCTATTATATTGGTAGCGACGTCAACAAATACAATATTGAATTTTATGGAAGTAAAAATCAATAACAGTATTATTCATTATTTTATAGGAGCGATAATACCCGGATTTATTCTTGTGTTAGCCACGGTTGTCGCCGGTTTTATTCTTTCTTCAAAAGTTAAGTTTCAGACGGAAAAATTTAACGGCAAAGACGCGTTAAATTCGTTAAAGGATTCCTTCTTTGAAATCTTATTGCCTATAATTCTGGTGTTAGGATATTTTTCCGGTTTTCTTGATTTGATAAAAGTAAGCGCGATATCGGTGATTTATGTTGTAATTGTGGAAGTTTTTGTAAAAAAGGATATTTCATTTAAGGATATCAAAAAAGTTTTCTTTAAAGCTGTTCCCATAATCGGCGGGATTTTGGCGATTTTGGCGATGGCGAAAGCTTTATCCTACGCGTTTATATCTTCCGGTGTTCCTGATAGATTTTCTTTCTGGATGCAAGAGACTATCAAATCAAAATATCTTTTCCTGCTGTTATTGAACCTTGCTTTGCTTGTGCTTGGCTGTATAATGGATATTTTTTCCGCGATACTTGTTTTCCTTCCGCTTATTGTTCCGCTTGGATACGCCTATGGCATCGATCCTGTTCATCTTGGAATCATCTTTGTTGTAAATCTTGAGGCGGGATTCCTTACCCCTCCTGTCGGAATGAATCTTTTCCTTGCAAGCTACCGTTTTAATAAACCGTTTATGCAGATATGTAGTTATGTTTCTCCCTTCCTGCTTGTCCGTTTAGTGGTTGTGCTTCTTGTTACATATCTGCCTTGGCTTACTACTTGGCTTGTGAAGTTATTTTAATCATCTGTTCGCTGCGGACGCGGCAGCCAGAAAAGTTTTCCTATTTTCCACTTGTAGCAAATTTCACCGTTAATTTGTGAAGAACGCCAGTACATATTTGCGACCGCCGCGGCTCTGAATCCCGATTCTTTTTGCGGAGTTTCACAAAAGACATTGAGCTTTGTATTATCTTCCGATTTTAAAAAATAGCCGATTACAAAAGAAGGGAAAAAATAATTAATTTTTTTACTTATATTCTTAAAAAAATCCTGATGTATATCAATATCCAATCGTGGACCGTAGAGAACTAAATTTTTTTCATCACATGGAAAAGGTATAACGGCATCCTCATACAATAATATTTTATTTTTTCCTATTTTTTTTCGCAGGGAACGGGTAATTTGTTTTAATTCGTCGTCTTCTAATGCTTTTGAAAGAGAAGCCAACGGAGTTACACGCGGAAAAGTATACGCCCCTGCAAGCTGCGCTTTAATCGCTGCTTTAATCGCCGAATCGCAGTTTTTTTGCAGTTCGTTCCTTATATCCCTATGAGGCACAAGAACTAAAAATTTATGAGTTCGCTTTTTTTCAGTTTCCATAATCTTTATTCCATGATATACTATAGTATAACGGAGAATAGCAATGAAGTATAAGACTAAAATACTTGTAGAAAGATTTACGGAGATTCTTTCGGCGTGGAAGGGCGTGGAGTGCATTACCCTGAATGAAGCGGCGGAACCCGACCCTCTGGATCCGTACTTTGCCCTGATTCTTGACGTGTTTTGCAACGGTTCCATTCCCAAAGCGGAAGATCGCTGCCGCCAATACGGAGACGACGTAGCCGCTTTTGAGAGCGCGGGAATAAATGAAAAAGACCGTTTTCTGATAGGCGATATTCCCGTCCGCTTGGAATTCAAAAAAACAAAAAAAATTGATGAGCTTATTAAAATAGCCTGTTCTAACCATGAATCGCTGTGGTTTATAAAAGATTCCGGAACTTACGGTTTTTACCGTCTGGCAAATTGTGAAATTGTTTTTTCGCGTTCCAAATGGATACATGACGTAAGAAAAAAACTTGGAAATATTGATGAGCAATTCTGGATAGAGATGAGAAACTCGGTTCAATTAAAAATGGAACATTTTTTGTCGGATTTAGGAGCCGCCTGTTTTCAGAACGATAAATTTCACTATCTTATCGCTTCCGCCGGATTTATAAAAAACGCGTGTCTTACGCTCTTTTGCATAAACAAACGTTTTGAGCCGTCGCATCGCGCTTATTTTAAACAGGTAAGCGAATTACCCGTTCTGCCCGAATCATTTTCCGCCGAGTTTCAAACCTTCCTTGACGACGGCGCCGCCGACTTGGATTCTCGTTTTTATTTGGCAAAATTAATTGCGCAGAAGATAGTGCTGCTTTAATCCCGTCTAACAGCCTTAAAAAGCGCTTCTCTGCTAATCTCTGTCCAAACCGGTCTCCCGTGAGGACAGCGCGGGTCAGGCAGAGCTAACGCTTCCTTGCCCAACTCAAAAGCGGTTTCATCGTCAAGAATATCCCCGTCTTTGATAGCCGCGCGGCAGCAAAATGTCGCCGCCCAGCGTTTTGCCATGTTTTCACCGGCTTGCCGCAGTCCAAGAATTTCTTTCACAGTTTCAGAGTCGCCCATTCGCCAATCTGCGGGCAGAGCGGTAATACTCCAGCTTTCCGCGTCTTTTTCAATTTCAACGCCAAGGCGCGACAGTTCTTCGCGGTTTGCCGAAAGAAAAGCGTCTTCTTCATCGCTTTCCGTAGTGAAAGGAATGGGCGCAAGCAGTTCCTGTTTCGGGACAGGTTCGCTGATAAATTTATTGTAGAGAATACGTTCATGCGCGGCGTGCTGGTCGATTATATAAATTTTGTCTCCCCATTCCATTAGTATAAACAGATCAAATATTCTTCCGGCATAGCGCATATCGCCGTATGCGGGAGCGGGTGCGTTTAAAGATGAATTTTCGCGGTTACGCAAGGAAGTAGAAACAAAATCGGTAAACTTTTCGTATTCTTCCGTATTGCGTTTAACATCAGAATTATTTTTGTTATATGTAAATGAAAATTCTCTTTCGCTTCTTTGCGAATATCCTGAGGAATATTCTTTGTCGCTGCGATAATCTCTTCTTTCTTCAAAACTCTCTTCATTTTCGGTTTCCGGCGCACTATCTTTGCCGGAGTTTTTAAGATACAAACTGTGAAAAAAGTTTTTAACTCCGCCTGAAATTGCCTGATGAATCGCGCCGGGATCGCGGAAACGCGCCTCTCGTTTTGCCGGGTGAATGTTAAAATCCGCAAGAGACGGGTCTATTTCCACATATACCGCCGCCACAGGATGAACGCCGTTTGGAAACCACCCCTGAGAGCCGTATTCAACAGCCTGAACCAGCGAATATTCCTGTATTTTTCTGCCGTTAGCGAAAATATAAAGCTGCCGCCTGTCGTTTCTGTACAATTCAGGTCCGCCGATAACTACAACCGCTGAAAAACCCGATCCCGTAACATTTATTTCATGCAGAAAATTTTCTTCGCCTGTTTGCAGCACGGCGGCAAAACGCTCTTTTTTTGTTTTAACAGCCGGCAGAAAATCTTTTAACTTGCCGTCTTGCACATAACGGAAATTAATGCCGTTAAAAGCAAGAGCTTTTTCAATAAAAACCTGACGGCAAAGCGTAGCCTCGCTTCCTTCTCTTTTTAAAAATCTTTTACGCGCCGGAATAGTCTCGTAAAGATTTAACGCCCTTACAGTTGAGCCCTTTGTTCTGTGCGTTTGCTCAATTTCAGGCGCGCGCGTTTCCCCGGGACCTGTGGCAAGCCGCCAAGCCTCTCTTCCGTCAACAGAACTGATAATTTCAAGACGCGCTACGGCGCAGGCAGCCGCCAATGCCTCGCCTCTAAAGCCGAGCGTATTGGCGGTATTTAAATCGTCAAGGCATTTTATTTTACTTGTCGCGTGGGTAAGAGAGCAGATTGCCAAATCTTCGCGGGTCATGCCGCCGCCGTCGTCGGAGACTTCAACTTTTTTACAACCGCCTTCTTCAATTGAGATTTCAATGTTCAAAGAGCCTGCGTCTATGGCGTTGTCAAGAAATTCCCTCACAAGCGCGGCGGGGCGGTCGATAACTTCGCCGGCGGCAATACGCAGAGCCTCTTCCGGCGGCAGTATGGCAATACGGTTCGACATTCTACTCCTCTGTATTAAACAGTTCTAATTCGGGAGATTCATCTACAGTTGCCTCTGTCGAATTCATCAGTATTTCTATGCGGTTTTCTATTTTTTCAAGGGTTTTTTCCAATGTTCGCGCGAGGCGTATTCCTTCCTCAAAAGCGGCTAACGCCTCGTCAAGAGGAATATCAGTTTTTTTTATTTGTTCGCCGAGTTTTTCCAGTCTCGCAAGTTGGTCTTCAAAACTTTTCATGCCGCCGCTTTTTGCGGGTACGCTTTTCTTCGCCATATCTCTGCTCCTTACTTTGCCGCGCTTTCAACAACCGCGTCTATTTTTCCTTTTAGCGGTCTAATGCAAATTTTTTCGCCCGATTTTACGTTATCTGAACTTTTTATTACTTTGCCGCTTGAATTTGTCACAACAGAAAAACCGCGCTCCATAACCGCAAGAGGGCTTGCGGTCTCAAGAACCGCCGAGGATAACTCGATTCTTTTTCTTATCACCGCGCATTTGTCTGAAACTGCGGTAATCAGCGCTTCCTTTGCGTCGTCAAGGCGGATTAAGCGCGGCTGTAAAATAGCGCGGATACGGTATTCCATATCCTGCGGATCAAAAGGTTTTAAAAGAAGTTTTGCCCTTTCCAGCCGTGCGCGCATAACGGACATAAAATCTTCCGCCGTGCTTTGAATAAAGTCCCGCACGGCAAAATAATTTTCGCTTACCAGTTCCGCAGCGGCGGAAGGCGTAGGCGCGCGAAGATCGGCTGAAAAATCACATAACGCCCAGTCAATTTCATGCCCCACCGCGCTGACTGTGGGAATTTTTGATTTTGCTACGGCGCGGACAACTTCTTCATCGGAGAAGGGTAAAAGGTCTTCAAGAGAACCTCCGCCTCTGCCCACGATTAAAACATCGGCAAGATGCCATTGGTTCGCCTGTTTTATCCGCGCCGCGATTAACGAAGCCGCTTCCTCTCCCTGCACGGGAGCGGGAAGAATTATCACTTTGATACCCGGGGCGCGCCTTGCGAGAATATTTAAAATGTCGCGTAACGCCGCTCCTGTGGGAGAACTTACAACGCCGACAGCCGCGGGAAAGCGGGGCAGGGGGCGTTTTTTTTCTTCGTCAAAAAGTCCTTCCGCCGCGAGTTTTTGTTTTCTTTTTTCCAGCATGGCAAGGATTTCGCCCGCCCCCGCAATTTCCATTTCTTCGCAGACAATGGAATAAGATCCTCGGGGAGCGTAAACGGAAAGACTTCCGCGCACACGCATTAACATTCCGTCTTTTGGTTCAAAGTTTATGGTTCTTAATTTGTTTTTGAACATTATAGCGTCAATTTTTGCGCCTGAATCTTTTAAACTGAAATAAAGATGACCGGAGCTTGCCGGTCTGCAGTTGGAAATTTCACCTTCTACGCAGACGTAAGAAAAAGAACCTTCAAGATTTGAGCGTATTTGTTCTGTAAGTTCGCTTACTGTAAGATGTTTTTCATTCATTGTTTCCAATTATCTTCGGGAAACAATTTTCTTTCAAGGCGGTGAAGTAATATAAGTGCGATGATTGCCAAAATTACGGTTGTAAGGGCTGCGATAAACATTCCCGCCCCTATGGTAAGCCCTACGGCGGCTGTAAGCCAAAGAGAAGCGGCTGTAGTAAGCCCTCTGATATTACTGCCAAGGCGGATTATTGCGCCGGCGCCTAAAAAACCCATGCCGGAAACAACCTGCGCCGCTATTCTTCCCGGGTCTCCGCTGTTTAATTGCTGGGGTAGCCAGATTGAAAGCATCATAAGACAGCATGACCCAACGGCGATAAGTATGTGGGTGCGAAGCCCCGCAACCTGACGGCGGCTTGATCGTTCTATACCGATAATACCGCCCGCGGCAAAGGCAAGGCATAAACGTATTACAAAATCAATTTCTGTCATAATTTTCCTTATCAATCAAACGTAATCACAACACCTGCGTATATTTTGGAAAATAAAAGATAATCTTTGGCAGTATTGGCGGCAGTCGTCATTGGGGCTTCCGCAGAAATAATAAAAGGCAGCTCGGCTCCAATTTTAAAGCCCACAGGTTTACTATGCCAATAGAAGCCAAAACCCGCAAAATATGAGCTTAATGAATCGGTAAATTCAACCATTTCTTTTTTATGATTACGTGAATATACTTGATATCCTGTGTTTATATAACCTGAAGAATTGGTGTTTTTTATTAAAAAATCAATGTTGAGTGAAAATCTGTAAAACACGTCCGTAAAAGTAATGTCCTTGCTATGTCTTGAAAAAGTCTTAATATCCGCGGAAATAGAAGGGATAGTATCCCCTATCCAGAATCCAAGCTTAGCTCCGGCAGTTTCACGGGAATTATTGCTTGTAAAATTATATTGGGTCCCCAAGGTTGACGACCCCGAAATGGATAAAAACAGGATTTTTGCGGCAATTAACTCCAAATTTCCGGTAATTCCGGCGTCAGGGTTGGTAAATTTATCGGATAATCCCGCAAAAAAGCCAAAATTAACATTAATAAAGTCTGTTTTTACCCCAAATACGCTGCTTAAACTGTTTTGAAGTACATTATCCCTCTCAAAATTAAGGCTAAAATTCAATATTTCTGAAATATTATGCCTAAAATTGACATTTGCAAGGTAATATGAATAATTAATGAACTCTTTGGGTGTACCAGGCTCAGAATATGCGCCAATTTTATCAGGATCATAGGTTAAACCGTTAACTCCCCCTAAAATTTCTAGTTCAAAAGCCACTAAAAAGGCAGAGTTGCATATAAACAGCAAGAATACAAAAAGAGGCAATAAGAACCGCTTCATACCCTTATTTTAATACTTTTATAAATAAAAAGCAATTGTATACATTTTTATAAGTAATAATATTGAATAAATTCTTATCCTTTTGTCCGTTTACTATCTTGACTTTTATAAATAATTAGAGGATTATTATAGTATGAGTGATTATCTTGATCCTAATAACGAAGAACTGCTCAAGGATTTTTTCAGTGAGGCTCAAATGCAAGTAGATACTCTTGAACAAAATGTGCTGGTTCTTGAAAACGAAGGCGCAAATAAAGACGCCGTTGACGAGATTTTCCGTGCGGTTCATACCCTTAAAGGCGGATCCGCAACCGTGGAATTTATGGAGCTTTCTCATTTTGCCCACTTGGTGGAAGATGTGTTTGACGCTATTCGTTCTGATCAATTGGCAGTTAACGAGGATGTTGTCGATACTCTTCTTCAGGCTATTGACGTAATTAAAGCAATGCTTGACAAGCGGATGAGTGGTTCTGTTTATGAAGATGATATTTCCGAAATAACAGGTAAACTTAATGCGTTGTTACCTGAAGGAGCGGGAAGCAAAAAAGGCGCGGCAAAAAAACCAGCCGCTGCTCCTCCTCCTGCTCCGGTCGCCGCTCCTGTAGCCGCTCCCGCTCCTGCCGCTTCAGGCGGAGGGTTAAGCGAAAGAGAAATTCTGGAATTAAGAGATTCTGTTGACGGCGGAATGCCGATATACAAAGTCTCTGTAAAATTTGATGAAAATAGTTTGATGAATACCGTAGGCGGTATTCAGGTTTACGCCGTTCTTAAAGGAAAGGGAACCGTCTTAAAAACCGTTCCTGATTTTGAACAGCTTTATGGCGATAACTTTTTCCCCGTTGTGGATTATTATGTCGCTTCCAAAGAAGATACGGGAAAATTAAAAACTTCCTGTATTTTACCTGATGTAAGTTTAGACGCGAGTGTTTCTGATATTTCCGCTCTTTCCGCCGCAACTGCGTCCGCTCCTGCCGCTGCGCCCGCTCCGGCTCCCGCCGCAGCTCCGGCAGCTCCGGCTTCTACTGCCGCTCCATCTGCTCCATCTGCTCCCGTAGCTGCCGCCGCTGCCGCTCCTGCCGCCGCCAAGCCTGCTCCAAAATCCGGCGCAGCCGCTTCGGAAGACGCAAAGAAAGCCGGCAAAGAAGCGGGATCAATTCTCCGCGTAGATTCAAAGCGCATTGACGACTTGTTAAATCTTGTTTCTGAAACCGTTATTACCAAAGCGACGTTCAACCAGATCAGCATGCAGTTTGGAGAACTTACAGCGCAGTTACGCGGTATAGAAAATCAATACCGTGACAAAGTAAAAGATCTCTTTGATACTCTGCCTGATTACCTTGAAAGTATACAGGACGGTAAATCGGTAAAAGATATTCGTAAGGAAATTACCGAAAATTACAGCGATATGTTTACAATGTTTGATCCTTTTGAAGCGGCATTCAAAGGCAGTATAGCTAAATTCCGCTCTACTTCGCAGAACCTTGGGCGCATCACAGGCGAGCTTCAGGAAGGCGTTATGCGTATCCGCATGGTTCCCATCAGCCAGATATTCAGCCGTTTCCCGCGCCTTGTACGCGATCTTTCAAAAACGCTCAACAAAAAAATCAATCTGGTTATCGAAGGTGAAGACACAGAACTTGACAAATCGGTAGTCGAAGATCTTCTTGATCCTATTATGCACTCAGTGCGTAACTCTATCGACCACGGAATTGAATCCGCAGAAGTAAGAAAAGCCGCCGGCAAGCCGGAAGAAGGCATGGTACTCTTAAAAGCCGCCAACGAAGGCAACATGATCGTCATCGAAATCGCGGACGACGGCGGCGGTATTGAGGTTGAAGCGGTAAAGGCAAAAGCCGTAGAACGCGGACTTATCAGCCCGAACAAAGTTCTTACGGATGTTGAAGCCTTCAATCTTATTTTTGAACCCGGCTTCTCGACATCGAAACAGATAACCGCCATTTCAGGACGCGGCGTCGGACTTGACGTTGTACGCCGCTCAATTGACAGCCTTAACGGTACTGTTACAGTCAACTCGGAATTGGGCAAGGGAACAAAGTTTACAATTAAACTGCCTCTTACTCTCGCTATTATTCAGGGTCTTCTGGTTAAAGTTGGATCGGAAATATATTCAATACCGATTACATCGGTTATTGAAAGTTTGCGAATCAAACCGGAAGAAATTAAGAAGATTGATAATTACGAAGTCTTTAATATCCGCAGCGATGTTATTTCACTGTTGCGGCTTAACCGCTTGTTTGGAATTAAAACGGAAGAACAAACGGAATATCATTTCATTGTAATTGTCGGAACGGCTGAGAAAAAGATGGGCTTTATGGTAGACAGCCTAATCGGCGAGGAAGACGTCGTTATCAAGCCGTTAAGAGATCAGTTTACAAATTCTCCGGGAATTGCCGGGGCTTCAATATTGGGAGATGGATCGGTTTCTCTTATCATTGATGTTGGTCAGTTGTTAGATCTTGGACTTAAAAAAGAAATGGAGCAGCGCCGAATCCGCGAAGCTTCACCGAGTGGCAGGTAAAATATGGCGGCAGTAATTAAAGATTTAGAACAAGTAAACGCCGAATTACAGGAACAAAAAGAGCGGGTAGATAATGTTGATTTTAAAATGGTCACATTCTCTCTTGCCGGTAAAGA
>Ga0268262_10005902_pt1 | contig 11969 bp, 10 predicted proteins | sample TergutNc150P3_FD_190354 | JGI IMG/M metagenome (GOLD analysis project Ga0268262, IMG submission 190354) | Nasutitermes corniger P3 segment gut microbial community from laboratory colony in Florida, USA - Nc150 P3 (SPAdes) (version 2) | ecosystem: Host-associated > Arthropoda: Insects >... | reverse complement strand
CGAAGGGCGAAAGCCGCCGCGCTAAAAAGTAAAGAGAAAATATTTTTTGTAATTTTGCCAACAATTCCCGTCGTCAAGTTTTTACCCCTTTCTAAACAAATTAAAAACTTTCGGTCGGTAAAATAATTTATGGTTTGAGACAAAGTCAAGAAAAAATGAAAATGGTGAATTTTTTTCAATGAATTTTGAAACATGTATATAAGTGCCTAAATTTATGCTATCTTATTTTCACTATGTCGCTAAGGTTTTGTAAATTATCGGTAACCAAAAAAACCAACAAAGTGGCGGACCGGACGGGACTCGAACCCGCGACCTCCTGCGTGACAGGCAGGCGTTCTAACCGACTGAACTACCGGTCCTTATAAAACCAATGGGGAATACAGGGCTCGAACCTGTGACCCCCTGCTTGTAAGGCAGGTGCTCTAAACCAACTGAGCTAATCCCCCGAAAATTCACTGTTTGCCGCCTTCTGTTTTCGGCTTTTTGAGAAGAACCGAAAGCGGTATCAACACCAAATAACAAAAAACAAGAATTACCGGCGCAACCGACCACGAAAGCGGGTTATCCACCGGAGCGATTCCAAGCAAAATATAGCCACAAACTCCCACGACTATCGCCGCTATGAGCATCTCAACGCTTATCATCGACTTCAAATTCATAACTTCTCCAACAAATAACGACATTAAAATAAATTATTGTACACTCGCAAGTCAAGGTTAAAGTTTATTTTGTGTGCGAAATTTTTCTTTTTCCGTTTCATCCTGCAATTTAAGCGCTTCGTTCATCTTGTTTTTCGTAATTTTTGTCATTTCATTGAAAAGCGAAGCGAGATTACCCATTTTATCGCCTTTTCTCAAATGAATCTCTTCGCTGTAATCGCCGTCGATAACTCTTTTGCACGCCAATTCTATCCTGAAAACCGGTCCGGCGATTTTGTGCGAGAAAAATACCGTTAAAAACACAAGTTCAATAATCGCAAGAAAAAATCCGGGCATTAAAATATACATCAGCGACGCAATAATTGCGTTTGCGCTTTTGTTGCGGCTAAGCGTAGAATTTTCTGTTATAAGCATCTGCCGCACGTCGTCGATGGCGTTCTTGTAGTCGCGCGCCGACGGGTCGCTTTTGCCGACAAGCGAATTTGCAAGGTTGTCGTTTACATCTCGATAAACCATCTCGACGGACGACGAAATTCCGTTTCGCAGCGCGAAAACGAAAATTGCAGCCATAATCAGCAGCATTATCGTCATAGGCACCAAAAACGAAATCATATACGCCGACTGAATTTCCTTGTTTATGAGAAAAATCTCTCTCTTGTAATTACTCTTTGCCATTTTTACCCTCCTCAGGATATTCTATTCTTTCGTGAAAAATACCTTTTAGCGCAGGCATAACGCTATTTACTATTTCAAAAACGTTTCTAAAAGTCAGCCCGCACTCGTCCAATTGACCAGAAACTACTATTTTCCGTACGTTATCCTGTATCTTTTTTCGCAAATCCGACTCACTTTCTCCTTTTAGCGATTTCGACATCGCTTCAATTTTGTCCGCAAGCATAAGAACCGCCGTCTCTTTTATCTGCGGTTTTTCACCCGGATAAGAATAATCTTCAGGATTTATCGTTTCGTTTTCTTTTTTCTGGTCAAGCGCTTTTTGGTAGAAACTGCCGACCAATCCCGTTCCGTGATGCTGGATAATTCCGTTTTTTATGACTTTGGGAATTTTATATTCGTCAATCAAATCGCAGCCGTCGCGAATGTGAGAAATAATTATCCGTGCGCTTCTTGCCGGTGGAAGTTTGTCGTGCGGATTTCCTCTGTCTAACTGGTTTTCGGTGAAATATGCGGGGTTTTTTATCTTTCCGACATCGTGATAGTATGCGAAAACCCGACATAAAAGCGGGTTTGCACCGACTTTTTCCGCGGCAAGTTCCGCAAGATTTCCCACCGCCAAACTATGATTGAAAGTTCCGGGTGCTTCGACCGCAAGCCGTTTCAGCAGCGGACTGCTCATATCGGCGAGTTCCAAAAGCGTAGTTACCGTCGTTATCGCGAACAAATTTTCAAACAGCGGAAGCGAGAAATACATCACGACCGCAGAAATCGTTACATTCAAAAACGGTGCGGCAAAAATCGGCAAAAACGCTTTCGGCGCGACCGCGTTGCTCACCAGATTTATTACAAATTCCAAGAATATGTTTGCGGCAACCATAAAGGCAATCATCCAAAGCAAATGTTTTCTGTATCTTATTTTTTGCGCGTAAAACGAAACAAATCCGCCTATTATTAAAACGCTGAACGCCAACGCGACGCTAAACTGCGAAATCAGGCAGAAATATATCGCGAAAAATATGGAAATCAAAAAACCCGTCTGTCTGCGAAAAAGCAAAGAAGCCAAAAGCGGCGCGGTAAACATCGGTCCCCAGCATAAAATTTCGCTTAAACGATTCGCCGCGTCGAACGGCAAATTATTTTGCTGCGCGTAAAACGCGTTGACTATAACTCTGGTTATCCAAACCAAAAGAAACTGAATGGAACAAATTATGGAAAGCGATAAAAAATATTTTTGTGAAGTTAAAAACTGCGGAATATATCTTCCTATATGGAAAATTATCAGGACCGCGAAAGCAAGTATCAGTATAAAGATTATCGCCGTATCCACAACTACTCTGAACATCCGGACGCTACCCTGCCGCTGAATTTTTTCCTGACGCAGCGTCTCCAAAACACGCGAAATCTCGCTTGTGACGAGTTGGTGCTGGCGAACAATCGCCACATCTTTTATTATCGTTTCTTTGATATTGCTCACCAAAGAAAACGCCGCCGACAAATTGTTAGCGTGCATTTCTCCTTCATATACAAGCGATGCCGCGGCTACTTTTCCCGACAGCGCAAAAATCGCCGAACTTATTTCTTTCGGCGTCAAACCGCCTTCGTTTTTTGAATAATTTGCCGACAAATCCCTTGCAATTCGAGAACGAAACTCAAAAATACTTTGCACTGAATCCGTCGAAACCGCACGTAAACTTGAATTTTGCTCGTTGCCACTCAAAATCTCGATAAATCCGCTCGCAGAGCGAACGTATTGTTCTTTCGTGTTGTATTGCTTTTGGAGATGTTCGCCTTCCAAATCGGAAATCGCCACGATTTTGTTAGTCAAGCCCTTTTTTCCGGCAGAAATCAGCCGTTCTTTGAAATCGCTTAAAATTTGCGGATTCTCGATAAAGATATGCGAGGACGGCGACACGTAACTGTCAACAGTTTTGAGGTGTTTTGCCCGCGTCGTGTCGGTTTTTGGGAGATTTATGCAATTGTTTATCGCGGTTATAAGCGTATCTACGGCATCCGACATCCTTTCTACGGCAGTCGAATCATAACGGAAAATCGGCAGAATCTTTTGGCTTAACCGCTCCTTTTCGGCGGAAATTTCTTGTTCGGTTTTGACCACGTCAAACGAAAACGGGGCGATTATCGTCTCTTTTGATACTTCGCCGGCTTTGGGATATGTCTCAAAACCGCCGTTTTTATCATACGGAAAAGACACGAACAAACACAGCAAGAAAATGAATATTGCCGCCCAATGCCGTTTCATAAACAAAATAAAGGTCTGTTTTTCTTTATCCGCCGCTTTGTATTTCCCGGACCTTCTTTTATTCACGGGAATACTTGATGTTACAGACCTGTTTTGCATTAAACCGCTTTCCGCTCGATTACTTACCTTCAAGTTGTTTTTCGAGTTGAATTCTTTCAAGTTTTTTCTGGTAGTAAGCGTCTTCCGCCGCTTCTGCCGACGCTTTGTTTTCGCTTAATCTTCTGGTTTGGTCTACCGTGGGAGCCGTCGAACGTCCACCGCCGCCGGCACCGCCGCCACCGCCACCGCCGCATCCTATCAAGAATACACAAGCCGCCAAAATCGCCAACGCTCTAAGCAAAAATTTTGAAGAAATCATAAAACCCTCCAAGTTTAACTAATTAAAAAACGTACTAAAATAATATCCGCCAAAATTGAACAAACGAAAAAATTGTTTTTAACGAATATTTTGCGGGAATATTGCATCGCAATCTCGTTTTTACGCTAATCAAGCGGGAGAAATCTCCTTGCTTGAAAATATTTTAATTTCTCGACAATTTTTATTCTGTCGGCGAAACTGCCAATTTTTCACGAATTTTTGTTATTCGAAACGTTTCGTTCGATTTTGGAACATAAATGTTTGAAATGCGTAAAACTTCTTTTTCGTCTGTCAGCCAAATCGTCAATTTTGGGCGGAAAAGGAGACGTTCGTCTTTCATTTTTTGTAAATTTGCGGACGTAACCAAAACATCGCACGAAATCGAATTTTCAAATTTTTTTGCCGCCGTATCGCCAAAAGGAACAACGATGTTCGTCCCGTCGCTTTTTATCAAAATCCCCCAATTTTTTACGTTAAAATTCCACCCGTATTTGCTGAATCCGTTAACGGTGTCAATTTGAGAGTATTTATTATATTTAAGCATTTTATCGTTTGAAACGAAAAGTTGAATCGTGTCGAAAATCGGTGGATTATCACTCAAATAAACTCGTAAAAAACCGCTTTTTTTATTGTTGTTTCGTTGATAAAAAACAAGCGCCGAATTATTTTCCAAATTCTCGAAAAAATATTCGCTGCTTGTCTGCCAAGGATTATTCGAACTCTGTTTTGAGTACCAAGCGACAAACGGCGCAAGAATCAAAGTTGCAATAATTTTGAATTTATTTGTTTTTCTTCTTGTCGGCGGTGGACAGGGATTTTTACGTTTTTTTATCATAATTCTCGTTTCGGTTTCGTTAATAGCCACTCGATAAAATCAATAATCCAGCGCAAATTCGTATCGCTTTCGTAAATTATTCCGTTAAAAAGCAAATGCGGAGTATAACTCATTTTACACTTTCTCGCCTCCGAATAATTTTCGGCAAGAATCGAATAAATTTTGTTCGTATCGCTCATTTCTTTGTAAATTTGACTCTTATCTATTCGCGCTTCGTCGAAAAAATCGTTAATGTTATCGGCGTTAATCGCGTCGTTTGTGTTTGCGTATGCGCGCAATAATTCCCACGATTTGTTTTGCCTGTTTGCCGCGACAAGCGCAATGTCGCCCAACTGGCGATAAAGCGGCTTCAAAGAAATTTTGAATATTCCTTTCAAAGCGCCCTGCGACAATTCGTAAAGCGGAACGAGTATCTGTTTGCAGTTTGGACAATTCGTGCCGATAAACGCGGTAATTTTCATTGATGAATTTTCGTCGCCGCAAACTCTTATCGCCGACGGAGCGGTTTTGTAAATAACGGTATCGAAAAACGCGGTGTCGCGTAATTTTATTTCTTCGATGATTTCCTTGTCGGCGACTTGTTTTTTCAGCAAATAAGCGGCGAAATTGTAAATTCTTTTTGCCGCGTCGCAGTTTTTTATGTGCTGTTCGTCCGATAGCGGCTCTTTGTGTTTACACCCCAAGAAAACGTTTTTTGTCAGCGAATTTAATTTTTTTGTTTGTGAAACCGAAAGCGAATCTACAAAATTATTATTCAAAAAAAGTTGCTGCGCAAACGCCGTTTTTAGCGTCGCAAAAATCATAATCATAGTAATCGCCGTAATCTTTTTCATACATCACCCGCTCATCTAAACTTCATTTCGGCGGCGTATTTTAGATAAATCGGTAAATTTTTAAGCAGCCGCCAATAACTGTGCGGACATTGAATAAACATTTTGTTATACACTCCGTAGGCAAACGGGCGGTTGTAAAATCTCCGTATAAATTCGCCGTATAACGTACTCATCTGTTCTCTGGATTTCATCGAATAAGGCACGAAAACGGGAGTTATGCAGTCGCAGTTGTCCCAATTTTTCGCCGATTTGTCAAATTCGCCGTACTTTTCGATTTCGTCGTAAGTCGGCGCGCCCAAATAAGGCGTAAACGACGTTAAATTCGCGTCTTTAAGCGGAAGAGACACGGCAAAATCTATGGTTTTGCGAAACGACTTTTCGGTTTCGCCCGGAAAACCCATCATAAATAAACCTTTAACCCACAATCCCGATTTGTGAAGCGTATAGATGTCTTTTCTAATTTGTTCAAGCGATAAATTTTCTTTGTGTCTGTCCAAAATTTCTTGGTCGCCCGATTCGATTCCGCAATGAACCATCCAACAGCCCGCCGATTTAAGTTCGGCTATCAATTCTTTGTCTATATGCCCGATTCTGACTATGCAATTAAATGTAATTTTCGGCGTTTTTTCTCGCAGTAATTTACATAATTGACTAACTCTTTCGCGGTTGAGCGTAAATAAATCGTCGTAAAAACAAACGTGTTTTATCCCGAAGTCCTGCGAAAGATATTTTACCAAATCGCAGGTGTATTGCGGCGAATTCCAGCGAAAGGTAGTTTGATAAACCGAGCGGTCGCAAAAACTGCAATGATAAACGCAGCCGCGCGAACTGATAATATTTGCCGTAGGAAACTGCGGATAACTAAAAAGCGCCATATTGTATCTTTGCGGGAATTTTTCAATCAAATCGTACGCGGGAAACGGCAAATCGTCCATGTTGCAGAGCGTTTTGACCGTCTGCGGCTCGCCTGCGGCTACGGTTGTTCCGTTTCGTGAAAAAACGCCCGGAATATCTTCGGTTTTTTTTCCGTCCAATATGTCGCAAACAGCAAATTCGCCCTCTCCGGCGACTACGAAATCGACCGCGGGATAATTTTGTAAAATTTTTTCTTTTAGAGCCGACACGTGAATACCGCCGAAAATTGTTTTTATTTGTGGAGCGGTTTCTTTAAGTTTTTTGCAAACGTCGTAAGCGTCGTTAAACGCCGCCGTCGTCGCGCAAAATCCCACGAAATCCGGTTTTTGAGCGGCGAGTTTTTCTGCCCACTGAGAATTTGTGATTTTTGGATGCGCACAAGCATCGATTAAAAGGACTTCGTGTCCTTTTTTTCTTACGACCGCGGCTATTGAGGCAAGCCCAAGCGGAGGCATAAGTCCGGTCAGTTCGTTTATTCTGATTTTTTGAACCGAGTTGTCGTATCCACGCGGGTAAAAGAGAACGATTTTTTTCATTCTAACGCCCTATGGTTTTGGAAAAAAGATTTACTATTACGACTCCCAAAATAATAAGCAGACATCCAGCCACAGCCGCCGCGTCGGGGATTTGCTTAAAAAATATCGCGGCGAAAATAGTTACTAAAACTATTCCGACAGCCGACCAAACGGCATAAATAATCGCGACGGGAAAAACTTTTTGGCATACGCTCAAACAATAAAACGCTACCGCGTATCCGGCTATTACGCCTATCGACGGCAACAATTTCGTAAACTGTTCGCTTGATTTCAAACACATAGTCGCGGCGGTTTCCGTGACAATAGCCAAAGCCAGCAAAATATAATATTTGAGCAATTTTTACCTCGCGTATGTTATGGAAAACCGCATTTGGCTTTGCCGAACGTCGTTGTCTCCGAGCGCAAAAATCATTCCGAAATCTGCACTGACGACGTTTATGTTCAAACCCAATCCGATATTTACTTCGTTTCTGTGTCCGGCTTTATCAAACATCCACCCGATACGCGGCGAAATAAATCCCAAATAATTAAATTCAAGTCCCGTATGAATCGTTATTTTTTGTAATTCGTCTCTTGCCGTCTCGCGTTCGTCGGCGAATAAGTCCTTGTAAAACGCTACAAAAAACGGCGCGGGGTCGCCGCCTAACGTGTCGCGATAAACGATTTCGCGCTCCAAATCGAGCGCCAAAAGCAAGTAGTGCGTGGCTTTTTTTATCGGCTTGTAGGACGTTCCGAGTCGCAGAGTAAAAGGAATAGCGTTTTTATCCTCGTCTTTGGCGTAAGATACCGAAGGTCCCATGTTAAGTATTGAAAATCCCAGCGACAAATTATTCGTCAAAAAATTCGTTTTGAGTATTCCCGCATCGACCGCGAACGACTGCGCTTCCGCCTCGTCTTTGCTAAGTCGCGAATAAAGATATTTGAGATTTAATCCCAGCGCAAAATCTTTTTTCAGTCGCATTCCGTAACCTAATCCGCCGACCAACTCAAACGCCGAAGAAGTACTTCCAATCGTCCCGTCTGGATTATATTTATCTATGTCGCCGAAATATAACTGATTAAAAAACACACCTATCGTTCCCCACTCGCCAAGCGGAATTACGCCCGCCACAGCCGCGTGCCACATATCCGTTATGTGTAGCGACGGAAGAAGATTTTCAAAAAACATCGTCGCTCTCACCTCGCCGTGTTGAAATCTGCTTATGCCTTTGTCGGTGGCGAGCCAAATGTCGTCTCTGTGAAAAGCCGCAGAATTTATTATGGAAGACGGCAGATTGTTTTTTTCGTGATGGACTTTCCATTCCGGCGCGCCGTCTTTTCCTTCGTAATATTCGACCGCGCCGTTAGTTGTGGCAAACCAGACCTTTTTGTCCTTTTCTATCGCGATGTCGAAAACTTTGCTGTTTTTGAAACGGAATTTTTTCCATTCGACTCCCGTCCAAAGCGAAACGCCTTCGTCGCCGCCAATCCAAATCCGCTTTCTTTGGTCTATCGCAATGGTTCTGACGACGTTGCTAACCAAACCTTTTGTGCTGTCCACAAAATTTTCAATTCCGTTCGATATGAGCAAAAGTCCGTTTTCTGTTCCCAAATAAACGTCGTTATTTATTTTGTTTACAAACAAAATTTCTCCGTCAAAAAGTTCGTTTTCTCCGGTGATTTTGGAAAAAATTCCGTTTTCGTACAAATATCCGCCCTGTGAAGTCGCTACTGCCGCGTCGCCGTTTGCAAGTTGGGTCAAAGAATTAAATTTCGCTTCGGGAACGCCGTCAAAATTAGTGAATTTTTTCCATTCGTTATCAAAGCGCCAAAGTCCGCTGTCGCCCGCGACCCAGAGCCGTCCGGCGGCGTCGCATATTATATCGTTCAATTTTCCTTTAAGCGCGATTGTGTATGGAATTTTCATCTCGTAAATATTGCCAAAAATTCCGGAATTTCTGCTAAGAATTCCGACGATTTCGTCCGCTAATATTTCGGCTTTTTCGTTGTCGAAATACTGTATTAAATATGCTTTTATACCGCTTTTGCTTTGTTCGGAATACTGCAAAAACGCAAAAAACTGAGATAAGGAATCCGCTTGGCTTTTGGATAAACTTTCAGATAGTATCGCCGAAATTTTCTTTCTTTCTTTGGCGTATAATCCGTTAAATTTTTTGATTTCCAAAACCGCTTCGGCAAGTTCTTCGCCGCTTTCAAACGAATAATATTTTTCGGCGATTGAAGCAAAATTGTCGCTGCTGTCAACGGTATGCGTAAAATAATTTATCCAATCGACGCCGTTAAATTTGTAAATTTCGTTTTGCTCGCTCAAAATCCAAACGTCTTTTTGCGTTTTTGTTCCCGAAGCGATAGCGATAATTTTTTGTTCGCCGCAGGGCTGATAATGAATCCAAGTTTTTGCAAGCGGCGAAAGCCCAAGCCCCGCAGGATTGTAAAACAACGACTGTTCGTCGTCGGCGATTCCGGTAAAAGTTTCGCCCAGCGCCGCCGACCTTGCGCCCCAGGGAAACGCGAGCGTTATTATCGACGACTGCCCGATTAGCGGCTCCGAAAGTACCGCCGTCGAAAAAATTGTTATTGCCGTAAAAAATGTCAAAAGTGTATTTTTCATAGGTTTCTCCGTTTTGAAAATCAGGACGAACTTCCGTAAAATAATATATGTACGCGGCGCAAAACAAAATCTGCGTTTTGCAAAAAGCGCCAAAAATAAAATAATCAAATTTTTTCCTGCAAATATAACAAATGCCGTTTTTTTTATTTTACAAAAATTATGAATAATAACGAAAGTTAATGCTTTTAGTTATTTGTGTAAACATGTGTGTAATTCCTTTATTGTTTTTTCTTGAATTTCACCATTTTGTCCGCGTCGTCTATTGCGGCTATTAAACTGTTTTCGCTTGAAACGCCTTTGCCGGCAATATCGAAAGCAGTTCCGTGTCCAACCGATGTTCGAATTATGGGCAACCCTATTGTGATATTTACGCCCGCCTCAAAATCGCGGGATTTTAACGCGACAAATCCGTGGTCGTGAATCATCGCGACGACTCCGTCGTAATTTCCTTTGAACGCCGAAACAAAAACCGTGTCGGGCGCAAACGCTCCGCTTGCGTTTATCCCGTTTCGTTTCGCCCATTCGACCGCAGGATTTATGCGCTTGATTTCTTCACTGCCGAAAAGTCCGTTTTCGCCCGCGTGAGGATTTAATCCCGCGACGGCTATGCGCGGATTTTTTATGCCGAAAGACATAAGAGCGTCGTTCAAAAGGACGATATTTTGCCGTACTTTTTGCTCCGTAATCAAATCAATCGCCTGACGCAGCGAGCAGTGCGTCGTGCAATGAACGACCGAAACGTTTTCCACCTTAAAAAGCATAGTAAAGTTTTCGACTCCGCACTTTTGGGCGAAAATTTCGGTATGTCCGGGGTAGTTATGTCCCGCTAAATGAAGCGCTTCTTTGTTGAGCGGGCAGGTTATTACCGCGTCGATTTCGCCGGTTTTTGCCAAATTTATTGATTTTTCAACGTATTGAAACGCCGCCTCGCCGCATTTTTCCGACACCTTACCGACTTCAAAATCGTTTTTTATTATACCAATATCTATGACGCAAATTTTTCCGTTTTCGTATTCGTTCGGCTGTGAAATTGCTTTTATTTCGGGCGAATTTATTTTGAGTAAGTCCCTATAAAATTCCAAAACGCACTTTTCGCCGATTACCAAACATTTGTGTTTTTCAAAAAAATCCTTATGCAAAAACGCTTTGAGAATTACCTCCGCCCCGATTCCCGCGGGGTCGCCCATAGTTATCGCCAATGTAGATTTCATATTCGTTTTACTTTTTTCGGCACAAAACGCCGTCTTTGTTATCAAGGATTTCAATTCCTTTGGCGATAATCGAATTTCTTATCTCGTCCGCCGTTTTGAAATCCTTATTTTTTTTCGCTTCGATTCGTTTGTTGAGCAAATCGGCTATTTCTTTAATTTCGCTGTCGTCAAAATCGTCGAAGCCGTCGAATTTTACGCCGTCTATTATTTTTTCTAACGAAGTTTTTTCGCAAAATAAATCTAACGCCAAAATTTCGTCCGCTTTTTTTATAGCCGCTTTTTTTACTTCGCCGCAAATCGAGCCGTTTTTTAATATTCCCCAAATTTCGGCAAGCGCGACGGGCATATTCATATCGTCCAAAACCGCCTTGTAAAAACCTTCCAAAACGGTTTCGATTTCTTTTTGCGTAACTTTTCTATCGTCAAAATCCGCGTTTTTCTGCACGGTATTTCTCAAATTGTTAAGTCCCGTATGCGCCGCCGAAACGTTGTCGATAGAAAACGACAACTGTTTGCGGTAATGACTGGAATAACAAAAATAGCGGTATGCCAACGGGTCGATTTTTTGTTCTTTGAGCGTATCGACGGTAATGAAATTATTACCGGATTTCGACATTTTTTCGTTATTAAGGTTCAAAAATTCGCCGTGAATCCAAACGCGGCAAAATTCCTTCCCCGTCGCTGCTTCGACCTGCGCTATTTCGTTGGTGTGGTGAATAGGTATGTGGTCAACGCCCCCGCAATGAATGTCAAGCGGTTGCGGCAAATATTTTAGCGACATCGCCGAACATTCTATATGCCAGCCCGGAAAGCCGACGCCCCACGGGCTTTCCCATTCCATTGCGCGCTTTGAGTCCTTGGGCGAGAATTTCCACAGCGCAAAATCGGTCTTGTGTTTTTTGTCGCCAATCTTAATTCTATGCCCTTCCTGCAAATTTTCAATATCCAAGCGTGCGAATTTAGCGTAATCGGTAAATTTTGAAGTGTCGAAATAAATCCCGTCGGCGGTTTCGTAAGTATATCCTTTTTCGACAAGTTTTTGCACCATATCTATCATTTCTTTGATATGTTCGGTCGCT
>Ga0268262_10005901_pt1 | contig 11970 bp, 13 predicted proteins | sample TergutNc150P3_FD_190354 | JGI IMG/M metagenome (GOLD analysis project Ga0268262, IMG submission 190354) | Nasutitermes corniger P3 segment gut microbial community from laboratory colony in Florida, USA - Nc150 P3 (SPAdes) (version 2) | ecosystem: Host-associated > Arthropoda: Insects >... | reverse complement strand
CCGCTGATCCTTTATACCTGCACCTATGGCGTCAAATGCTTCCAAATGCGCCTTGAGTAATCCTATTCCCATACTTTATTTTCGGTATCTGGCTTAAATGTAAAATTGCTGCGCAATTGGTTACAAGGAATTGATTTACCGCCCGCAAAACGGACAGCGGGGCAATGGCAAACTATGTGCTTTCAAATATTGCGTTATGTGGTATGATGAAAACATACTGTGGAATTCTTAAAAAGAATAAAAAGAGCTAATTTATCCAAAAGGCCTTCTCGTTTTCGCCTTGTTATAAGGCTTTTTTTTGCCGCTTTAGGTGCGGCGGTTCTGACGACTTTCCTGATTAACGCGGGGATGATCCTGGGAACCAGAAAACACATCTATAACGATATAAACGCAATCCCGGGACGCACGGCAATATTGATTTTGGGCTCCCAAATTCGGGGGAAAACGCTTTCACCGGTACTGCAAGACCGGGTAGATTCAGGCATTACGCTTATGGAACAAAGCAAAGGGAAAAAACTCCTCCTTTCAGGGGATCACGGGCAGCGCTACTATGACGAAGTGAACGCCATGCGGCTTTATGTGCTTGCCAACGCCCCGGCCATAATGGAAGAAGATATTTTTATGGATCACGCGGGGTTCAATACCTGGGATTCCATGTACCGCGCCAGGGATGTTTTCGAGGTAAAAGACCTGATAATCGTTACCCAGCAATTTCACATCAACCGGGCGGTTTGCCTGGCCAGAAGCCTTGGGCTGGACGCGGTAGGCTATGGCATAAACCAGGATCGGTTTAGAGGCCGGAGCCTGCGCAGCTGGCAATTCAGGGAATATTTTGCCAGGATCAAGGCGTTTTACTCAATTGTTTTTAAGCCAAAACCCAAATACCTTGGAGATAAAATCCCCATACTGGGAGACGGCCGCGCCACCTGGATATAGGGCTTCGTAAACACATAGTGTTAAAACACATAGTGTTAAAACACATAGTGTTAAAATACATAGTGTTAAATCTCTTAGTTGACGAAACCTGACCCATGAGCCAAAATAATCTATATGCTGGAAAAACATAGCGGAAAAGCGAAACCGGAAAAACGCAAAGATACCAGGTTTTTAACAATTGCCAATGTTGTTATAAAAGAATTAGGCAAGGAAGTATTCCAGTTAAAAGATCTAAGCATAACCGGCTGCCGCCTTGAATATCCCATAAATACAGAAATTTCGTTGGACAAACAGTTTTCATTGGAGATAATCCCCGAAAAAGAAGCAAAAATAAAGCCTTTTTTAATAACCGCGGAATCCAAATGGATACGGGTCAGCAGCAATTCATGTGAAGCGGGTTTTATGATAACTGAATCCCCAAAGGGAAAACAATTTCAGAATTATGTGGACTATCTTTCCTGGCGCTATTCCCAGGGAAAAAGCATGACAAGCGAGGACATTTCAGAACCCCCCATATTAATGTGAATTAATGTGAAAGTGGTTTTCTGATTGAATAAATAAGGTCTATAAAAACGGAATGTTAACGGCTGTAGCTCTTTGCGCTGTGGGCGCGGAAAAAATAGTCTCAAATGAACTTAGAAAGCTAAAACTCAGCGTAAGCGAAAGCGGATTTGGCCGCGTCCGCTTTAAAACGGATGTTGAAGGCCTTTACCGCTGCCTCATGGGCTTGCGCGCCGCTGACCGCGTCCTGCTGGAAATCGCCTGGTTTAAGGCTGCCGATTTTGACGCCCTTTTTGAGGGGGTAAGGCAGCAGCCTTTTGAGGAATACGTACCGCCGGGCATGGGGTTGAAAGTGTCCAAGGTTAGGACAAACCGGTCTGTCCTTGAAGCCGAAACCAGCGTACAGGCTGTAGTTCACAAGGCGGCCGCGGACAGGCTTTGCTCGAAGAGGCGTATTAACCGGCTTCCGGAAAACGGCGCCGAAGCGGAACTGCGCGTGTACATCGAAAAAGACCAGGCTTCGGTTCTTCTGGATCTTTCGGGGGAACCGCTTTTTAAACGCGGGTACAGGATAAAAGGGGGAATCGCTCCCCTAAGGGAAACTACCGCCGCGGCAATTATCCTTCATTCAGGGTGGCGAAGAAAATTCCCCCTATACGACCCTTTCTGCGGCTCAGGCACAATCGCCATAGAAGCGGCCTTGTACGCATGGGACATCGCTCCCGGCCTTAGCAGAGGCTTTGCCAAGGGCTTTGCCCTAGACCGCCTTCTTTTGGGCGACAGTAAAACCGCCGCAAGGGTGCGTCAGGAATACCTAGAAAAAGCGGACTTTTCCCGCATGGTGCGAATCATGGGAAGCGACTCCGACGCGGCTTCCGTGACGGCGGCCAAAGCAAACATGGAACGCGCCATCGCCATAGCGGAAAAAATGGGGCTGCAAAACCCGCCGCTTTTTAAGGTGCTCCCAATGGAAAAAGCGGAAATCCCCGGGGAAATGCGCAATGAACAAGACGAGCCGGGCTTTATCATTACGAACCCGCCCTATGGCCGCCGCCTCTCGGACACCGAAACCGCCGAAAAAACCTATGCCCAAATGCGGACACTTTCTTCCCGGTTCCCGCTTTGGAAGCTGGCGGTGATTACAGACAACAGCGGTTTTGAATCCTTTTTCGGCAAAAAGGCCGATTCATGCAGGGAAATAACCAACGGGGCAATTAGATCATATTTATACCAGTACGATAAACTTGAGGATTAATGGGGAACGGTTATGTCGATAGTTGTTGAACATGAGAAGCGGCGCTATGAAATTCTGGAGAAGGCCCTGGATGTCTTTATGGAAGAAGGCTATGAGGATGTAACTTTTCAGAAAATTGCCGACAGGTGCGACATTACAAGGACAACTCTATATATCTATTTTAAAAACAAAAAGGATGTTTTCAATTTCAGTATCAAGCAGCTGCTACAGATCCTGGAAAATAACATACTAGAAATCAAAGAAGGGAACGATCTTTCATATACAGAAAAACTTGTCTCGGTAATGACAGTTATCATTGACCGGCTTGAAGGCAACAGCCGGCTTCTTTCAGTTGTTCTGGATTATCTTATCAATAACCCCAAACATGGCTTCGATCCCGGCTACCAGGTACGCCGCAGGACAGTCCGCCTGCGCCATATTCTGGCAACAATGCTCATTGAGGGAATAAAAGCAGGCGAGTTCTCAAATCAGATAAACGTAAAAGAAGCCAACGAAATGCTCTATAGCTTTATCGAAGCCGCCATCTTCCGTATGGTTGTGCTGCGCAGCTCTTCGGTGGATGAGCTAAAAGAAGCGGTGAAGCTGGCGGTACGGCGGTTCAATGCCGGATAAAAACCGCACCGTTTTTATCACTACATAAGGTACGTTACTTTAGCTTCCTCGAAAAAACCCCTTTTGGCAGGAGATTCATCCGGAATTCCAATCGCGATAACATTGAAGGGGATTTTCGTTTTGGGGATTTTAAAGAGGTTGCGGATCGAGCTTATCAGTTCTTCCTTGGGATAAACGCCGCACCAGCAAGTGCCAAGCCCCATTGAGACGGCTTCCAGAAGTATATTCTGTGTTGCCGCGGCGCAATCTTGCGGGAAATAATCTCCAGGCATACCATCCTGAGGGATCGCCACCACAATAATAGCAGCTGTAGCCGTTTCACACATTTTAGCGTAAGGATGAACATTGGCAATTTCATTAAGGATTTCCCGCTTTGTTATTGCGATAAATTCCCACTGGCGTGAATTACAAGCCGACGGCGCGGACATTGCCGCTTCCAGCAGCCTGTTGAGCTGTTCCCGTGTAACGGGTTTGTCTGCCTGAAATTTTCTGACGCTTCGACGGTTTTCAATTATTTGGTTCATTTTTGCTCCCTTAACACTGTTTTTAGAATCTTAATAAATCGGGATATCCAATTCAAGCCATGCGGTGAATTTATAGGCATATCGATTAGCTAACGCCTTTCTGCCTTATCAACACCAGGTGCCGCTCTTCTTCCAACAAAGGCACTTCCAGCGGAACTACTTCCCAGGTCAGGTTTTGCAAATCGCTCATCTCTTCATCAATTGCCTGTCTGCGGCCCTTGTATGCCGCGAGTAATCCTGCCGGCTTAAGCAAAGCAAAGAGCCCCTTTAGGATAGCGCCATCCAAAGGCCTGAAAGCCCTGAACACAATTAAGTCATAGCGGTCATTGTCGGCAATGACAAGCTTGTCCATATCCGCTTCTTCAATGGCAACATTCGGCAAGCCAAGCGCGGCGACGGCATTTCTTAGAAAGCCGGCGCGCCTTCCCATCCGTTCAATCAGGGTAAAGGCCGCGTGGGGCAGGCAAACTGCCAGGGGAATTCCCGGCAGGCCGGCGCCGGAACCGATGTCCGCGATTTTGAGACTTTCGCGGCCCATAAAAAGATCTCGCTTTACTTTTAACGGGGCAAGGGAATCCAGAATGTGCTTCACTACCAATTCCCGGCGATCTTTAACCTTAACAAGGCCGTAAGCCGGATTAAAAAGCTCTATCTCTTCGATGTAGCGTTCAAGCAGCTGGAGTACGCGCCCTCCGCTTTCGTTAAGGCCTAATTTTGCGAACCCTTCCGCAAGCAGAATGTCACCCATCCAGCGTAACCTTTTTTTTTGCCCATTCGGGAAGAAAATCTTCAGGGTTGCCGGCAAGGACGTTCATGAGCAGCCCGGCGGCGGTCTCCAGAACCTTGTCCAGAATTTCCCTTTCAGCGGTATCGAAGTCTGAAAGCACCCAGTCGATAACAGCCTCGCTGTCATGAACGGGCCTTCCGATGCCGATTCTGATGCGCCAGAAGTCCGCGCTGCCCAGCGACGCTTTCATGGAGCGAAGCCCGTTATGCCCGCCGAGGCCTCCGCCGAATTTAAGCGAAACGACTCCCAAAGGCAGCTCCAGTTCGTCATGAACAACAAGAATCGCGTTTGGTTTTATTTTGAAAAACGAAGCCGCCTGCGATACTGACTGGCCTGAAAGGTTCATGAAAGTCAAAGGTTTAATAAAATGGACTTTTTCATTAAAGACAGCATGGAACCCTTTGAACTTTTTTTGCCACTTTAACGGAGAATTTGTTTCCAGCTTTTCAGCCAGCAGAAAACCCGCGTTATGCCGGTTCTGGGAATATTCCTTCCCGGGATTCCCCAGGAACGCCGCAAGTTCTACCATCTATTCTTTCGGCGGTTTTACAGTTCTTCCCGCTTTGCGGCTATCCTGCTTATGAGGCCGTATTTTACCGCTTCCTCGGCATTCATCCAGTAATCGCGGTCGGTGTCTTTTTCTACCTGTTCAAAGGGAAGCCCGGTTTCATCGGAGATCAGCCTGTTGATTTTTGCGCGGAGCTTTTCCAGTTCCCGCGCGTGGATTTCTATGTCCGTTGCCACTCCCCGGATTCCAGACAGGGGTTGGTGGATTAGGTAGTGGCTGTTGGGAAGGCCGACGCGAAACTCTTTGGGGCTCGCGAGCTGAATAATCGCCGCCGCGCTCGCGACAAGCCCCATGCCTATTGTCCATACTTTCGGTCTGACAAAGCGGATCATGTCAAAGATAGCGTATCCGGCGTCAGCGTCTCCTCCGGGGGAATCAATAAAAATCCGGATGGGATCATCTCCCATATCCTCAAGGAGGATGAGCTGCCTGATGGTTTTTTCCGCCAGATCCTTGTTTATTTCGCCGGAGAGCATAATCGTCCGGGTTTTCAGCATCCGGGTTATAAGCGGATCATGGTTTTCCTGCTTTGATTCTTCCATTTCTTCCTCTTCCACGTTTTTCTCCTAAAATAAATTCTTCCAGATGTATTCCCTGGGTACGCGTTTGCCTATGCCGCAGGTAATTTCGTAAGGGATCGTTTTCGCTTTTACGGCTATGTCGGCTGCGGTAAGAAACCCCGGCCCGAAGACAACAGCTTCGTCCCAGCGTTTCACATCCGGCTCGGGGCCAAGGTTGACCATGCACTGATCCATGCAGATCCTGCCCGCCAAAGGATGGGCCTTTCCCCTGATGAGCATCGAATGATCGTTGGAAAGGCTCCGGCGAAAGCCGTCGGCGTAGCCTGCCGGCACTATGCCGACATAGGTGTCTTCCGGCGCTGTCCAGATTCTGCCGTACGAGACGGCTTCACCTTTTCTCATCTTTTTTATTGAGACCACGGCGCTCCGAAGTTCCATCAGCGGTTCGGCGGACAAATAACCGCTTAAAGAATCCGCCTGCCCGGTTTTTACAAGCCAGTCCGCCGGGGAATAGCCGTAAAGAAAAATCCCGGGGCGGATCATGTCAAAATATGAATCCTCGTGAAAAACCAAAGCCCCGGAATTGGCCGCGTGGACTATGCCCGGATCGATCCCGGCTTTTTCTATCGAGGCAACCGCCTCTTTAAGCCGGCTGAGCTGCGCCTTGGTGTACGCGATCTCGTCCGGGTCCAGGGAATCGGAAACCGCAAGGTGCGTTGCTACACCGCCAAGGGAAAGCGACTTATTGGAAGCGATTTTCGCGGCCAGTGCCGCCGCTTCTTCAGAGCGGCAGCCAAGCCGTCCCATACCCGTATCAACTTTTAGGTGGACAGTCAGTTTTTTCCCCGCTTTTTCCGCAGTTAATGCCGCCGCGTCAATAAAATCGCCGTCGCCAATGTGCGGAATAAGGCCCAAGGAGACGATTTCCGGGAGCTCCTCAGGCATCGCCTGGGCAAGGAGCAGTATCGGGGAAGTGATTCCCGCAGCCCTCAGCTCCCTGCCCTCGGAAGTAAGCGCCACAGCCAGGTATTCCGCCCCCGCTTCCAGAGCGCATCGGGCGACCGGAACAACGCCGTGCCCGTAAGCGTCGGCCTTAACAGGCATGCATATTTTTGGATGTTTCCCGATTTTTTCCCTCGCCCCCTGAATGTTCCGGCGTAGGTTGTCCAGGTGGATAATCGCTCTGGTAGCCTGCATGGTTTTACTTCTCCTTCCCAATATTACGATATATAGTGTCTATCATACAATTCCCCTTCCCATTTTTTAAAAAGTATTGTAAAATACTCAAATATCGTCTAGGAGGGCGCTTATGGGTTTATATGATGTAGTAGTGAGTTTAAACGACAAGCTAAACGGTATTGTATGGGGACCGCCAATGCTGTTCCTTGTCGTTGGAACAGGTATTTTCCTTACGATCATGGTGAAATTCTTTCAGGTTTCCAAAATCAAGCTTTGGTGGAAAGCTACTTTCGGTTTTGTTTTTTCCGGTAGAATAAGGGAAAAATCGGCAGGCAGCAATATAACCCCTTTCCAGGCGGTAGCTACCGCTCTTGCCTCCACAGTAGGTACAGGGAACATCGTCGGCGTGGCGACAGCCATTGTCCGCGGCGGCCCCGGAGCTGTTTTCTGGATGTGGGTTTCGGCATTCTTCGGCATGATTACAAAATACGCGGAGGTTCTCCTTGCGGTTAAATACCGCGAAGTAGACCAGGGCGGCACACACCACGGCGGCCCTATGTACTACATAGAAAAAGGCCTGAAAATGAAATGGCTTGCCGTTATATTTGCCATATTCGCTACTTTTGCCACTTTTGGCATCGGCAACATGACCCAGGCAAACTCTATCGCAAGTTCTATGGCGACCAGCTTTGGCATCCCCGTAATGGTGACAGGTATTGTAGTAGCTATTCTAACAGGGCTTGTTATCCTTGGCGGTATCAAGAGGATCGCTCAAGTTACCGAAAAAATGGTTCCGTTTATGGCGGTTTTCTATGTTATAGGTTCCGTGGTAATTCTTATTGTCAATATCGCCAGGCTTCCAGCCGCTATCGGCATGATTTTTGCCAATGCCTTTAACTTCCGTTCCCTGGAAGGCGGAATTATGGGCTATATCATCATGAAGGCCATGCGCTTCGGCGTTGCCAGGGGCGTTTTCTCCAATGAAGCCGGTATGGGTTCAGCGCCTATCGCGCACGCCGCTTCAAGCGAAAGCGATCCTGTAAAGCAGGGGCTTTGGGGCATTTTCGAGGTTTTTGTTGATACCATTATTATTTGCAGTCTGACCGGACTTGTTATCCTCACTTCCGGCGTAAGCAGTTTTGAAGCCGGCGCAGGCGCAACAAATTTTGTCGGCGGACTCTTTTCGGGCGCTGACCTTACCATGGCCGCGTTTTCTTCCACCTTTGGCCAGGCAGGCGGCATATTTGTAACGATCGGTATACTTCTTTTTGCCCTTTCCACCATACTGGGCTGGTCTTACTACGGTCAGCAGAGCCTTGGGTATCTCACCAAAAACAACAAGGTATGGGACTGGATCTACAAGTTCATCTTCACCGTACTGACCATTGTCGGCGCTGTCGGAGGACTGGTACTTATCTGGGATATCGCCGATACCCTGAACGGTCTCATGGCCATCCCGAACCTTATCGCTGTACTACTTCTCTGCAAGGTAGTCTTTGACATGACTAAAGAATACGTCGCAAAGACCAAATAAAAAAGGAATGAACAGATTCATAATCCCTCTCATTCTGGGAGGGGTTTTTTTTTCTTCCTGCATAACTGACTCAGGCAGGAAGGCATATGAACTTCCGGCAGTTCCCGAAGAAACAAAGATTCCCAGAGCTTTCACAATTCTTGATTACAAAAACAAAGCCTCAGGAGATACTGTTCCCGAATGGGTCAATTCCTACCTTGATTCGGGCCTTCGTAAAGTGGAAACTTTGGCGGCTTACCAGGACAGCTATGTGTTTATCCCAAAAAATGAGGGGAACAATTTCAACGCATTGCGGTTATGGAAAGACAACTTTTCCGCGGAACTGGATTTTCCGCGCCTGGCGGCGACCAGAATTGAAGCGCGTTTCAGCGTCCCCTACCCCGACATAGAATACGGCTCGTTTTATGAAGCTTTGATCCGCGCCGCCTCGGACGCCTCCTGGACAGGGGCAGCCGCAAAAGATGATTTTTGGATCCGCAAAAAATACCTCCCCAACGAAACAGAAGGCGAACAGGAAAACTGGGAGTTCTTAATCCTTGTAACAATTGAGAAATCCAGCTTTTCATCCCAGCTGAAAACAGTTTTTGACAAGATGAATCCCATTCCCCAGCCTGACGAGAATCAAATTGCGGCAGCCAATCGGGTAAAAGAACAGTTTTTTGAAAAGTTTTAAAAAGTTTTGCAGAAATCTGACAGATTCAAAATTCCCAATGACTAGTAACCGGATACTAGTTGACAAGTTATTGAAATTTCCAATATTTTAGAAAAATTAGTGGTTATTTTGAATAATCTTTGGAATCTATGGAGGTAAATCATGAGCGATTCGGGAACAACTGCAGATAATGAAAAAGGGAAATTAAATCAATTATCAAAAAATCCGTTTTTCAATTTCGCGGGGCCGTATTTGGATTACATTGGCAAGGGAAACATATTTACCCTTGTCTATATCGTAATGGCGGTGTTAAACCTGCTTCTTCCCTTTATTATTCTTTACAAGGTCATTGATTCCGGCTTTTTCGGATATTTTGGCGCAAAAGGTGTGTTTACATTCATTTTTGCGTGGATAGTGATTGTTTTTGCCTGCTGGATTGGATTTCAGATATGGTGGAACAGACGGACAAAAGTCTCGGTTATCAGCACGTCTGAATTTGTTGCGACGCCAATTTTTTCTGAAATATTGCAAACATCAGGGGAATGGTTGGGAACATTTATAGGCATCGTTGGAGCCGGGGTTGGTTTGATAGCGACTATTGCGCTAGGTAATGACGCGAATGATTTTTTTAGCATAATTGGTATGGGGTTCCTGAATTATGGAGCATTGGTAATAATTATCGGGCCAGTTATTGGTTTTTTTATTATTATATTATTCCGGTTCTTTGCTGAGCAATTAAGGATATTGGCGGCGCTTGCCAATAACACCAAAGAAATCGCGACAAATATAAAGAACAAGGCTGCCGGTATTTAACAAACTGTAATGGAAACAAATTATATTCAGATGGTCCCTATGGAATTGCAATCAATTCCGGCAATATACCTATGGGGTATCGAAATAATTAAGGCGATTCAGAAGCTTAAGAGCCCTGCCCTTACGGCGATACTGATGTTCATCACCGATCTTGGAACCGATTTATTTTATCTTCCGGTAATTTTATTTTTATTCTGGTGGGTTGATGAAAAGAAAGGTTTCCGCCTGGGAATCCTTATGCTATTGTCCGCGTGGATAAACACCTTGCTTAAAGACGTTTTTAAACAGCCCAGGCCTTTCAATTTTGATCCGTCCTTGGGCCTGGCCTACGAACCGACATATGGCGTTCCTTCCGGGCACGCCCAGTTTTCGCTCTGTTTTTGGGTTCCGGTAGCAGCCTGGTTCGCCGAAAAGAAGAGCGGCCGCAGGCGTATTGTTGTCTGGGCTGCGGCAATATTTTTCATCCTCTTAATTGGTTTTACGCGGCTTTATTTGGGCGTACACTTCCCGACCGATCTTTTAGCCGGCTGGCTCATGGGCGCTATAATCCTTTTTTTGATGTGTTTTCTAAACCCGCTTTTTATAAAGCACTTAAGCGGCCAAACCCGCGCGCATAACATTTTAGCTGCCATCACGGCGCTTGCCATGATCAGCGTTTACCCCGACGACAGATCCCTTCCCGCCGTTTTCCTGGGTTTTTACATTGGCTACAACATAATGAAAAAGAATTTCCCTTTTAGTGCGCAAAGTGAAATAAAAGAAAAAAAGCTTTTTACAATGTTTTCCCGCTGTCTTATAGGCTTTGCGGGCCTTGTTGCGATTTACGTTGTACTCAGGCTTTTGCTTCCGGGCGAAGCGAGCCTTTTTAGCTATGTTCCCATGTGGGGCCAGGCTTCTCCATTTTACGAGCTTGGGCGTTTCATCCGCTACGGCATGGTCGGGCTTTGGGCGTCCGCCGGAGCCCCGATGGTTTTTCAGCGTATGGGGCTTTCTTACACGGCAAAAAGTGAAAACCCCGGAAGATGACCAGCCCCGATTACGGCGACAAGGACCCGATTGCCGCTCCGGCGACTCCGTTAGGTGAAAGCGCCCTTGCCATTGTCAGAGCATCAGGCGCAAGCGGCGGCAAGAGCGTAATTGATCTTATCGCGGAGATTTTTTCAAGGCCGAAAGCCCTTCTTTCAGCTCCAGGAAATACAGTTATACACGGCTGGATAGTTGAACCCGCTTCGGATGGTGTTTCACCCATAGGTGTTAGAAAGAAGCTGGACGAGGTACTCGTCTCCGTTTACCGCGCGCCGCACAGTTACACAGGCGAAGACAGCGCGGACATTTGCTGCCATGGGGGCGTCGCGGCGGTAAAAGCCGTTATGACAGCTCTAAAAAAAGCAGGGTTCCGGGAAGCCCTTAAAGGGGAGTTTACCTTCCGCGCCTTCATGAACGGCAAGCTTGATCTTACAAAGGCGGAATCGGTAATGGAGCTGGTGGCGGCAAAAACCGGCCGTGGCCGCGAGCAGGCGGTAAGGCGGCTCAGCGGGGTTTTGGAAAGGGACATTTCGGCAATTAAAGAGATGCTGGTGGAGGTTCTGGCGGCCGCGGAAATTTACCTTGACTACAGCGAGGATGAGTTTTTGTCGCCTGACGAAGAAAGCGAGGGGGCGTTCCCGAATAAAGCCCTGGCGGAAAAGGCCGCCGAAAGGCTTAAGTCCCTTTCAGAACTCTGGAGCCGTGAACGGATCTACGCCGAAGGGGCTCTGGCTGTTTTGGCGGGCATACCGAACGCGGGAAAATCCAGTCTCTTTAATTACCTAATTCGCGAAGATCGCTCCATCGTTACCGATGTCCCCGGCACTACCAGGGACTGGATCGAAGCGGTCATCTCCATGGATGACATTCCGCTCCGCTTGGCCGACACGGCGGGCTTAAGGAAGATGGACGCGCCTGACTCGAAAGAAGTTGACGAGGCGGAAAGAATCGGTGTGGAGCGGAGCATGGAGCTTCTGGAAAAAGCCGACCTTGTCCTTTACGTGGTTGACGGCGTTAAAGGCTTCACCGAAGAGGACAGGGAGTTTTTAGCGAAGCATAGCG
>Ga0268262_10005900_pt1 | contig 11972 bp, 12 predicted proteins | sample TergutNc150P3_FD_190354 | JGI IMG/M metagenome (GOLD analysis project Ga0268262, IMG submission 190354) | Nasutitermes corniger P3 segment gut microbial community from laboratory colony in Florida, USA - Nc150 P3 (SPAdes) (version 2) | ecosystem: Host-associated > Arthropoda: Insects >... | reverse complement strand
CTGAAAATGTTTCGTCACCAGTTCACTTTCCCAACTGCCTGATTGTTAAGCTGAAAACAGCATAGTCAAATTGGGGTATTTGTTATTTATGTCTGTGGAATTAAGTATATAGTTCCCCTATCAATTCCATCAAACTTGCAAAACTGAAGATCTGCAAGTTGCTCAAATCTAAGCAAGAGATCTGAAAAACAGGTTGCGCTATGTTTTTCAGGTTTACTGATACCACTATATAATCAAGAGATGTGGAGAAAAAAATGAAAATCCGTTTTGCGGACGCTGAAGCGCTCGAAGTTGAACCAGGCATTTCCTTGGCCGCCGCCGCAGACAGAGCCGGTACCAATTATTCACATATTTGCAGGGGACACGGACGCTGCGGACTGTGCATTGCAACTATTGGAAATGGTATCGAAAACCTCACACCTCCCAACGAGGCGGAAGCCCGTGTACTGCGCATTCTCAACGCCACCCCAAACCAGCGTCTGGCTTGCAGTACACTGGTAAATGGTGACGTTGAGTGCCGGTTTTAATAGCTACTACTGATCTCTGGACTTATTAAATTCCTGAACGATCTTGTAAATTCGCTCTTTGGCGCGGAGTTTTGTCTTTTTCAATTCTACTTCTTCCATTGATTCTCTTGAAGACAGCGCGGGTTTGCTCATCAGGTGAACCAAGCGATCATCGGCCGCTTGATGTTCTTCCAACAAACGTTTGAACTCAAAATGCTCCCGCATTAATTGTTCCCTGACATCAGGCTTTAGGAAATCCATACATCCTCCAAAAAAACCTATGGGTAAGGACACCCATTGGGGTTTAATAATAATCGATCAACACTTTAAAGCAACACAAATTATCCTATTTAGGTTAAAGTTTTTTCATCCAATTTACTTCCAAAAGGAATGCAAATTGGCATGGAAAACAGAGAATGGCCCACGTTCATGATGTATTCGTTTGTTATTATTTGGTTGTAAGGGTTGTGTAAACTACCTTGGAGGCGCAAATGCGTATGTTCGACATGATTGTTGTTGGGGCCGGAATCAGCTCCGGCTCCTTGGTCTATAACCTTTTAAAGCAGGGCTTTAATGGGTCAATTCTCGTGTTGGACAGGCTGGACGCTCTGGCACAGGGACCGTCCGCATTCAGCGCCGGTGGTTTCCGCAATTTGTGGACTACTTCCATCAATCAACAACTCTGCTCCAAGAGTATTGAAATACTCAAGGGTTATAAGGCAGAAATCGGTGTCAGTTGTGGCTTTAAGCAATCTGGTTATTTGTTCACATACTACGCTAAAGCATGGGAACGCATACCAGAGGCCGCCAAAATTTGGTCAGACAATGGCGTAAACTTTGAGCTTTGGAAGCCCGAACAGATTGAGTCCAAAATCCCCGGACTAAAGTGCGGTATTGACCATATAGACCATGATGTAGCGGAATACATTGAGTTTGAGCCAATCGTCGGTGGTGTGTTCGGCAAAGACTGCGGCGCTTTTGATCCAAGTCAGGCGGCTGTAGGCTATTTTGAAAAGTCAGCCGAGTTTGCCAACAAACCACTCATCCAGCTTCGCACCGAGGCTCAAAAAGTAATCTTTGATCCTAATGGCCGTGCAGAAGGCGTTGTAATTAAGGACGCTTCAGGAACAGAGGAGACTGTCAAAGGAGGCATAGTGGCTCTGTGCTCAGGCCCCTGGACAAACAAACTACTGGAGATGAGCGGCATTCCGCAGGATCACAGAATGCCCATTATCTCGCAGAAGCGTATGCTTTTTATTACTGATTTTCCGGATCAAGATCCAAGATGGCCGGAAATTCCTATGACTATTATTGATAAGGGGATTTATTTCAAAGAAGAAGCGGGCAACCTGATGATCGGCAGGGCAAAGTATGATTCCCCGGATACATTTGATGCGGAATTTGAGCCTGATTACTACGTGCAAGAAATAAATCTGCTCATGCAGGAACGAATACCAAGCACTTCCGTGTGCAAGCTGAAGAGCGGATGGGCAAGTTATTATGATACGGTAACGGAAGATCACAACGCTATTTTGGGATGGCATGAGGAACACCCCGGTCTGTTACTCCAGGTAGGTTATTCAGGACACGGAGCTATGGAAAGCCCCGCCGCCGGTCTCTGTCTGGCCGAACTTGTAATAACCGGGAAATATCAGACTATAGACTGCTCACCCCTGCACTGGGGCCGCTTCCGCGAAAAACGGCTTGTTCAGGAAAAAATTGTGATTTAGAGAGTGTCGTCAATGATAGCAGTTCAGTTATAAATACTTGAACTGCTATATATATGGTGGAAATGCCCGAAGTAATACTAATGACGATATAGCCTATGCAAAGAGCCACTTGCAAAACATTAGCGGCTGTCCACTGGCTTGTTCTTCCACGGCTTGAAGACGGATATGAACACGGCGAACAAGAGCAGCGCGATTTGGAGGACTCCAAGCCAAAAATACAATTGCATCGTGGAGACGTACTTGGCATCAGAGAGCGCCGCGTCGCCGACTTTCGCCGAAATCTCCACCATCGTCGCCTCCCACGGACCCAGCCAGAACATGCCCGACAGGGCGCAGAAGAGCGTGATGATCCACTTGACCAGCACCCACCTGTGGCGGAAGAAGCCCCAAACTGTGAAAGTCGAATAGAGCAGACCCGTCAACAGACAGCCAGTGCCTCCGAGCCAGACGATCACCCACATGTCAACCAAATGGGCGGCCATGTCTATCCCGTGCAGGTTGCCCGCGTTTCCCGCGCCAGCAGAGCGCAGAAAGTGCAGCGCCAGCAGCGCGAGGGCACCCCCGACCCATCCCGCCGCGACCAGCAGGTGGAAACACTTGAGCCACTTTGTGGACGTGGTGCCGAATCGCATTGCGATCTCCCAGAAGCATCAATGATTATAGCACACGCGAACAACGGCGGGTGCGTATCTCTGTTGTCAGGCGTGTGCCAGTTCCTGCACCGGTTCCTGGACCATCACGGCCTTGACGTGCTAGACTGTTTCCTAGTGTCGCATCTCCAAATTAGGGCGTGTTGATACTAATTGAAAAATGCAGTAGATTTCCCCGTGGAGGCAGCAGCATGGGGATAACAGTCGAAGAGTTCAAAAAGATAGAGCACCTCCTGCCGGTGCAGCACGGCAACGTCAGGTACGACAACCTGGCTTTCCTGAACACCGTCCTGTACGTGGCGGAGAACGGATGCAGGTGGAGGAGCCTGCCGAAGGAGCACGGCAACTGGAACTCCATCTACATGAGGGCCAACAGGTGGTCGAAGGCGGGCGTGCTCGACAAGGTCTTCCTCGCGCTCCAGAGGGAGCGGATCATCGCGGTCAAGGTGGAGCGCCTCTCCCCCGACAGCATGAGCGTCAAGCTCCACCCGGATGCCCACGACGCCCCGATGGGGCGCGAGCTGCTGAAAAAGTGGGTGCCACCGATCGCCCGGTGCCCCTGCTCATGGACAGGGCGTACGAGGGCGCGGAGGCTGGCGGAGTCGCTGGGCTACGTCCCAGTAGTGCCGCCGAAGAGGAACCGCAGGGACCCGTGGGAGTACGACAGGGATTTGTACAGGAAGAGGAACGAGGTCGAGCGGTTCTTCCGCAGGGTGAGCACGTGCTACGACAAGCTGGATCGCATGTACCTGATGTTTTTCACTTTGGCGTTTATCCGTGATTTGGTAGCATAGTGTCAACACGCCCTAGTTTTGCAAGTCCAACGTAGTTGGTAGGCTGCGCCCGACCGGAGCAGGCTCAGGCGCAAAATATTGCCAGCAAACAAGTTGCGAAATACAGCCAGAGACAACGGAAGATCGGGAGCAGACGTGCGGCGGGGTTTTGCAATTACTTCCAAATGCGCACAAATTCAGCGAAAAATACTATCCAACCATAAAACAGCAAACCGAGTATTCCATTCAAGCTATTGTCAGGCTACAATTTAATTTAGAAGTCGGCCTGCTTTGATAAGTGACGTGCAAGCGTCACAGGGGTTGGCTCATACACAAATGGAGATTACCATGTCTGAACCCAAACGCGTTCTTATCCTTGGCGCAGCTGGCAGGGATTTTCATAACTTCAATACCTACTTCCGCGACAATCCGGCATACAGAGTCGTCGCTTTCACCGCCACGCAAATCCCCGATATTGCAGGACGCAAATATCCTGTTGAACTGGCCGGCAAACTGTATCCCAACGGCATACCCATCCAGGAGGAGTCAGAAGTCACTGACATTATCAAGCGCGAGGGCGTAAATGAATGTGTCTTCGCATATTCCGATGTAACCTACGATTATGTCATGCATCTCGCCAGCGTTTGCTTGGCCGCTGGCGCGGATTTCAAGCTCATGGGTTGCGACAGCACCATGATCAAGTCAACCAAGCCCGTTATAGCCATTACCGCCGTTCGCACAGGCTCCGGCAAGAGCCAGACTACCCGCTATATCAGCCGCATACTCAAAGAAATGGGCAAAAAAGTAGTAGCTATTCGACACCCCATGCCATACGGCGATCTCGCCGCACAGGCATGTCAGCGCTTTGAAACCTATGCTGATTTGGACTTGCATAAATGCACGATTGAAGAGCGTGAGGAATACGAGCCACATATTGACAATGGTTTCATCATATATTCCGGCGTTGATTATGAAAAGATTCTCCGCCAGGCAGAAAAAGAAGCCGATGTAATACTTTGGGACGGCGGGAATAACGACCTTCCATTTTACAAATGCGACATGCACATTGTCATCGCCGACCCGCACCGCCCTGGACATGAAGTGAGCTACTACCCCAGCGAAACAAATTTTCGCCGCGCGGATCTGATCATCATCAACAAGTGCGATAGCGCTAAAGAAGAAAACATCAAGTCCATAGAGGAAAACGCCGCCAAATACAACCCAAAAGCCGCCACCATCCGCGCCAACAGTCCTGTCACCATTGAAAAGCCCGAAATGCTCAAAGGTAAAAAAGTCCTTATCATTGAAGACGGCCCAACCCTGACTCACGGCTCCATGTCCTATGGTGCCGGTGTTGTCGCCGCCCGCGCCGGTGGTGTTGACGAAATTGTTGACCCAACCCCATACGCCGTTGCTTCCATTGCCGCCACATACAAGAAATATCCCAACGCTATCGGTATTCTGCCAGCCATGGGCTATGGCGACAAGCAGATCAAAGACCTTGAGGCCACCATAGACGCAACTCCCTGCGATGTCGTCCTCTCAGCCACACCAATAGACATAACGCGCGTCCTAAAGGTAAACAAGCCCTTGGTTCGCGCTACTTATGAACTGGCAGAAATTAAAAGCGGACAGATAGCTGAATTAATAAAAAGAGCCATTTAGCAGTTCAGCAATTGATAGTCGCATCATCATGTGGTTTTCGACTTGGTTTTCCACCGAATGCAAGTTGGTGACCGCTATATAGCCCTGAAAAGGGTAAGCACTCTTATCTCCACCGCGCCGGATTTTTTAAGCGCTTGGGCGCATCGCAGAAGTGTCGTTCCAGTCGTCCACACATCATCAATCAACAGAATTGTTTTACCCGACACGTTCACACAGCTACGTGCGTAAATAACTTTCGGGGACATCTTCCGGCGGCGGCTTTCAGTCATTTTGGCCTGACGTTTTGAAAACCAAGCCCTTCCCAGAGTTCGGATGAATGGACGAGTTGATTTCCCCGCTATAATCCGCGCAGTTTCCTCAGCCAAGTCCGAGCCACGCAGTAACATGCGCTTTAGCGATGGCGGGGCGGAAGTCACCAAGTCAACCTCATAAACCCAAGTAGGCAATTCAGCAGAAGCAACACGTTTTAACAATGCTCGCAGCCAGCCTGTTTCACCGGCCTTAATGCCGCGAACCAATAGCGAGCCCAGAGCCGGCGAGCCACCCCTATAATTCCACAGCGCGTCTCCATATTCCCAGGCCACCATATCAGGACAAGGGTTGTTGTCGCCATGCGTCAAGGCACAGCGAGGACATCTTACTTTAGAGAGCGGCAAAAGACCGTCCCAGCAATAACCACACAGCCCTGCCTCACAGTCTCCCGACATGGGCTTCAAACAGCCACGGCAAAGAACCCATTTGGCAAATATCCTGGAAAACGGAGCCAGTCGCAAACCCCCTTATGTATCCAAACAAACACTCTTCAACTTTGGAACAGCCCACAGCAGTATAGCAGTTCAACTATGAAGAATTGAACTGCTATAATCATCCTCAAAAATGCCATGCAAGTTGTAAACTGGTTTGCCGCGAGGACTCATGTATCGGATCACAAACGGGATATTCATTAGTTTTGCGCACCACGTGCGCGGTCATTCAGGTCCGTGTATTTCACTGCACGGTCACACTTGGAAATTTGAAGTGACACTGGGCGCCGCCGAATTGGACAGTGAAGGCTTTGTATTGGATTTTAGCCAGTTGCGAAAAAGTGTCCTGACGCCTTGCCACAATCTCCTGGATCACAGCCTGGCTATGGGCGAGCATACCTGGTCAGTAAACCAGGAACATCTTGCACACATCGGGGCAGACCTGACCGGGAGCCGGATGGAAACACTGGGTCACATGGGAGACCAGCAGAATGCGCACATCGGCCTGTTGAATGGGGCAAGAAATGAATTTCCCGGCGGAATTAAAGTCACCGTTTTTCCATTCAGCCCGACCAGCGAGCGTTTGGCTGAATGGCTCTATAAACTTGCAAAAGACAATCTTGAAGACAGACGCGTAAAAGTGCTTGGAACTAAAATCTTTGAAAGCCTGCACCCAACTGAGAGCATCGCGGAATTTACCTGTTGATCATGAATACATTTCCCCTTTTGCTGTGTTTGGCGGTTTTCGGGTATGATCCCCCCAGACAATTCAGCCACTGGATTGGGGGAAAAGATATAGGCGAACTGGAAGTCACCTTTTCCGAAAACCACGTCGCCACAAAAAATCGCCTGAAAATTGAGCGCCGGGGAAGTTCTGCAGAACAAAGTCTCGCGCAGGATATTTCCCGCAACGAAAAAGGCGAAATTTCAGTCCGCTGGACAATATCGCTTGCATCGCGTTTTCAGCAAGGCCAGGCTCATTGGTCTCCGAGTAAACCAAACACAGTGCTCGTTTCAACACCAGGCAAAGCCGACTCCACAATTAAAATCGGCTCAGACGTGTTATTGTGGCCGCCCGATGCTGACGAAAAAATGCGCCTTGCCGCACGGGATCGCCTTCCACTGATAATAACCTCATTTTCATTTACATCATCCTCAATTTCACATTTAGATTAATGCCTGAAAAACCACACCCCACAGACCCATTTCAAGATTCCGTCCTCTATAAAGGCACATTAAAAGATGGCGCGCACGTATCTCAAATAACATCCTGGATAAGCCCGACTGCCGGACAAATCAAACAAATCAGTTCCAGCGGAGGACTCATAATAATCACACAGCGTAAAGAACTAAAGCCGCCAACTGAATTTTCAGCCCCCGCTTTTTTTGAGTGGACGATACGCAAATTGCCCCAAATCCCTTTTTTATCTTGGCGGGATGAAATTATCCTATCTGGCCTGCCGGACTTGAAAGAAACTCCCCATCAAAAAAAAATTGAGCATGGCAAATACTTGCTATCCAGAGCCGCCCCGCCAGATTCCGGCGAAGCGCGGCAACCCCCAAACCGAAACGCAACTGACATTGATTCAAAAGACGCGCCCTTTCTGGCGGATTCACCCTTGCTGGGATTAAACGATGCCGCGATAACCGGATTGATAACACGCCTAAACGCCAAGCCCGGCATCGGCAGGTGGGATTTGGCCTGCCAAGTAAACACATTTGTCTTTAATCTCATTCGCAATAAAGAATTGGAACTCGGCTTTGCGACAGCACCTGAAGTTGCCAGAAATCCAAGCGGCGATTGCACTGAACACACCGTGCTGGCTATCGCCTTACTAAGGCGTCTTGGAGTTCCAGCCCGAGCCGCCATTGGCTGGGCAGGACTTGAAATCGGCTCTGAAACCGCCTTGGGCCTCCATTCATGGGTCGAAGTCAAAATCGGCGGACGCTGGATTCCCATAGATCCGACATTTGACCAAGCGCCGGCGGGTGCATTCAGAATAGTGACCAGTAATTCCGACTTGAATTCCATTGACGAACTCGCCTGGGATCTTGGCCCGCCACTGGAAGACGCGCTAAACATCAAAACATATCCACTTAAAATAAATGGAGAGCAACTTGTCATTGATGACACCGCAATCAAAATTTCAAGAGGCGCATGGAAAACATCTGATGACAAAATCTGGCTGGAACACCCGGAATTAGGACAGATCACTGTCAATGGCGGCATACGGAATTTACCCATGACAGACAGCAAATACATCAATTTCCCCGGACATCCGCCCGCGAGATTCACAGAGTCAATACACCAGCTCGCCATTGATTGCGGGAATGGCAAATGGCTGTATTTTGAAGAATTGTGTGAAGATAGCGCCTTGACTATACTGCGCGAAATAAAATTCAATAATTCCATATGATTCTATTTGGAATTGGAATTACGCCAGAGACTGCTCCGGTCGAGCGTAGCCTACACCTCCAGTGACTTGCAAAACTAACATTTTGCAAGTGGCTCTGAATGCAAATTGGTATAACGGTTTGCTCTGATTACCTAGCCTAATCGTATTTCCGCATCCCATGCGGGCGGAGTTTGCTTGTGCAGTTTCCAGTAGTATTCAGAAATATAGTCTGGATTCAACGGCCCGTCCCTCCGCACAAACCCGCTCACGGTTATGGTTGCGGCGTGTATGTTATCGGGCTTCAGTTCATGGTGTAGTAGCAGAGCCAACTGCCTCAGCGCGCATTTACCAATGGAGGCTGATGCCATATCCGTTTGAGGTTTTACTGCAATACCGCCACCGGTAAAAAGAATTGTTCCACTATTTGCGCTCCTCATGCTTGGCAGTACAAATTGAGTGGCTTTCAAGGGAGCCATCAGGTTTATGTCCAGATCAGCCGCCAAATCGTCAACTTTGAGGGCGGATGCCGGACACTTTACGCCAGCGCTGGCATTAAAAACCAGCACGGATGGCATACCTATGCTCCGTTCAAAAAACTTCATCTGTTTGATTAAACACAAGTCATCCCTGACATCGCCCTCAAAGAGTTCAATTCTGACGCCGGATGCGCGGAGTTTCTGAACACATGGTTCTATAGGCGTGGCATCCAGTGTAATTAAACCCAGAAAAAAGCCCTCTCTCGCAAACCTTGATGCTACTGACATTCCAATGCCGGGCCCGCAACCCAGCAACCAGAGAGTTTGTTTTTGTGGTTCATTTTTCATACAGCAAGGGGTAAAAGTGTTCCTCTGGAAACTGGAGCTTCTTGCAAAATGTTAGTTTTGCAAGAAGCTCAACTGCAAAAAACAAGTCCTAACACTTTTATTGATACTTATACGCCGTTCCCATTGGATAATAATTCCATCCTTTTGTGACATTGGAGCCATCATGTCAAATACAGACCCAGGCGAAATCAAAGGTTTACCAGAAAACGCGAGACGCCCGCTTGAGCAGGGCGAAAACTATATCCCTATTGTACCACACGATGGCGTGCTAGAAACAACAGGCAGAGCCATCATTCTGGGTTTGGTATTCTGCGCAATTTTTTCCATGGCCGCGGCTTATCTGGCGTTAAAACTGGGCCAGGGCATTGAAGCGGCCATTCCCATCGCAATTCTGGCAGTTGGTCTGAGTCAGTTTTTCAAAAGGAAAAGCACCATACTTGAAAACGTGATAATTCAGAGCATTGGCGCAAATAGTAGCCATGTGGTTTCCGGCGCTGTATTCACCATACCGGCTCTTTACATGCTCGCCGCTGTCCCGGGAAGCGGCGTTGTCACACCATCGCTGATACAAGTTGTACTGGTGAGCTTTCTCGGCGGTTCTATCGGAATCCTATTCCTCATACCACTGCGCCACAACTTCATGGTTGAAAACCATGGCGTTTTCCCCTGGCCCGAAGCCACGGCCACCACAGAAATCATAGTCACCGGCGAAAAAGCCGGCAGCCACGCCAAAACATTGGTGATAGCCGCCCTTATTGGCGGTATCTATGACGGCCTGACCAATTTGTTCATGGTAATGGCTGAAAATATACGCCTCACCTACATAGGCTCAGCACAATGGCTGGGGAGGATGCAGGACAAGGCATTCATGCGCTTTGACTTCCTAAACAGCGCGGCCACACTTGGCATTGGCTACATAATCGGTCTGCGCTACACAGCCATTATTGCCGCCGGCTCCTTTTTCAGCACATTTATTTTTGTTCCGATGGTTCATGGCCTGGCCCAGTATATCCCCGGCGCCGTTCCGCCCGGCACCATACCTATCGCGGAGATGGGGCCAACAGCCATTTTCAGTGACTACGTACGCATTATAGGCGTGGGTTGTATTGCAGGTGCGGGCATACTGGGCGTCCTGTCCAACCTGCCAAATATGATGCGTTCCATAGTCAGCAACATGAAAGCTCTTAGAGACAAGAGTTCAGCCGAAATCAAGACACCGGGCCGCACAGAGCGCAGTGTGCCGGGTTCCTTTGTAGCCGCTGGCCTTGCGGTTTTCACAATCGCTACAATCCTTTTCTTCAGCTTTGGCATCGGGATAACAAACGCCATCATACCCGCCCTCATCGGTACCGCCGTTGTAATGGTTATTTCATTCTTTTTCGCTCCCGTGGCAGCCAGGGCCATTGCCACTATAGGAACCAACCCCATCAGTGGCATGACCATGCTGACTCTGCTCATCACCGGATTTGTAATGCTGAGGCTGGGATTTATCGGCGGGACAGGCATGTTCGTCACCATGATGGTGGGCGGCGTTGTCTGCACTGCTCTGGCTGCCAGTGGCGCATTCAGCACAGACCTCAAAATCGGCCATTGGATCGGCTCAACACCTGCCAGGCAGATTGGCTGGAAGTTTGTCGGCACATTTGTAGCGGCTCTTTTCTGCGGCATAGCCATGTTTGTCATGAGCAAGGGCGGCTTTGGCGAGGGCGGTCAGTACAGCGCCCCCCAAGCCAGCGCCATGAGAGCCATACTTGAAGGTATTTTCAGCACCACGGCCACACCGCTCCGCTGGTATTTCTTTAGCCTGGGCGTTGTACTGTCGCTTGTGCTCCGCCTTATCCAACTACCCGCCCTTGGCTTTGCCCTTGGCATGTACCTGCCGCTATCCCTTAATACGCCCCTCTTCCTCGGCGGCATACTAAGCCACATAGTCAATAAAAACAGAGCCAATGACACAGACGACAGCGCCAAAAAACGCGAGAACAAAGGTATCCTCATAGCCTCCGGCCTCATGGCAGGCGGCGCAATAATGGGCGTCATAGGCGCTATGGTACGCATGAAAGCCAGCTGGAAAGACGGCTTCTTTATTCTCAACCAACACATAATAGAGGGCGGCATTGGCGAATGGCTGGCCATAATAGGCATGGTCGCCCTATGCACTTATGTTGTGAGGGAGAGCAGACGACCTGACACCGATAATTAAAGCCAATCGCGAAAGCTCCGTTTCGCTGGAAGCTCAACAAGCATCAGCCACTTGAAGCCCACGATAAAAAAGAGCCACTTGCAAAACGTTAGTTTTGCAAGTCCAACGGAGTTGGCAGGCTGCGCCCGACCGTAGCAGTCTCTGGCGTGAAATATTGCCAGTAAACAAGTTACGAAATCCAGCCAGAGACAGCGGAAAGTTGGGAGCAGATGTGCAACGGGGTTTTGCAATTACCTCCCATTTTCTATTGCGGTTGCAAAAAACGGTAGCGCGGTATGTAGCAAACAAGCGCACTCACGAGATCATTTTTTGCAGCAGAGCCTGATTTTGATGAAATGGCTTTTTCATGACATTCCCACCGTGACAAGGCGGGAACAAACGCAAAAAAGTCTGGATTGACGGGTCATAGAGCCTCCTTGAGGATGCTCGTGTCAAATCCAAAACACGGAAAATTTATGATAAAACTGCAATACTGAATAAAC
>Ga0268262_10005899_pt1 | contig 11972 bp, 10 predicted proteins | sample TergutNc150P3_FD_190354 | JGI IMG/M metagenome (GOLD analysis project Ga0268262, IMG submission 190354) | Nasutitermes corniger P3 segment gut microbial community from laboratory colony in Florida, USA - Nc150 P3 (SPAdes) (version 2) | ecosystem: Host-associated > Arthropoda: Insects >... | reverse complement strand
TAACAATATCATATTCAAACAAACTCCCTATGATATAAAGGTGTGGTAAAATGAAACTAAAAAACTATCAGCAAAATTCATTAGATGTCCTTAAAAAATATTTTGAGAGATGCCGTATTGTCGGTCATGAAGAAGCATTTAAGCATATCACTTCCGACAGCGAAATTGCGGCTCGTCTTGTCAACCTAAAAAACACATATACCGCTTGGAAAGCGATACCCAACACTCCGCGAGTATGTATAAAAGTTCCCACAGGCGGAGGAAAAACAATCATTGCCGCCCATGCGATAAAACTAGTTTCTCAAACATGGTGCGATAAAGAATATCCGCTTGCCCTCTGGTTTGTTCCTTCCGATACAATCCGCAGACAAACAGCGGAAGCCCTGAAAAATCCACGCCATCCGTACCGTGAAGCCCTTAACGAACAATTTGAAGGAAAAGTGCGGATTTTCGATCTTGATGAAAAATTTAATATTCGCCACGCAGATGTTGCGGATAACGCCTGTATCATCGTTTCTACCATGCAATCTTTTATTAAAGAAGACACTAGCAAATACAATGTTTATAAAGATAACGAAAATTTTGAAAATCACTTTGTCAAAATGCCGTCGGTAAAATACATGGGAATGGAAGTCCGAGATGACGGCGGTCGTCCCAAATATTCATTTTCCAACCTGTTGTATTATCACAGACCGATAATGATAGTCGATGAAGCCCATAAAGTTGTTACGGAATTGTCGCAGGAAACATGGAAAAGAATAAACCCTTCCGCCATTATTGAGTTCACAGCCACGCCCCAACCCGATAACAATACGCTCTACAATGTCCGTGCTTTTGAATTGAAAGAAGAAGAAATGATAAAACTACCAATTACTCTTGTGGAACATTCACGTTGGGAACTAGCGGTAGACGAAGCGATAGCCCGTCGAGCCGCACTTGAAAAAGATGCGGAAAACGAAAATGAAAAAATCCGTCCTATCCTGTTGTTTCAGGCACAGAGTAAAGACAAAGAAGTAAATGTAGAATTTCTAAAAAATTATCTTGTTGAAACCGCTAATCTACCCGAGACACAAATAAAAATAGCCACAGGCGAACAAAAAGAACTTGACAATGTAGACCTTTTTAATCCCGATGAACAAACCAGATATATTATCACCGTTGAAGCTCTAAAAGAAGGATGGGATTGCAGTTTTGCCTATGTTCTTTGTTCACTTGCGAATATCAAAAGTGATACATCAGTAGAGCAATTATTGGGACGTGTTATGCGTATGCCGTTTGCGAAAAGCCGTAAAACTCCTTCGCTCAATAAGGCTTACGCTTATGTTGTATCTCATCATTTTGGCGAAGCCGTAGGCGCTTTGACAGAAAAACTAAAAAACAAGGGGTTTGATGATGATGAAGCTCGGTCGAGCGTACAGCAAGAAACCCCAACAAACTTGAATTTATTTCCCGAATTTAACACACCTTTTAACGCTTTCGTCTTGGAAACAAAAATTGATAAAAACGACTTACCTGCATCATTAGAATTGGACGATAATAATACCTTGTTCTTTACTCCCACAACAACCGAAGCCGACATAAAAGACATTTGCGATAAATTATCACATAAAGAAGCCGCTTCTTTGCAATGGAAATACAACAATTACAAAAGAACAGAAACAGAAAAATCCCCTGCTAACAATGGTGAAATTTTTAAGGTTCCCCGTCTTATGTTTGAATTGGATGGGCAATTATTATTAGCCGATCCTAATCTCATATTTGAACACTTTGATTGGGACATTGGAAAATACGCTTCCATAAAACTTGAAAAGTCGGATTTCAATATTGAGGAAAAGCCCGGAGAAGGTTTTCAAATAGACATAAACGGCAGCCGTTTAACATACAATCACATTGGTAAAGATCAGTTATTACCTAATATGTCCGACATAGATGTTTGGCAGCCTGTTAATCTGATATATTGGCTTGACCGTAATTTGAAACAAGACGATATTCCTCAATCTCAAATGGTCGCATGGCTTGGTAAGGTGATAGAGCACCTGACAGAAACTCGTAAAATAGCCCTGCCAAATTTAATGATTGCAAAATTTGCTTTGTTGAATAAACTCCTTGCTATAATCAAACAAGCACGAATAAAAGCCCGTACTACATCATTTGAGCTTTTTCAAAGAGAATATCGTAAAGTCCTTGATTTTGACACAGGTTTTGAATTCAAAAAAGGTATGTATGATATATCAGTTCCATATGAAGGATCATACAATTTTACCAAAAACTTTTTAGGCAATAGTAATATCTCTTCGATAAGTGGCGACAAAGAAGGAGAGGAATTTCAATGCGCAAAAATGATAGACGCGGAACCTCAGGTAAAATATTGGGTTCGAAACATCGCACGCCATCCAGCCTCATTCAAACTGCCGACATCCACTGATTACTTTTATCCAGATTTTATCGCAATGTTACAAGACAGCCGCATTTTGGTAGTTGAATACAAGGGCGGATTTATCGCCGATAGTCAAGACACAAAAGAAAAAAACCTCATAGGTGAAATATGGGAAAAACAATCAAAAGGAAAAGGCTTATTCCTTCTTGCCGTTAAAGATAAAGACGGAAAAACTGTAGATAAGCAAATCAAAGAAAAAATAGGCATTATCTCTTAAACTTAATATTATAAATACTTGAAATCAATCTTTTTTCTTGAAGAGGCTAAACAATGCAACAAGAACTTTTACAATAATATGGTTTGAATGAACTAGTAGTTTGTAAAGCTTAAATACTCGGATACAAATGCAGGAGCTTTATTCGTGCGTCTTTTGTAGTGAAATGCCATTTGACTTTTTGTTTTTGGCTGTTCCTATTTTTAGCCCAAGCTTGTACATGGATGTCCATTATTTTCAGATCCGGTATGCGCTGATTGAAGCATTGCCGACTTAACACGCTAATCTCGATCTCAACCATATTCAACCAGGAGCTATGCTTTGGGGTATAATGTATCTCAAACCGTTCCGCCAATTGTCTGGCTTTTTCCGGTGAAAAAACTAAATAAAGACACGATAATGTATGAACCTTTAAATTGTCCATTATCAAAATAATTTTTTTGGCATCAGCATATTGTTCCGCTAACTGTTCCAGACAGAATGCAAAATCGCGCTGTGTAAACGTCTCGGTTGTCCATAAGAACCGATTCGCTGCCAAAGGCTCAAACGCAATGGACAAGTGAGCGACTCCATTTCTGACATATTCATAATCATACCTGCGGGGTTTCCCTTTTTCTGCCGGAACAGGCGTTTTTGTTTCCCCGATTAGCTGCCGTGTCGTTTCGTCAAAGCAAAGTACCGGATATAGCCTATTATAAGGGCGCTTATAGATATCCAGCACGTCTTCCATGCGTTCTACAAATTCCGCAGACGGCTGGGGAATGCACCATGCTTGTTGCAGCCATGGTTTGATTTCGTTTTTTTTAAGCAGCCGGCTATAGCCGTATGCGATACGCTTTCCATTATCCCCAATGCTACCACCCGCTCGGCAAGCAAGCGCAATGTCCAGCGCTCATACCCATCCGGAACTTTGCTGCATGTCAAGGCTATGATCTTCGCTTCGGTCTCACCGTCTATTTTTATGCATGGCGGTATTTCCCTTCTCTTTCGTTCCAGTGCCGCGTCAAGGCCTTGCTCTACAAACCGTTTTCGCAAATCCCCTACGGTTTTTTCACAGCATTGATATGCGTCTGCTATTTTCTTGTCTGTCCATTGCAAGTTTTCGTCTATAGCGTCTAAAGCCAATAAAATTTGGGCATGTTTGATACGATAGCCTGCAGTTCGTCCATGGTTAATTAATAGCTTTAGCTCATTACGTTCATTCGGTGTCAGTGTAACTCGGTACTTTATATTCATGTTCTCCCCAATACATATTTCATTAAGGGGTAAGTTTATCAAGAGTATTTAAGCTTTACAGTACACTAGCTATCTAACAGCGGGCAGCGCAAAGCCCTTGCGGCGATCTTGGCGTGGATTGCCGATGCAGCCATGCCTCGCAAACGCCGTAGGCGTCTTGCGCAGTATGCGTAGGCTAATGCCACGCCACTAAGCGCCGCAAGGGCTTTACGCTGACGCCGTAAGATAGTTATGGTGAACCGCTAAGAATGGCGATTTTTTACTCCTTGACATCAACGCTGAAAAAATAGGAAAAATATATATGAGTCAATACAGAACGCATACCTGCGGAGAGCTAAGAGAAGAAAGTGTCGGCCAATCAGTCAAATTGTCCGGCTGGGTGGACACTATCCGCGACCACGGAGGCGTAACATTTCTGGATTTAAGGGATCAGTACGGTATCACGCAAATCGTCCTGCATGACGAAGAATTGGTAAAGCAAATCAGCAAGGAAAGCGTTATCACCGTTTCCGGCGCCGTAAAAAAGCGGGATGCGGAAACTGTAAATCCGAAAATCGAAACAGGGACGGTCGAGGTTCATACCGAGACCCTTATCATTCAAAGCAAGGCAGTCCGCGCTCTTCCGTTTGAAATAACCGAATCTAAAAACACACGTGAGGAAGTCCGCCTCCGCCACCGTTTCCTCGATCTGCGCAATCCTGCGGTGAAAAAAAACATCATGCTGCGGGCGAAAGTAATCAGCTTCCTGCGGGCAAAAATGGAAAGCCTCGGTTTCACGGAAATCCAAACGCCTATATTGACTTCCTCCTCGCCTGAGGGTGCGCGGGACTATCTTGTTCCGAGCCGCAAGCACCGCGGGAAATTTTACGCCCTTCCGCAGGCTCCGCAGATTTTCAAACAGCTATTGATGGTTTCCGGTTTTGACCGTTATTTTCAGATTGCCCCCTGTTTCAGGGACGAAGACGCCCGCGCCGACCGTTCGCCCGGAGAGTTTTATCAACTTGATTTTGAAATGTCCTTTGCGGAGCAGGAGGACGTTCTTCGCACGGCGGAAACAGTACTGTACGATGTTTTTAAAGCCTTTTCCGTTAAAACAGTCAGCCCCGCTCCCTTCCGCCGCATTCCCTATGCGCAGGCGATGTTAAAATACGGAACCGACAAGCCCGATCTTCGCAACCCTCTTGTCATCGAAGACTTGACGCAGTTTTTCGCGGATGTTGATTTTCAGCCGTTTAAGAACATTCCTGTCCGGGGCATTGTTGCGTCAGGCGCAGCGAAACAGCCGAAGTCTTTCTTTGAAAAAATGCTTGCCTTTGCGACGGAAATCGGCATGAAAGGGCTTGGGTATATATCCGTTCCGGAAGACGGTTCGTTAAAAGGCCCGATAGTTAAGTTTCTTTCCGAAGAAAAGCAGACGGCGTTACGCAAAAACTTATCGCTTAAAGAAAACGACACCCTGTTTTTTATTGCCGATGCGCCCGCGGCGGTAAACAGCCTCGCCGGACAGATACGCACGGCGCTCGGCAGTCAGTTGAATCTTGTTAATAAGGACAGCTTTGAACTTTGTTTCATTGTGGATTTCCCGATGTACGGTAAAAGCGAAGAAACAGGCGCTATTGAGTTTACCCACAATCCTTTCTCCATGCCTCAAGGCGGGCTTGAAGCGCTTGTATCAAAAGACCCGCTTGATATTCTTGCATGGCAGTATGACATTGTATGCAACGGCGTAGAACTTTCTTCAGGCGCTGTCCGCAATCATCTGCCTGAGGTTATGATAAAAGCGTTTGAAATTGCCGGATACACGCAGGCCGACCTTGAGAAGAAGTTTTCTTCACTGTACAACGCTTTCCATTACGGAACGCCGCCTCACGCGGGCATGGCTCCCGGCATAGATCGGATTGTGATGCTTCTGGCGGAAGAAGAAAACATCCGCGAAGTTACCGTTTTCCCGATGAACAGCAACGCACAGGATTTGTTAATGGAAGCTCCGTGCGAAGTGTCGGAACAGCAGCTCCGCGAGGTGCATATCCGCATACGGTAAATTATAGAAAAGCAAGGATTAATAACAATAATCTTACGCGAGTGGCAAACAATACCGTTTAAAACAAATTACTTCGCCTATTCCCACTCAATTGTCGCGGGCGGCTTGCTTGAAATATCGTAAGTAACACGGCCTATCTCTTTTACCGAGTTTGTGATACGGGTTGATATTTCCAGAAGATCGTGCGTTTCAAACGGGTAGACATCGGCAGTCATGCCGTCTGCGCTGGTAATGGCACGTAACGCAAGAACGTGTCCGTATTTACGGACATCGCCAGCTACACCCACCGAGCGGATCGGCAGGAGTATTGCGAAAGCCTGCCAGATTTCATCGTAAAGGCTTGTGCCCGCAGGACTTGTGCGGCGTTTCAATTCCTCAATAAAAATAGCGTCTGCTTCACGCAGAATATCGCACTTTTCCTTTGTAATTTCGCCGAGTATGCGCACACCGAGACCGGGGCCGGGAAAAGGATGACGGCGGACAATTTCCTCATCAACGCCGAGGTATCGCCCCAGCTTGCGGACTTCGTCTTTGTAAAGGCAGTCAAGCGGTTCGATAATTTTTCCGGCTTTTCGTTTTGCCATTACAAGCGGACTTGCCACATTGTGGTGGCTTTTTATAACATGGGCTTTTTTCCCCACTCCGTGACCGCTTTCAATCAGGTCGGTGTACAACGTCCCCTGCGCAAGGAGGTAGCTTTCCGGCAGCCCAAGACGGGCAACTTCCCTCTCTTGAATTGTGATGAATAAATCGCCAATTATACGGCGTTTTTCTTCCGGCTCTGTTTTACCTTTTAACGCAGAAAGAAATTCATCTTCGCAGTGAATTATGTGCAAATTTTTTGCGCCGAGTTTTTCAAGGCTGGAACGGACAACTTCTGTTTCGTTCTTGCGCATAAGGCCTGTGTCCATGTACATAAGATGAACCTGTTCGCTTTTCAAGACTTTCAGCAGAGCGGCTCCGGCTACGGTAGAATCAACTCCGCCTGAGATTAACAGCAGCACGGGATTATCGCCTGCTCGTTCCTTAAGCGACTTGTTCAATCCTTCGACATATTGTTCCATGCTCCAATTTGCATTGCAGCCGCAAACGCCGAAAACAAACGCGCCGAGTATGCCGTCCCCGCCTTCGCAGTGGGTTACTTCAGGGTGGAACTGTAAACCGAACCACGGCTTTTGCTCATGCGCTACAACTGCGGGGTAACCGGTGCCGCTTATTCCGTATTCTTTAAAACCGGGAGCAAGTTTGGTAAGAGTGTCTCCGTGACTCATCCACGCCGTAAAAGAATCTTTAAAACCTTTTAAGAAACCGGAAAGAGCGTTATTGTCTCCTGCCTCCCTGTTTTTTATTTTAACTTCGATGCGTCCGTATTCCGTATCTGCCAAATGCTCTACTTTTCCGCCAAGGTCGTGTGTCATGCGCTGAAGACCGTAACAGATCCCTAGCAGGGGAATGCCGCAGTCATAAACTTTTTTGTCCGGGGCGGCTCCTTCCTCATTTACCGACTCGGGGGAACCGGATAAGACAATTCCTTTCACGCTGTTGAGTATTTGCGGGTTAAGCACAGCATCGCCGCTGATGATTTCGGTATACACTCCCAAATCACGGATTCGCCGTCCGATTAACTGAGTGGTCTGGCTGCCGTAGTCAAGGATTAAGATTTTATCCATAGAAGGTCAGCGAGTCCACGGGCTCTTTCTGATTATTGTCGCTTTGCGGTCATAACCGACTGACACAATATCAACGGGAGTTTCACAGAAACGCTCGATAAACTCGATGTACTCCATTGCCGCTACGGGGAATTCTTCGTAGGTGAGGGCTCCCGCAAGGGATTTTTTCCAGCCGGAGAATGTCCGCAGTACAGGTTTGGCTCTGTTTAGCTCGTCAATTGAAGCGGGGAAGGATTCTATGATTTTATCGTCAATGCGGTATGCGATGCAGGCTTTGATTTCTTCAAAGGTGTCGTATACATCAAGGTGCGTCATTACAAGGCTGTCGATTGAATTGGTAAGGCAGGCGTAGCGCAGGGAAACAAGGTCGAGGTAGCCGCAGCGTCGGGGTCTTCCGGTAGTAACGCCGTACTCGCGGCCTGTGTCGCGGACAAAGCGGCAAAGCTCGTCTTCGGAGTTCGGGTCGAATTCGCTGGGGAGCGGCCCGTTTCCTACACGGGTAGAGTATGCCTTGAAAACGCCGAGCACCTTGTTGATTGCGCGCGGTCCGATACAGCCGCCCACTGCGGCTCCGGCTGCGCACGACATTCCGCTCGACACATAGGGATAGGTTCCAAGGTCTAGATCAAGAAGCGTCCCCTGTGCGCCTTCAAAAAGCACTTGGGAATTTTTATGATGCATAAGGTATTCACTTAAATTAATTGACATCGCAAGGAGCCGATCCGTATACGGCGCAATAAATTCAAGGTCTTCTTTTTCAAGCTCGTTTATTTTATCTTTCCATGCAAGGTCTGCGATACGAAGACCGTCCCTATCGCATTTCATGGAATAGGTGATCCCTATGCCGCGCCCGGTAGTACCGATAGGTTTCTTACGCGCGGCGTCCCTTTCTTTGTCAATTTTGATGTATTTGGGCAGTACAAGATGAGCGCGGTCGGAAATTAAAATACGACCGTTTGTGTTTATCCCCCGGTCTTCAAGCATTTTGATTTCATCAAACATCGCTTTCGGATCGATTACCATTCCGGCGCCGAGAATTGTGATCTTGTCAGGATAAAAAATCCCGGAAGGAATCAGGTGGAGAGCGTATTCATCGCCTCCGATTACAATAGTATGCCCTGCGTTGGCTCCGCCGGCGTACCTGACGATTATCTGCGCTTCTTTCGCAAGATAATCCACGATTTTGCCCTTTCCCTCATCACCCCACTGAGCGCCGATAACTACGATTTTCAATGTGTACCCCCATTTATGGTATCAGGTAATTACGTTGCTTGCAATGTATGTGTCAGCAATTATCCATAATCTACTTCTTTTTTTATGAATAGCTCTTATCGACAAATTATGTTATAATGTCAATCATGAAAAACATACAGGATAAATTGATATTAATAACCGGAGGAGCATCCGGTATCGGGCAGCTAATGGCATTCGCTTTTGCTGAGAAAAAAGCCAGGGTTATCATTTGGGATATTAACGACTATGCAATGAAAGTAGTGGAAGATATAGCCCGTGAAAAAAACCTTTTTATACGCGGAATGGTCTGCGATGTATCCGACAGAAACGCCGTTTACAGTCAGGCGCAAAAGCTAACCGCCGAATTCGGCCCGTTGGACATACTCATTAATAATGCGGGTATCGTATCAAAGAAAGGAGAGAATGTTGTCGGTCCCGCATTCCTCGGTGTTCCGGATGAAAGCATAATCAAAGTTATAAATATCAACGCGCTTTCACTTTTCTGGACAAGCAAGGCGTTTCTGCCTTCCATGATTGAGAGGAACAGCGGCCACATTGTAACTATTTCTTCAGCCGCCGGAATGATCGGCGTAAAAGGATTGTCGGATTACTGCGCCGGAAAATTCGCCGCTTTCGGTTTTGATGAAGCGCTGCGTATGGAACTGCGGCGAATGAAAAGCGCGATAAAAACCACTGTAGTCTGTCCGTTCTTTATAGATACCGGAATGTTTGAAGGAGTAAAAACCCGCTTCCCGCTTCTTCTTCCGATTCTCAGAAAAGATTATGCCGTAAAAAAAACTGTTAAAGCGGTGTTGAAAAATAAAAAACGGCTCATTATGCCACGTTTTGTGTATTCGGTATACTTGCTGCGGCTCCTGCCCCCGGGTGTAATGGACTGGACTGCCAATCTTTTCGGCATCAGCCACGCAATGGACGATTTCAGGGGCAGAGCATGACACGCAACGAAATCCCCGAACTGGTAAATAAAGCGCGTAAAGCCCAAAGCCTTTGGGCGGAGCTTTCGTATAATGAAAGGGCGCGGCGCATAAAAAAAGCGGGACACAGCCTTGCTGAAAAACGCGATGAAGTTACGGAAATAATACACAACGAAAACGGCAAGTTGAATATTGACGCTCTTGCCGCGGAGGTTATTCCCGCTCTCATGGCAATTCCCTACTATTTCAAACAGGGGCGGCGTCTTTGTAAACCGCAAAAAGTCCGCGGCGGCAATATCCTGATGATTTATAAACAAAGCCGCATGATTTATAAACCCTGGGGAGTAGTGGGAATCATCTCTCCCTGGAACTATCCCTTTTCAATTCCTTTCTCCGAAGTTATCATGGCGCTTCTCGCGGGTAACGCCGTCATCTTAAAAACAGCGTCCCTTACTCCCGGTTCAGGCCGCATAATTGCGGAAATACTCAAGGCGGCGAATCTGCCGGACGGGCTTTTTGTCAACGTTGAACTGGCGGGGAGTGAAGCGGGTCCCGCTTTTGTCAACGGAGGAATTGACAAACTGTTTTTCACAGGCTCTACCGCTGTAGGCAAGGAACTGATGGCTCTTGCCGCCCAAAGGCTTCTCCCACTCACGCTTGAGCTTGGCGGCGCTGATGCCGCGATAATCCGCAAGGACGCTGATATTGACCGCGCTGTAGCGGGGATTATCTGGGCGGGTTTTTCAAATGCCGGACAATCCTGCGGCGGAATCCAGCGCGTTCTGGTTCACCGCGACATTCACGACAAATTTTTGGAAAAGTTAAAAACAAAGGTGGAAGCCCTTAAATCGGGAAATGACGTTTCCAGCGATCTTGGTCCGCTTATTGCCAAAAAACAAAAGGAAAAAGTCCGCAAGCAGGTAGAGGAATGTCTTTCGCAGGGAGCGAAAATTGCCGCTCAAAGCCCGGCATTCAAACTTTCTGACGGAAGCGCCGCAGGTTCTCTCGATGATGAAAGCACATTTCTTCCTGTAATTGTTTTGACCGGAGTGAAAAGGGGAATGCCTATTATTGACGATGAAGTCTTCGGCCCCGTTGTCGCCGTGATTCCTTTTGGTAATGACGGCGAGGCTTTAGACATTGCAAACGATTCTTCCTATGCGCTGACGGCGTCTGTCTGGTCAAAAAACCGCAGTCAGGCGAAAAAAATAGCGGCTAACATCAATGCGGGTTCGATAATGATAAACGATCATCTGATGTCGCACGGTCTTGCGGAAACGCCGTGGGGAGGCTTCGGCGATTCAGGGCTCGGAAGAACACACGGCGAGAACGGATTCCGCGAGATGCTCAGGGTAAAGGCGGTTATAGACGATGTACTTCCGGGCGCAAGGCGCGAACCATGGTGGCAGCCTTATTCGCAAAAAGTTTATAAAGGACTTGCCGCACTCGGAGCCTTGCTCGGAGAACGCAATCTGTTCAAGAAGCTGGGAGCGCTTCCCGCTATCGTTAGTTTTTTCATGGCGGCATGGAAGAAGGATGGGATAAAGAAGTAAGATAGATATTACTCTTAACAGGAGTTGTTTCTGAAAGCTTTGTATAGTATTATAAAAATCAAACAATGAGGGAACGCTTGAAGCGTTGTCAGGAGAAAAATGTGGTTGAACGATCAATATTAATACAGGAAATTGACTCCCTTCCCCCGTATTATTACGGTGAAGTAATTGATTTTGTAAATTATATAAAGGAAAAGAAATTAAAGAAGTCTTTTTCTCTGGAAAAGGCCGCAGAAGCGGCTGTAGATGAATACAGTAACGATAAAGAATTAACCGCTTTCTCTGCGCTTGACGGCGAAGATTTCTTATGAGACAAGGTGAAATCTGGCAAATAGGGCTTGATCCGGTCATAGGCGCTGAAATGAAAAAAGAACGCCCCGGACTAATTATTAATACCGATGCGCTTGGAAAACTGCCGCTTAAAGTTATAGTTCCAATCACTGAATGGAAAGAACAGTATGAAAGTTATCCATGGATGGTAAAGATTACTCCGTCCGCCCAAAACAATCTGACTAAGGTATCCGCTGTTGATTGTTTTCAGATTAGAAGCGTTTCTGTTGAACGGTTTGTTGCTCAGATAGGTTCAATCGGAACTGAAATTATTACACAAGTACAAGAAGCTGTTAATCAGGTGATAGGAACACTGTAATTCT
>Ga0268262_10005898_pt1 | contig 11973 bp, 15 predicted proteins | sample TergutNc150P3_FD_190354 | JGI IMG/M metagenome (GOLD analysis project Ga0268262, IMG submission 190354) | Nasutitermes corniger P3 segment gut microbial community from laboratory colony in Florida, USA - Nc150 P3 (SPAdes) (version 2) | ecosystem: Host-associated > Arthropoda: Insects >... | reverse complement strand
CTTTACGCGCCTTCTCGGCGGCTCGCTCTTCAGGACTTAACTTGTAACGCGGCATACAATACCTCCTGTAAGGGTTTTATAAATATAATCCCTGACAGGAAGTTTACACAAAAGTTGGGACAGTCTCGAAAAAAGTCTTGACCCGCGAAATTCCATTCCGCGTACCCATCAATTCGGCGGGTGCGCTCTCCCGCCCCCCTCGCAAATCCCAGCACGTCGGCGCGGGTCGGTCGGTTTATTCGCAGCGTCCCGCCAATATCCCAAGAACCCGCGAATGCAACTCCGGCACATCGTCGCAAATAGTTTTCCACAGCAACGTTGACTTAACCGTTCCGTATCCGTGAACGATAACGTTTCGCAAGTCGATAATCTGCCGCCACGGAATATCGCCGTGGGCTTCTTGGAATTTTTTCGGCAACCGATTAGCCAATTCGCCTATTTGCAGTAAATTCATAAAGACAGAATCGTAATAAGCGATATCGGAAAGAAAGACCGAGATGTCTTTTCCGAACCGTTCCTGCAAAGTAAATATCTTTTCGCAATGCCGCGCGATATGCTGTAGAATACTGTCGTTCCTGCTGTGTTCATCCATATATCTTCAACAATTCCTTTCCGATATTTCTTTCGAGTTCCGCGTTAGCGCCGCCGTCCACAACTATATCTATCTCTTTTTTCAAAGCGTCTTTAACATCAAGACGGAATCCGCATAACTGCAATAGGGTTTGTATCTTCCCTTCCTTTACGAAAATATCCACATCGCTCTTTTTCGTAGCGTCGCCGCGTGCGTATGAACCGAATAGATACGCTTCTTCTATTCCGTACTTGTCGGCGACTTTTTCAAACCGCTCTTTAATTTCGTCAACAGTGTATACTTTGTAATTCATAACAGCCGCCTCTTTCATTTGCTTCTTCTCTGTCGAATTTGTACCCAGTCATATCAATGCCGAGATAGGGCAGTTTGGGCTTATGGTCTTTCGTCCGCGTTTTCGCTCCGTCATTCCACATCAATATCACCTTTACTTCGTGAATATCGTAACTGGCGGGTACTTTAATGTACCCGTTTTCGACTTCGGTCTCAAAAGATATGGTCTTGGTCATGTACGGTCTCCATATTAAAACAAAGGGTTCGCGTTCCTATACTTATTATAAAATAATATACGGGATTCTGAAAGTCAAGATTGTTTTCGCCTCGCGTCCCCCCGCTTCCACAAGAACGCCTCGCAGCACAAGACCAAACCTAAGAGCGCCCACAGACGGTACGACCACACGTTGTTTGAGAGGTTGCCCATGCGCTCCGAGAACTCCGACGCTTCGAAGTAGTATATGCCGCCCGACGCTCCTAAATCGGGCCGCCGGAAAACCATCTCGCCCTCAAGCGGGTGCGGGGAGACCGCGAGGTTCGCCGATTCGCCCGTTGACGATACGAGAGAGTAAACGCCCGGTTTGTCTATGCGGACATTGGGCTGGCTCGACCACGCGGCGACGAGTTTGCCGTCCATGCCGTAGAGCGTTCCCGAACGGCCTCCGCCGAAGAACGGGTTGCGCGACGCATAACCGGCGTACCAATGCTCCTCCGCCTGTCCGCGACCCGTCAGAGCGCGGCGGGCGAGACGGTCTAAGAACGGGACGAAGAATCCCGTCTCGCATAGATTGTTGGATTGCGTCACGCCTATCGGGGTGGATATTATCAATAACTCTGAGCCGTTGCGGGAAACCGCCGAGGCCAACGCCGACGAACCGCTGAGTCTCGCGAGCGTAACGCCCGACAGCGGGGAGACGTAGACGTAGACCCGCGCGTTTTTGCTTGACATGGCGGGAAAACCGCGCCACATCGCCGAGTTCGTGTCCGTCAATACAGGGTTCGCGCCGCTTTCCGACTTGTTCGCCTTTTGCGCCGTCGGAAGAATTCCCGCGCCGCGCAGGAACGACCTGCCGAAATCGTCCTCGCGCTCCGGGTCTAAGGCGACGATAACCCCCTTGTCGCCCCCGCCGCCCGTTATGAACGATTCCAACACCCTTGAGCGTCCGTTGAACCCGTTCACTATCACAAGGTTTGCCGAATTGATATCCTCGTATGAGAGTTCATTTCCCTCTTTAATAGTGATGGTGTTCCAAAACGACGGCCCCGACGCTTTCAACGCCGCGCCGATAACCTTGTTGCGCCGCGCGTCGCCGACTATCAACGCCTCTCTGCGCTGAGAGGCCGACAGCGTGAAATAATCCCGATTGTCGAACGGCAGCGGATCGTTCGCGTGAAGTTCCGCCTTTCCCCACGCGCCGTCTTTGGCGGGCGGCAAGTCGAACGATACAATAACGGAGTCGCCCGCTTTGCAGGAGACGCTCCTCTGCCCTATCCGCAGCTCCCCCACCGTAAGTTCGACGTAGGTGGTGTCTAACGCCGCCCCCGCCGCGCGGACTACCGCCGAGAGGCCGCCGCCGCTCGACGCGCCGCCTTGCACCCTCACCGAATAGTTGCGCGGATTCGCCGCCGCAAGGGAGACGCAGATGACTTTTCTGTTATCGCCCGTCAACTTATGCGAAGCGGAGTCGAAAGCGTCGGCTGTGCTTCTCTGGAAATCGCTGAGCGCGACGAATACGGCGGGACGTTCGGAGCGCGCCGCGTGCGCCGCGAAAGCGTCGGCGGCCTCGTTGAAGTTGACGGGGCCGAAGCGTCCCGAAAACTCCCGCCCCTCCTTGTCCGCGTCCGCAGCCGATGGCGATTTCTTGTCAACGAACGGGACGAACCGCCCGCTCCCGTGGTCGAAGCGGTAGCGTTCGGCGGAGGACGGCAGGGCGGCAATCAGCGAATCGACGACGGCCTCCGCCCGAAGGCCCGCCGACGCGCCGCCGCTCGCGTACTCCATGCTCACGGTCGGGTCGATCCACGTGTAGACTGCGGTGTTGGGGCCGCTGAGGGCTACGAGCGGGCTGTTCTTGTCGTGCAGTCCCGCGAAAACCAGCACGAGCGCGGCCGCCAAGAGCAGGCGCGCCAAGAGCAGCAGCAAGTCTATCAACTTCTTAACCCGCGACTTGCTGACGGCGGAGGCCGGGAAGAAGCGCAGCGTGGAGAGTTCCATCCGCTTGACGACCCTGCGCCTGAAGAAGTGCAGGAACAGTATCACCGACAGAAACCCGAGCGCCCAAAGGTAGGCGGGCTGAAAGAAAGAGAGCGCGGAGAAAGTGTTCATTCAAAGAAAATAATAGCCGCCGCGTAGGTCAGGCGTATTTTTTTTTGGTTTTGACCCCGCCCGCGATTTTTTTTGCCCGCAGCAGCCGCATGACAGCACGACCGACCGACGACTGACGATGTCAAATTAAAATTAAACGGGGCGGATCGGACGGAGAACCGCCCGTTTCACCGCGTACCGCCCGACACGGCTGGAACGCGGGAGAGCCGCAAATCAAAGGTTGGAGACGCAACGCACCGAAAAACCGTAACCCAAGCGGTTGCCGTCATCGTCCTTGTCATAAATAATAGAGTATCGACCGGAAACATATGCGAAGCCGGCTCCATCGGCATAATTTACCCACCAAACTAGATCATCGTCGCTGACACTAATGAAATTGCCGTTGTAATCGCGGTATCCGCTACCTAACTGGCAAAATGCAAGTGAAGCAGCAGCGTCCACATCTCCATCTTCATTGAGCGACCGCGACAAACCACTCATATCGTCACTATTCGGCAAATACCAACCCGACGGGCAAACGCCTCTTGCCGTATTCCAGTCGTACAATCTGCCGTATCTGTCGCAATTGGAGTTATCATTGCCATAACACCAAGACTTACCGATAGCGATGTTCATGTTCTTCGTCATCCACTTCAAACCGCCTATCTCAACAAAGTCGTATGAATCGCCGCCGCCGTTGTTATCAGCGGGATTATCATCACCGCAACCCAACCAACAGACCGCCGACACAACCGCAACACCCGCCAACAACAGCGTCCGTCCCCATCCCTGCCGATTAAAGAAGTTCATAAAAACCTCCGTCAATGAATGTTAAAATGCTTATAAAACAAGTTGTCTGAATTAGGATTATAGGATTAAAAAAACAGATTATAGGATTACCTATCGGCATCAAAAAAAGCGTAGAAATCACACCCCCGTAAACAGCGTTTACAGCGCGTTTACGGCGTATTGTCGTCAGGGAATCAAAAATGTCTCCCCATGTGATTATCGTTGATTTACGGGGCATTTCGGCTCCTTTTATGGGTACTATAGAAGCGACTGCGAAAAATGGGGGGGGGGGGGGTAACGCCGCAGACGGCTGTCGGCGCGTCCGTAGTCCGCGCCGTCGCAGCAACCCGTCAAACCGAAAGTCAAGAACGTCATAGGTTGTCCCCTTATTCTAATGGTACGGTTAATATATTAACTAACGGCTGTCAACTCTTTACGCAGCATAGAAGCGATAATCTCCGACGGCGTTCTCCGCGAGGCTATCGCTTTCGCGTTGAGAATCTGGGCGGTGTTTTCGTCAAGACCGACCACCTGAAACCCTTTGCGTGAAAAGAAACCCGTCCCGTTAGCGCCGAGCGTCGGGACGGTATCAGTCAAACGCTCGTCAAGGGCGTCGTATTCTTCATCGGTCATATCACGCATATTTTACCCCTTCCCGTACATTTGGGACGCTACTTTGTCACGCAAAGCCATTGCGTGAAATACCTTTATTGTTTCATCGTCAATGATATTATAAAAAACCTCTATCGGATTAGCGACTGTATCAAACCCGATAACAGCGTATATATCGTCTTCCCCTGTCAATAAACCGTCGTATACTTTAGTCTCAATAGCCCGTTCTATATCGTCTTGCGAATACCCATGTTTGAATGCCGATTTAACGATTATGATTTTATCTGCCATTGTTCCCCATCTCAATTCCGAGTTCACGTGCAAAATCATCCGCCGATGTCAATTCACCCCTTTTAAGTTGAATCGACGCGATTTCCGCCTCGGCATCCAATTCATCGAGAAATTCGTCCGGGTATTCCACTTCCTCAATATCCGGCGGATAATAGGGTTTCCGTCTAACTTTTGTGAGCATAGACTCTCCTTTTAAGGGTGTAACCTGCCGTTGCCTATCAATATAATATACTGACGGGGCGGGTGTCAAGGAATATTTTACATATTTTTCGGCGCGGTATCGACAATCTTGCCTATGGATTTCGCCGCGTCCTCGACCAATTTTACACCGTCGTCGGCCTCTTTCACCGATTCCTTAACCATGTCGGCGGTATCCTTCGCCGTCGCGGAACAACGTTGCGCGAAATCGCGCACCTCGTCGGCTATTAGCGCGAATCCGTTTCCGTCCCCGCCGGCGCGCGCCGCCCTGATGCTTGCGCTGAAGGCCAATAAATGCGCTCGGACGACCGTGTAATTGAATCTCTTGATAATTTTGGCGTTTTTGTCGGAAGCGGCCTTAATCAGGCCGACCGCTTTCGTCATGCGCTTAACGGCCGCGTCCACGGCGTTTGCTTTGGCCGCCGACAGCTTCGCTTGATAGGCGGCGGCGTTCGGGTTCGCCGCCGCGCCCGTCTTCGCGACGCGTCCGTCGCCTGGGGCGTTAAGCGGTGCGGTTATGCTCTCCGCGATTAACAGGCCGCAAGCGGCCGCCACGGCGCAAAACACCGATATGATAGCGACGGCGGCGGCGATTGATTTGGTGTTGAAAAAATTCATTGTCCCGACCGCTAAAACGGCTACAACCGCGCCGACCGCGATTGACAGCATAACTGTCGAACGGATATTCATGATACGCCTCCCTTTCCGATTAAACACGTCCGTCAATTCGGCGAATGCGACGGCATGACAATTCCATATATAATGTATTCGGATTGGAGGCGTAATAAATTGTTAAAAATACTGTAAATAAAAAGTCAAAATCTTTAAAGTCAAATTCATTTTAAGACGAAGCCTTCGGCTTCATAGATATATGCGGGGCTAAACCCCGCATATTCAGTCAAAATCAAAATCAAAGTCAAAATCTTTTGACGTTGACTGAAAATCGGGGGCTTGACCCCCGATTTATCTATGGAAGGCGAAGCCTTCCGTCTAAATATGAATTTGATTTTATTAGTATAGCCTTCTTCTTTTATCTATGACGCGCATAAGCGACTTGTGGAACGGCTCGTCTGTGGACACTTCTTCGAAATCGACTTTCAACTCGCGGCAGATCGTGCCGAGCGCGGAGCGGTGTTCCGACATTCCGGCGTTGAAGTACTCCGCCGCCGTCTGCGAATCTATGGTTATCTCCCGACCCGTCTCCAAGTCTTTTAGCCGATAGTCCGACTTGCCGTCGAAGCGGAGTTCCATAGGGTCGGCGACCGCTATCGCCAAGATGTCCTGACGCTTAAACCGCAGGTGCCTAAGCCCCATGGCGATGGATTCGGGATCGTCCAAAAAGTCGGAGATGACGACGCAAAGACCGCGCTTCCCAAGCATGGCCGCCGCCGAGTTTATGACCGCGCCGCACTGCGTTTTGTGTTCGGCGGCGGACGATTCCAAGTACGAGATGATGTTTTTGAGTTGCAGATTGGTTGACTTCGGCGGCATGTAGAAGCGTATCTCCTCGTCGAAAGCGACTATCCCCGCCGCGTCCTTCTGGCGGACGAGTATCCAAGCGACGGACGCGGCGAGCGTCCGGGCGTAGTCGAACTTCGTAACCGCCCCGCTGCCGAACCCCATAGACGCGCTCTTGTCGAGCAGTATATGCGCGGAAAGGTTGGTCTCGTCCTCATATAGGCGGACGAACGCCTTGTCGGACTTAGCGTACTTGCGCCAATCCACCTTACGGGCGGGTTCGCCGACGAGGTAAGGCCGGTACTCCAAGAACTCGGAGGAGAACCCGTGAAACGGGCTTTTGTGAAGCCCGGCGATGGTTCCCTCGACAATCATCTTAGCCCGAAGCGTAAGGTTGCGTATCGGGGCTACGTGTTCGGGGCGAAGGACGGAGAATTTGTTCATTGTTGTTTTGGTGTTTGAGGTCTCTTATTATATTCGTAACCTATATAAGATAATTTTTGGGGACGGTGGAAGTCAAATTTATCGATGCGGATACCCTGCGCCCGCACGATACCGGATTCGACGGGGCTTGGGGGTCGGAATCGGGGCGGATAAAAAATATTATAAACTTCTTGCACCGCCGCGATCCCATGAATTATATTTGATAGGAGCGCGGTTTGCGCGGCATTCGCGCCGAAGTGGCGAAATTGGTAGACGCACTGGACTCAAAATCCAGCGGTGGCAACACCGTCCCGGTTCGACTCCGGGCTTCGGCATTTTTTTTATTTTTTTGTTGCGCTTCGACGCCGCATATATTATATTGTATAGATTCGGGCGGTCGCGGCGCGGCCGTTATTATGAAATTCGGCGTTTTTCGGGCGTTTAGCTCAGTTGGTTAGAGTACTACCTTGACATGGTAGGGGTCACTAGTTCGAGCCTAGTAACGCCCATATTCTTGCATGCCTCCTCGGTTCACCTCTTACCCCGGGGCAGACGGCTGTCGGTTCAAATCGACCCGTTTTTACACGAAACAGAGGGCGGTACGGTTTTATTTGCGGTGTCTTATGTTGTTGGTATATCTTGAGTTAGGACTATTGTATTGATACTGTTCCGTATCGATGCAAGTAACGGGGTTTTATACTATGAACGTTATTCTACCGGACGGAAAGAGCCTTTCCGTGCCCGACGGCGCGACCGCTATTGATGTGGCGGAGGCTATCAGCCCGCGCCTTGCCAAAGCTGCCGTGGCCTGCAAGGTCAACGGGGCTGTACGCGACCTGTCTTCGGCGTTAAGCGACGGGGACGGCGTATCCATATTGACTTTTGACGATCCTGACGGCAAGACCGTATTTTGGCACTCCTCTTCGCATATCCTCGCCCAAGCGGTTCAGGAGCTCTTCCCTACCGCTAAAATCGCTATCGGGCCGGCCATTGAGGGGGGATTTTATTATGATTTTGATACGGAAAAACCCTTTACGCCGGAGGATGTCGCCGCCATAGAGAAGAAGTTCAAGGAGATCGCGGAGGCGAAAACGCCGTTTAAGCGGATTGAATGCGGTCTTGACGAGGCTAAAAAGCTCTTCGGGGATAAGGACGAAAAGTATAAATTAGAGCTGATTGAGGCCATTGAGGGTGCGCCGAGCCTTTATAGTCAGGGCGGTTGGGTTGACCTCTGCCGAGGGCCGCACGTTCCGCATACGGGATTCGTCAAGGCGTTCAAACTGTTGAGCGTCGCGGGGGCTTATTGGCGCGGCAGCGAGAAGAACCCCATGTTGCAGCGGATCTACGGCGTGTCGTTCCCCAAGCAATCTATGCTGGACGAGCATTTGACCCTGCTCGAAGAGGCGCAGAAGCGCGATCACCGCAAATTGGGCAAGGAGTTGGAGCTGTTTTCGTTCCATCAAGAGGGCGTAGGGTTCCCGTTTTGGCATCCAAAGGGGATGGTGCTCTACAACATCGTGCTTGATTTTTGTCGTCGTGAACACATAAGGGCGGGGTATCAGGAGATCAAAACGCCAATTATCCTTAATGAGGAGCTTTGGCACAAAAGCGGTCACTGGGACAAGTACAAGGAGAACATGTACTTCACGCAGATAGACGAGGCGACCTGCGCTATTAAGCCTATGAACTGTCCGGGCAATCTTTTAGTTTTCGGGACGGCGCCGCACTCCTACCGCGAACTGCCGCTTAAGTATTGCGAGTTCGGGCTTGTCCACCGCCACGAGAAGTCGAGCGCGTTGCACGGTCTTTTCAGGGTTCGCCAGTTCACCCAAGACGACGCGCATATATTCTGTCTGCCCGAACAGATTGAGGGCGAGATTACTAAGGTGATCGCCTTTATCACCTTTATTTACAAGACCTTCGGCTTCGAGGATTATAAGATAGAATTATCGACCCGCCCGGAGAAGTACATCGGGTCTTTGGAGATTTGGGAGAAGGCGGAGACGGCGTTGAAGAACGTTTTGGAACATCAGAAGATAGATTACCAGCTGAATCCGGGCGACGGAGCGTTCTACGGGCCTAAGATCGATTTCCACATAAAGGACGTTTTGAAGCGCAGTTGGCAGTGCGGGACGATACAGTTGGATTTCAGCATGCCGGAGCGGTTAGACATTGAGTATACGGCGGCGGACGGCGAAAAGAAGCGTCCTGTGATGATCCACCGCGCCCTTTTGGGGTCGATGGAGCGGTTTATCGGCATATTATTAGAGAACTACGGCGGGGCGTTACCGGTTTGGCTCGCTCCCGTTCAGTGCCGTGTTCTGCCCATTTCGGAGAACTTTTCGGAGTATGCGAGAGATGTCTATAATAAGCTGTTGGAAGCGGGGATCAGGGCGGAGATAGACGAACGCAACGAGAAGGTCGGGTACAAGATACGCGAGGCGGAGACCAAAAAGGTGCCGTTTATGCTCGTAGTCGGCGAAAAAGAGCGTGCGGCGGGGACGGTTGCGGTTCGTCAGCATACCAAGGGGGATGTCGGGGTGAAAGGGTTGCAGGAGTTCATAGACGGGGTATTGAAACTGGCGGTGCCGGGGATCAATACGGTCAGTTTGTGATGATTGCGGCTTTCTGGATTGGCTTCGCCGAGATAAACAAGTTGCTTCGTCGCTTCGCTCCTCGCAATGACGGTCATTGCGAGCGGTAGCGAAGCAATCCAGAAATGTCGGTATCAATACTAAATGTAAATAATCCGTACTTTTGTACATAAAAAATAACAAAAAAACATAACTAAGGAGGCGAATATCAACAAGTTCCGCACACCGCCCCGGAAAGACGACGGAACGCGCATCAACAATGAAATCCGCGTTCCGCGCGTTAGAGTGGTGGCTCCGGACGGCGAGCCGCTCGGCATTCTGCCTATTGCCGACGCAGTCGCCCGCGCCGCCGGTTACGCCTTGGATTTGGTGGAGGTCGCGCCGAGCGCAGATCCGCCCGTGTGCAGGATCATGGACTACGGCAAGTTCAAGTACGAGAAGTCCAAAAAGGCGAAGGAGGCGAAGAAGAAGCAGCACGTCATGCACCTGAAGGAGATCAAGTTCCATCCCAAGACGGACGATCACGACTTCGACTTCAAACTCGACCACGCCCGCAAGTTCCTCTTGAAGGGCGACCGCGTCAAGGCGACGATAGTCTTCCGGGGCCGCGAGATAACGCACTTGGACTTCGGCAAGCAGATGCTCGACAGGGTGGACGCGGTATTGGCGGATTTGGCGCAGATAGAGATGAACGCCAAAATGGAGGGCAGGAACATGATCTCCATCTACGTGCCGGACAGGGTGAAGGTAAGGGAGTATATGCGGAAGCACGGTTTGGAGGATAAGAAGAAGACGGACGCGGAGGAGACGGAATCGGAGGTGTCGCCGGAGGTGTTGAAGAGGCTGCATGATACGGGGGGCGAAGAGGAAGGGGCGGAGGGGTAAGATGTTGTCGGGGCTGGGGTTAGAAACATTGTCTGAATTAGGATTTTAGGATTAAAAAAAGAGGATTATAGGATTAAAAACATTAACAAGATAAAACACGGATTTTGATCTTAATTAAATTGACTTTTTGGAGAAAAGGAGTGTAAAATGCCAAAGATGAAGAGCAGGTCGGCAGCGCGTAAACGGTTCAGTCTTACGGCGGACGGGCACGTTAAGCGGAAGAAGGCGTTCAAGAGCCACATTTTGAACAAGAAGGACAGGAAGCGCAAGCGTAATCTGCGGAAGTCTACGCTGGTTTACGAGGGTGTGGAGAAGAAAGTGGCGCTGATGATCCAGCTGTAACCGCCGTGTCGGGTTCGATACGGTAAGTTGCTGTATTTACTGTAGTTAAAACAAAACTATCATAAAAGAAGGAGCATACCATGCCAAGGGCAAAAACAAGGGTCGCGTCTCGCGCGCGCCGCAAAGCTATAATAAGTCAGGCGTCGGGCTATTTCGCCAAGCGCAAGAACTGTATCACGCAGGCCAAAGACGCGATGTACCGCGCCGGCGTGTACGCCTACCGCGACCGCAAACAGAACAAGCGCAACTTCCGCTCGCTGTGGATAATCCGCATAAACGCCGCCGCGAGGCTCAACGGAACCACCTACGGGAAGCTCATCTCCGGTTTGAAGACAAAGGGGATAGAACTTGACCGCAAGTCGTTGGCGCATTTGGCGTTGCACGAACCGGACGCTTTTGCGAAGCTCGTAGTCACGATTTCGGCGTAATCGGTCGGAGAATCATGGGGTTGCGGGTAAAATGTCTGAACTAGGATTTTTAGGATTACAAGGATTATAGGATTTAAAAACAAGGGTGTGTTGACGTTGCGACGCAAAGCGGCGCTTGTTTAAAAAAAGTCTCTCCCCCTATTTGAGGGGGAGAGATTGAAAGAGGAGGGGTATATAGCGGGGCGTTGCGGGGTGTCCCCGCAGGGTGGGTAGCGGAAAACAAAATGGCGAAGCCATTTTGATTGGAGCGAGGGAGGGCGCAGCCCTCCCCTTATTTGACTTTGATTTTAAGGATTTTTATGGAATACAATACCGTAGAATCATTGGACGTGTTGCGCAAAGAGGCGTTCGCCGACTTCGGCGCTATCGCCTCCGAACCCGACGCAGAGAACTTCCGGCTTAAGTACCTCGGCAAAAAAGGTATTCTCCGCGACCTCGTCAAATCGCTCGGCTCTATGTCCGAGGCTGACCGCAAGACTTTCGGGGCGGCGGCCAACGCTCTGCGCCGGGATGTTGAGGAGCGTTTCGCCGAGGCTCCGTGGCAGAACAAGGCCGAGGCGGCCGACCCCGGGTTCGACCCTACCCTGCCCGGCTACCCGTTCCAGACCGGCAGTCTGCACCCATTGGCGAAAATACGGAACGAGATCGTCGAAATACTTGTAAGTATGGGTTTCTCGGTGGCTTACGGGCCGGATGTCGAAAGCGACTACTACAACTTTCAGGCGTTAAACATGCCGCCGCTCCACCCCGCCCGCGATATGCAGGACACCTTCTACATCAGCGACA
>Ga0268262_10005897_pt1 | contig 11973 bp, 14 predicted proteins | sample TergutNc150P3_FD_190354 | JGI IMG/M metagenome (GOLD analysis project Ga0268262, IMG submission 190354) | Nasutitermes corniger P3 segment gut microbial community from laboratory colony in Florida, USA - Nc150 P3 (SPAdes) (version 2) | ecosystem: Host-associated > Arthropoda: Insects >... | reverse complement strand
ATATAAATAAAACGCAAAAAGTCAAAAAAAACAGCTTTTTCAACACAATTTCTCTCTTAAAATACATTCCTGAAATTATATCTCAATTATAGTATAAAAATCTTAAAAATACAACTACAGTGGGTTGGCTGTATAGAAAATGTATGCCCTAAGATTTTAATAGTGAAAAATATAATATCATAACTAATACATGAAGGTCGGCTTATGCAAAGCCCTGCCGTGTGCTAGATGGCTGTGGCCATTGTCTACGTACGATAGTTATGTGAAAGCAATTCAACTATACCCATCAAAGTAAAACCTGAATGGCTGCGAAAACGGCAGCCCGACAATAGCTTCACCTACTTTTAAGCTGTTCAAGTCCCAATCCTCAACCGTCTGACCATTGCGTTTTTCTTCAATTATCTGATTATCCAACCTCTGGTATTTTTCCAAGACAATATTTTTGCCGAATAAGCCCGATATAAAGTCCCGCGTTGCGGTATCGTTGGAACGGAAAGCGTAAACAGACGAAAACCCTGCCGCGATGTTCCGACCACGGCTTTGACCGTAAATCTCATATAATTGTTCTATGCTTTGAACGCCCGCGAATACCTTTACCCCCAGGCTGCGTCCGAAATTTACGCCGTCGTCAATATGGCGTAAATGGGGAAGCAGTTTAAATTCATCACATATCAAATATACGTTTCCCTGCGGCTTATTTCTGCCAAGGGCCTCTTTTAATGCAAGGTCAAACATTAAACGGTACACGGGGGTCAGCATACTGCCGATAGACAGATCGTACTCTATAAACAGCGTCTTGTTTCCTTTGCCTCGCACAAATTCCCGCATTGAGAAAGTGCCTTTTTCGGCAAAAACACCGATTAATATTTCCCTTATTATCGAATACATCTCGGATAAAACGCCCTGAGATTGCGCGTTGTAGCCGCTTATGTAGGACATGACAGCATTGGCATCAGGACTATCAACGAGTAAATCCATGATCATCTGCGGATCGGATAAATCCAGGAATTCTTTTAATTTTTGGTTGTAAAAGAATTCTTTTTTTACAGCAGGATCCTTTTTGCCTTCCCGAATAAAAGCCGTGATTACCGCTGCCAGTAAATCCCTTGCGGCATTTGGGAAGAAAGCGTTTGTCGTGTTTTTCGTACGTTCCTCGAAAAATGATTTGCAGACTTCCTGCGTGTTGATTATGAAGTCGCGGTCTTCCCAGCCATCGGCAAGAATTTCTTTGTATATGTTCCAATGCTCGGAGTCAGATGAATACTGTCTTGAATTGCCAATAACGAGGTCATTTGATTTATTGTAAAACTTGGAATAAAAGTCTCCTTTGCTGTCAAATATGATCATAACATCATCTTTGGTCATGTTACATTTTATCTGCGAAACAAAATGGTAAAACAGGGTTGTTTTTCCGCAGCCTGTACCGCCGATCAGCATGGTATGCTTGCTTAACACATCATTATCAAGCGTAAAGGCAGATGGCTTTCCTGTGTGTGTTCCGAGCAACTTGACTATCGCTCCGGCAGATTGTCCTGGAGGCGTATTTTGTGAAACACTATTGCCGTAAAGTAAACGTGAGGAAATGTTCATTTGCTACCTTCCATGACTATTACCGCTTGATTTACCGCTATCTGAACCTGATTCTTTTACTGTACTATTTGCGCTATTATTTGAATTGCTTGTGGACTGTCCGCTTACCTTACTTTGATAACTTTTTATCCCTTTATTAGTCGATTTGTCCGTAGTTGTTTCAGACGTTTTTGCCGCCGCTTTTTGCCGCGCCGCTTCAATGCCTTTGTTATTAGCAGGTTGGTTTGACGGTGTTACCGGCGTTTTATTAGCAATTGACTGACGAATTTTTAAATTCTGAAGTACAGCCGAAGGACATGGACCATATTGCCTGATCGTCCCAGTCATGAACTCTTTTGAGCCGGCGACCGCCATGTTCAACCCCGCTTGTATACCTTGGGCAACGGCGCTTTCAACGCCCGGAGGAGTAATGGATGCCGAAATTTGTACCACGAATGAAGGTGAAGCCACCCCTTCTTCTCCGGCATTAAATATATTTTTAAGAGCAGATGTTTCATAAGATTGTTTTTCTTTCGACATTATTTTCCTCCTTGTTATTATCCCCTATGTTATGACAGTTTGAATCAGACTGCCGTTGGTACGGTCGTAAATGAACGCCTCATTTTGCGAAAGCCGGTTAATTTGTTCCGGCTTGACTTTCGCTTCACGCCTGAACGTTTCAGTTTGACCGCCGCCTGAGTTAAATGATTTGCCGCTTTGAATCCAGCCGGAATTATAATTTTGCGAAACACTAATCTTGTCGTATTCTCCGATATACTTGGACCACTTGTCACAGCTTATGCCTGAACCGTGCGCGAACAGCACCGTCTTTTCGGCTTCGCCTATGACTGCGGCGAATATGTCTTCTTTGCCACCTGTAAGCGCGTACAAGTCTTTAGAAACAATAACATTATGGTGACTAGATTTTTGACACACTGTGTTCTTCAGAATATCATTGTTCACAAACGCGATGTCATCGATAATCAGCGAAAAATCGTAGCCCCGGTTCATCGCTATTATCAATGAGTTTACAATCAACTCCACAAGCATTACATTCGCCGATGACCTCATGTCTATACATAAAATATGATTTTTCTTAATTGCTGACAAAATACTGACGGCATTGACGCCGGCGGGATCGGGAGCCGACAAATAATCAATCTGCGATTTCATGTCATTAAAGAATGTATCTATCTTTGGACACTCTGTTTGGCCTGTCAATAAAAACGAATTCAACTTATCAGCTATATCCTGCGTTATCGCTCCACTGTTAAGCCGTGTTGTTATGTGATCGCTTAACTTAAAATACGGGCAGTTGGCGAAGCCTGAAAAATACGGTTTCCTCCCACGATTTATAAGAAGGTCATAGGCGGCTTGCAGAACATATCTCCCGGCGGGTTTAATATCGTATTTAGATTTACAAGTATCGGTAACAACTTGATAAATTTCGTTGAACTCAAATGAAGTAAAAGCATCAAACTTCTTGTTACGATCACTGACTACCGTACCGAATCCGTTTCTGGCAAAGATGTCTTCCATCGCGCCGTCAGATGTATGCAAAATGATAACGGGATGTTTTGCATTATAAGCGTTGCGAAGTATCCCTTCACATATATGCAAACGCTCGCCATGGCTGCCGCCTGAGACAATGACACTGTCCTTGTACGTTTGGGAAGGAAATAAAGCGTCTACGGTAATGCTTTGGCATTCCTCAACCCCGCGGGCTTGTCTGTTATATTTTTTTACTCGCCTGTTTCTGAAAACGCCTGAAATCCAATTTATAATGACCAAAGGCCAGACGCTGCCGGAACCGCTGTTGTCAGGCATTATTGTTTCTCCGTTCCTCATTTCTCATTGGTTAAAGCCTTCCTCTGTTTTCAATGCGATTCAAAACCGCCGTAATTCAAGGCATCGCCTTTCAATGCGCCTATCTGTTTATTATACGCTTCAATAGTTTTCAGCGCGTCATGGACAAGTGTCGATCCTGGCTTCTCTGATTCAGTTTCCGTTTCTGTCTGTGCTTCATTTTTGACCGCCTTTACAGCATTTTCAGCAGCCTCTTCCTCTGCAATCTGCCGCCGCCAAACCGAAACAGCTTTTTTCAAACCTTCCATATCAATGAAACCGGCAATGCTGGTATCATCACCCTTGCCCCTGGTGGCAAACTGGTCAGCAAGATCTTCTAACTGCTTACAGGTTGATTCAAACCCGTCCTCCGCAAAAGCGAGCGCAACGGTACGGTAGAGTTTGAACAAATGTTTTTCGTTACCGTCAACAGGATAGTTATCGTCAATACCATCGCTGCACAAAAATACGGCGGCGGGCAGCTGTCTCGCCGAATGAAACGAAAAATAACAACGCGCGCGTTCATATGCGTCATCATCACAGAGGGAAGTTGTGCGATTCAGGAAACATTTTTCATCCCATGGGACAGGTTGATCATAGGTTCCGTCAGGGTACAGCGCAGTCAACCGTCCGTCGCCGATGTGTATGCCAAACCAGAAATCTTCCGTAACCACGGCGGCAATAAGTGTTGTGCCATAAGCATGGTGAAAATTTTCGGATTTCAAATATTGATTGCGGTATTTTTCTTCTACGCCTTTTAGTTCTTCTTCAGTAAACGGAGAATTCGTAAAATCATCCGCCGCCAATTTATACCACGCCCTTATAATGCCGTCCCGTATGAGCCTTTCTCTCAAACATTTTTCCGCTTGTTCTTTTGAAAATTCATCTTTTCGAAACCCAGGTTTTTTTTGAAAAATCTTTTGTTTTCCATCCGGTTCATTAAGATATTTAATAAAATCGCTTATACCTCTTGCCGCGCAAGCAACCGCAAACTTAGAGCCTCTCGCGCTGCGGAAACAGTTGTCATCCCCGTGGCCGTCGGCGACAACTGCAATTGATATATCGGAATTTGTTTCATGAGCGCAAGCGTCCTGACATTCTTTGTCTTGCTTTATGTGACTGTTTCCGGTAACCTTAACGGCAAACGACTGACAAGCGTTCATATTACCAGTCTTCTTGATCATTATCGGGGGACGCGGCTATTTCTTCTTTAAGTTCCTGAAGATTAGCGTTCAATTCCTGCTGTTTTTGTTCATCACCCGTATCCGCGCCGGAATCGTTTACATTGGAACTCTTGCTTGCAACCTGAGAAGCGCGAACGCTGACAAACTTAATCATCTTCTTTAATGTCGCCGCGCTGTGGCTTTCCAGTACCGCTTCCATAGTGCCGGTAAATTCTTTGAGCATATTTTTGTCAGCGTCATCGCCTATGGCGATAGCGACTTTGACAGCCGCTTTAAACCAGTTATTTTGCTTTAACTCTGCCAGCGCTTTTTGCCAATCGTCGGTAGGCGCGCCGTCGGAAAGAAGGAATATCGCGGGAGCAAACGAGCCTGTCGCTTCCTTCATAAAAGCCTTGGTGGAAAGTTTTTCATTCAGGGCTTTACAGGCTTCCCCAAAATCGGTAACGCCTTCGGCTCCCAAGTCATTCCACCGGAATTGTTCCGATTCGACAGGGCTGTTTTTGGTTATCCAGCGCGCACCGGAAGAAAATTCCAACGCCGCTATTTTAATTTGCGCATCGGCGTTTTCATCCGACACTTCCTTGATGGCGGGAATAACCTCTTCAATCGCGGCATTTACCGTTCCAATTTTTGTCCCGGCCATGCTGCCGGAAGTGTCAATAACAAAAAATAAAACCATAGTCCTTCTTGGAATCTCAATTTTGTCTGTTAACGCCATGTTTCTCTCCTTTTAATTTTTATATTAATTCGGCGCTTGCTTGACCGAAATTAATTACCATATTTTTTTTAAGCGCAAATGCTTCGTTAGGCGCAACTGAAGACGCGCTGCCGCCGTCCGCCGTCATCCAATTTTTTCCTGATACATTTTTTAATTCAATGTCATTCCCCTTTACCGTAACCTCTCCTTCCAGGGTTTCAAAATCATCCGAATCTTTTTCTGTATGACAGGCATAGAGTTTTGTCCGCTGGTGAACTGGCAGATTATATCGGTAAGTTTTGATATACATGGGAAATGTATTTTTCTTTTTACATTCAGGGCAGTCATTGGGCTTTACAGGATCGGCAAAATACACTTCTCCGCAGGTGCATTTAAAGATTTCAGAGCGCATACGGATAAAAACACGCAGCCATTCCTGTTCAATTATCCTGTTTGCAGGTTTTGTAAGCACGTCCTTGCTGAAAGCTTTTACAAACTTTTCCTGCAGATAGCCGGGTAAAAACGGCCAGTTAGCGATTGCCCCTTTATGAAGCCCCTTCACAGGCATGTTAGACTTGTCATCGGGATCAAATATAAAGACAGGATTCTCGCCGTAAATAATCTTTTCATGTTTAGCGTCCATACACACAGGACAAGCGGCTTTCCCTTCGAGCGGGTGATTCTTTACCCACAATAAAAACAGAACTACCGAAAGGGAAAAACGATCCGTTTGTTTATCCGGTTTTACATTTTTCGCTATGATTTCAGGAGCCATATAACGGGCTTTCCCGGCAATGCCTGAATTCTTGCCATATTCTGAAACATTATCGTTATCGCAGATAAGTACGTCGCCGTTTTTAGGATTTATGAAAAAATTGCCGTCATTTAAATCCTGATATGTATAGCCTTTATTATGCAATTCACGAAAACCCGCAGTAATGTGTAAAGCCGCGTTAGTGATCGCTGTTATGCTGGTAAAACCTTCTTTACCAAGAAGGAATCTGGAAAAATCTTTATATTCGCCGGGGCGCAGATCCATAATATAACCAAAAGCTTCGCCGTCTTTTTCGGTAATATCTTCCGGCCACAAAAAAGCTTTTGTCGGCTTTCCTATTTTGATATTATTTTCAAGGTTAGCGTAAAATTTATCCGGGTTCTTGAATTTTTTTCCCGAATACCATTTGAGCGCCTTTGCTTTGCCGTCGTAATTAACCCTGTATACCGCGCCCTGCCCGCCCTCGCCGATTTTTTGGTCAACAATAACTTTTTTGAAGTTTTTTGTCTGAACTGTATACCCTTTTGGCAAATCCACTAAAATATCCTCCTTTTTAAAAACCCAAATCCCATATTTTAATCGTGTCGCTGTTCATATTTCCGGTCGCAAGATGTTTGCCGTCAGAGCTGTATGCCGCACAGTCAGCGTGATCTTTCAATGTCTGCATTATTTTTCCGGTCAACGCTTCACATATCCTGATGCCGTTCCAAGACCTGAACACAATATATTTCCCGTCAGGACTGTATACTACCGGGCATCTATTCCTAGTTTGCCCGTCCAGACTCTGTATGTTTTCTCCGGACACAGCGTCCCATATTTTTATAATGTTGTTGTCAAAATCCCCGGACGCAATATATTTCCCGTCAGGGCTATACGCTATCGAGACTATATAAGAAGTATGCCCTTCTAATGTCAATTTATTTTCTTCAGACGTTAAATCCCATATTTTGACGGTGTTGCGTTCGCCACCTGTCGCGAGATATTTCCCGTCCGGGCTATATGCCGCTGAGGAGGCGATTAGATGTTGTTCTTTAAATGTACGGATATTTTTTCCTGACACCGTATCCCATATCCTGACAGTCCCACTAAGAGACCCGGACGCAATACCTTTTCCGTCAGGACTGTATACTAATGAAAAAACAATTTTAGTTTGCGTGTCCAGAGTCTGTATATTTTTTCCGGACACTATGTCCCATATTTTAATAGTACTATCGTCAGATCCGGATGCAAGATATTTTCCACAAGGGCTATAAGCGACTGAGACTATAGTGCTCGTGTGCCCTTCAATGTTCTTTATATTTTCACCGGATGTCGCATCCCATATCCTGACAGTTTTGTCTGTGCCGCCTGACGCAAGGTATTTCCCGTCGGGACTGTATGCCGCTGACCCTATACCGCCTGAGTGTCCTTTAAGGAGCAAAACCTCTTTTGCCTCTCCCTGCTTTGAATCTGCAGTTTCATTTCCGGCGGTATCTCCTTTTAAGACAAAGACAAGCGTATTAACAACATCCGACGCTATATCTTCCGCAAAAAAGTGATCTTCGCGTAACAACCTGATCTGCTGCTTTTTACAAATAGCGATATCCTTCGCGGTGTCGATTGCCTTTTGTACTCCCGCGTCAAGTACCTGTAAGAACAGGCGGCTTTCCTTTTTATAATCGCCGCGTGTATAGTCGGACAAAAATGCCTTGTATTTCACGGAATCAAATAGAATTTCCATGCCCTGTTCGGCGATGAGTTTTTGAAGAATAGCGGTAAATTTACTGTCCACAGATTATTTCTTTTACACGCCTAACCTTTACTCATAGTGGCAAGTTCCCTCTGCGCTGACTGGTTACCCAACTCAGCGGATTTTGTATACCAGTAAATAGCTTTTTCTCTGTCTCTCTGTACACCCTCTCCGCCCCGATCATAAGTCTTCCCAAGAAAATAACACGCAACGTCCATTCCCGGTTCGATTTTTTGTTCTATGGCTTTAGTTAACCAGTATTGCGCTTTTTTATAATCTTTTGGTACTCCATCACCGAGGAAATAAGCTGAACCAATATTATATTGAGCATATACGTTCCCTTGTTCGGCAGATTTTGTAAACCAGTAACATGCTTTTTCTTTGTCTTTTGGTACTCCGTCACCTTTGAGATAAGAATCTCCAATGCAAATTTGAGCCCATACGTTCCCTTGTTCGGCGGATTTTGTATACCAAAAATTTGCCTTTTCCATGTCTTTTGGCATGCCCTCTCCCATAACATAGCTATCCGCAATTTGACACTGCGCCTCTGCATGCCCCTGTTCGGCAGCTTTGGTATACCAATATGCCGCCTTATTCTGATCTATCGGTACGCCTAATCCATTAAAATAAACAAAGCCAAGGCGAAATTGTGCCTCTGCATAGTCTTGCTCGGCGGATTTTGTATACCAGTAATACGCCTTTTCCGGATCTTTCGGCACGTCCTCTCCGTTATCGTACTTTTTCGCAAGCTCGAACTGTTCTTGGGCACTCGTTGGATTTAAATTCATAATTAACCTCCATATGTCGCATGAGCGACGTTTTAATTGAAGTCTCCGTTTAGCGAAGACAAAACCTCTTTTAGTATTTTGGTTACAATTCAGGATTTGAACGCAGCTTTTTTGATACTTTTTCGTCAAAACTTCTGTTTGTATAGTTTGCGCAGCCCTTCCAATTACTGTCGCTCAAGCAACGATAATCTTTTGTAGCCTGATCCAGTAACGAAGAACGAAAAAAGCTGCATTGTTTGTAATTTTCATCGTAATATGGACACATTGACATAATTTTCCTCCTGAAAAATAAATTTTTATAGCCCACCGGCTGTTAATTTTTCTGCCCAACGGACAGTATTCTATAAGCTGAAAACTTCAGCGTAAGGAATTCATTTTCACCTTAACTTACTCAGCATATTTTTCGCGTCAAAAAGTGTTGCCTCATCAGGATTCAAGCTAATGACTTTTTCCAGGTCTCTCTTTGCCATATCATTTTGATTTAAAACTCCGTATACTGTTCCACGACCCATATAGGTAAGGTAATTGTCCGGTTCAAGTCTGATTGCCTCGGTAAAGTCTTTGACACACTGGTCAAATTGACTTAATTGAGCATACAAAAATCCACGACTACGATAATTTGAGCTATCTCCCGGAGCAAGTTCGATTGCTTTTGAAAAGTCATTTATTGCCTGATCATACTGACCTAATTGACCGTAGGCTAATCCGCGGCTATTGTAAGCAGAGGCTTCTTTTGGATAAAGCTTAATTGCCTCGGTTAATTCATTTATCGCTTTATCAAAATTACCGTTTTCCATTGATAACATTGCCTGTTTTGTTAATTCATCATATTTTTGTTTTTCCATTTCATTCTCCTTCGGCGTTTTAAAATAACAATTCATTAGTTGAAATATTTTATTCCTCACCTTATCACTCTTAATTCCCTAGCCCAATCTAAAATTTTTCTCCCGCATGTAGTACATCCATCTCCCATTACAATAGCGTTATTAAGTATTACCACAACGCCCGTATCGCCGCCAATTTTGAGATATTTTTCCGGATCGGTGGAATGGATAGAATAAGCTGTCTCAAGAAAATCCTCAACCGACATTCCATTCATAGCAGGGAGCTTACGACATCGATAACACAAATCACTTAGCTCTACTCTCATAAATCTAACTCCTTTTCATTAACCTTCAGTTAAAGTAAATTAATATAAGATCATAGGAAGACAAGCAATAAAAAGGAGAATAACGAAAATTAATACCCCTATCCCACATGATTTTGCTTTACGTGGCTTATTACGTAACCAGACAAGAAATAAAATTAAACCAACATATGGAAAAAAAACGCTTAAAGTAATAAAACCATGGTCCATTTTTATTTTCCTAAGATTATTCTTTGCTAGTGTAACACCTTGCTTGGCGGCTTTGGTGTACCAGTAATATGCCTTTTCCAGATCTTCCGGTACGCCATCTCCGTTATGATATAGAGAACCAAGATTATTCTGCGCCAATGCATGCCCCTGTTCGGCGGCTTTAGTATACCAGTAAACCGCTTTTCCCAAGTCTTCTGGAACACCATCTCCATTATTATAACCAGACCCAAGATTAAACTGCGCCTCTGCATGTCCCTGTTCGGCAGCTTTGGTATACCAGTGCATCGCTTTTATCTTATCGCCTATTTGATGGTCATAAACTTCCCCAAGGACTGATTGTGCTTTTACATCACCCTGCTCAGCAGCTTTGGTAAGCCAATATTCTGCCTTCTCTAGGCCTCCTGATAATTCGCCAACAACGCAGGCCATACCAACGTAAATTTGTGCCTCTAAATGTTTTTGTTCGGCAGCTTTGGTATACCAGTAATACATCTTTTCCCGATCTTTCGGCACGCCATCTCCGTCACGGTATTTATTCCCAAGCTCAAACTGCTCATTGGCATCTGTAGGATTTTCGTTCATAATATTTTCTCCTTTCTTAATCAAATTACTTTTTGTATTCAACGAATACCATTTTCCCAATGAAATTCTCCTAATCAACGCTCAATTTCGCAGCCACCCACACACCCCGTATCTACGAGTTTTAGCACTAATTTCCCAATCTACCTCCGCATAATCAAAATCCCGGTGAAAATCAAAAATTCCCTAATAAATACCCAAAAAAGCTATTTTTCCTCTATAATTGACTACTAATTTTGCCTTATTATTTTCTATAAACATAATTACTTCTTTATAGACAGTATTTTATATATTTTACGGAAGTTGTCAACACCCTAATAGGAACTAAAATACTTACTTACAAATTAAGGATATGACAAGTCTTAGATCGGTACTTGCCTTTAATATGAAGGTACAGCGGCAAGTTTTGGGGATTTCGCAGGCAAAACTTGCTGAAAAAGTTAATACATCAACTCATTATATAGGCATGATAGAAAGCGAAAAAAAGTTTCCTACCCCTGAAATGCTTGAACGCATAGCCGCCGCCCTTGAAATTGACGCGCCTGCCCTTTTTTCGCTAAAATCCTACCCTGTATCAGAAACCGGTACAATCGCAAAATTCCAGGAACAGGTACTTGATGATATTGCACAGGTTATCGCCTACCGCGTAAAAGAATTGGAATTAAATACACAACTAAAATAGGTACATTTTATATCCGTTGGTGTTAAGTTATCATTTTTTGCAAACATAGGATGTAGATTAAATTTATTTGTTATTATTCCTTCATCTTGTAATTTTTTTAATTTTAGAATTAATTGTTTTTCTATTACTGATATTCTTTTTTACCATATTTCTATCCCAACACCTTCCTCTGCTTCTCCACATACCCGCCCTGTCCTGCGGAAAGATTTAAAAACCTCTGCTTTAACAAGGCTTTCTCAATAGGGTCTAATCCTGGAGTACGGAGAATATTTTGCAATCTAGTCTTGTGGGAGATACAGGCGATATGAAAAGCGTCTTTGGGGAAACCGTTTACACGGTATTTTCCGCTGTGGGGAATAGCTTGTTCTACCGCTTCGTAATGCGAGCTTTCAACGGCTTTAATGGCAAGAAAAGCGTCATCAAAACTTTGTATGGCTTTTGTCAGACTGGTCAAAGAATCTTTATCTGTTTTTTCGCAGAGTTCAAATTCCTGTGTTAAGAAGGTGTACTCGGCTAAGATAATAGTTTGAGGGTCAGCGGTTGTTGCGAACCTCTGGTTCGAGGCTTCTTGAAAAGCGGACATGGCTTTGGCTATGCCGTCTTCATAGGAAATACGCCCTTCTTGCTCTTTTCCTCTAATGGCAAAGCCTTTACGACCATAATCAATAGCTGCCGTTGCGATGGTGATTCTATTTATTAAGCCAGCCAGATCCAAATTCAGCCTCCGCTTCCGATAAATTCCAACCTGCTAAATATTCTGCCCCTGCT
>Ga0268262_10005896_pt1 | contig 11974 bp, 8 predicted proteins | sample TergutNc150P3_FD_190354 | JGI IMG/M metagenome (GOLD analysis project Ga0268262, IMG submission 190354) | Nasutitermes corniger P3 segment gut microbial community from laboratory colony in Florida, USA - Nc150 P3 (SPAdes) (version 2) | ecosystem: Host-associated > Arthropoda: Insects > Digestive... | reverse complement strand
GCAGAGAAGCTCTGGAAATATATTTTCCCGATTTTCTGGATAAAAAAGATATAAGATTAAGATTCGTGCGAAATAATAATAAAAACCGCTTTGAACTTGCTTATGCGGTGATTAATACCGAAAATTACGCTATCCGCTTTTCTGACGAGCCTCCGTATTTGCTTATTAAGGCTAATTTACTTCTCCCTACTACCGAGTTACATGCCGTACCGATCAGTGAGGTAGGTAATCATCCTCCTAAAGGCCGACATGGAAGTATAATTTCAGATTCAACATTCAATAGTTATCAGCCGCAAGAAACTAAAACTCGTATGCAAATAATTAATTATTTTCAACCAGGAAAATATTATATACAGATAGGCTCATATACTAATATGAATAAAGCATATTCTGAAATTGCAAATATTAACTGTAATTTTCCTGTTGCTGTTATGAAGGCAAATGTTATTATTAGAGGCAAAAATACATTAGTACATCGTGTTTTAATTGGACCTTTGAATCATAATGAATCGCAGAATTTATTTCAACAAATTAAAGCTAGTTACTGTGATGCGTTTATTTGGTATGGTCAATAATAAATCTTTGTAGCAAATAAAATTTGAGAATAATGTTTTTGTAAAATTAACGATAGTGAAATATATTATAACCTTCCAAATAAAAGTATGAATATTGTAAAAATTATTTATCCAGATGAGATGTTAAATCTAACTAGTAGAAGAAATAAATAATAGGAAATAAATTTTTTGGAGAATATAAGCCTAAAAACTCTTCTTCCCCCTTCGTGTTCTTTGTATGAAATTTTCCGGAATATACTACTTGACAAAAAATAAACAAATAGTGTATAATACAAAAACGACCAAATCCAAGTTTGAATCAGGGATTAAAAATTTAAGGATGGTTAATGGAGGATAAGTATGAGCCAAAAAATCAACTTGTTAGATAGTATTGATAGTAAATTAGTTGAAGATTATAATGATAAGGGTATTAAACATGAAGTATCTACCAAATTGGAATTCACTATTAATATAGCCGGTAACGAATTTAAAAATATTGAAGATGCTATAAATTACGCGTATAGATGCGGATTAGCGGAATCTCATCAAATTATGAAAAGCAGTGAACATCATGGCGCGGTTGATCAGGATGAACTTTATAAAATACTAAAGACCAGTCATTCTTTGGAACATAAATCTGATTTCTTAAGGGAAATAGCCAAAGAATGGTTCCCATTAGAACTACATGAAGATAAGAAAATTAAAACTGTTAATCTTGAATTAAATGAACTGGCTGATTATTTAAAGAAATAAATGGAAACATCCTAATCCTCTTTGTGATCTTTGTGTGAAATCTTTCGAAAAATATCTTTACCGCGTTCTTGACACAAACTCGTTATCCTTAATAAAAAACCGCAATTCCAATTCTTTCCCCAGCGTCAAGCCAATTCGCGTGGCACTGGCTATCTCATAATTTTTCTTATTATTAAAAACATGTAACGGTCCTTCAATCAAAGACAAATTATTGTGCTTTCTTGTAATGCCAAACGCCTGAGTTAATTTTCCCGGTCCGTTACACAGATTCTCTATCTTTTTAGTCTTGCGTCTTCTTTGCATAACGGGGATTCCCTCGACAGGTTCAAGAGCGCGAAGGAGTACGGCTTCTCCTTCGCCTGTCTTACCGCTTACGATATTAAGGCAGTGGTACATTCCGTAGATTAAGTAAACGTATGTATTTCCGGCGGGTCCAAACATGGGCGCGTTGCGGACGGTTTTGCCTTTGCTTGCATGACAGCCGGGATCATCTTTGTAAAGGTACGCTTCGGTCTCGACAATCATTCCTTTTAAATTGCCGAAAACAAGATATTTGCCAAGAAGCGATTTTGCAAGATTTACGGTAGGTTGGTTAAAAAACTTCTTTCCAAGCGGCATGAAAGACATTGTACAATATGTTAGAATTATTCCATAGAGGGGAAAATGGCGGTAAATCTGCGCGATAGGCTCAAGAGAATACAGGAAAGCAGAAAATTTGATTCTCCGCAGGAAATACCTAGTGATTCTCCCGACGAAGATTTTTCAAAACTGATAAAACTTGGCTGGAAACAGTGCGGCTTTAAAACGCTAAAAAGAGAGATTAACGCGCCTTCGCCGTTTAAAAAATCAGTACTTCCCGATGCTTTGGCTGTTCTTGTTCACGATTTAGCCGGTAGAGCGTTACCAAAAACAGAGGACTTTCTTTTTTTCGACTTGGAAACATCGGGGCTTTACGGCGGATCTGCCGGAACAATAGCGTTTCTTGCCGCTTTTGGAAAGTCTCTTTCAAACGGAAAAATGCGCATAACGCAGTATCTGCTTTTGGACTATCCAGGTGAAAATGATTTTTTGCAAAATGTAATTGCGGAATTGAATAAGGAAAAGCAGGTAATCGTATCATATAACGGAAAATGTTTTGATTCGCAGATAATAAAAGCAAGGTGTCTTTTAAACAGGATAAAACCGCCTGAATATTGGCACGTTGATCTGCTTCATCCGGCAAGGCGGCTTTGGAAAAATATTATTCAGGACTGTTCTCAAAAGTCGATTGAAACTAATATTTTAGGTTTTAATCGTATAGACGATATTCCCGGCTCTCTTGCGCCTGAAATCTGGTTTGAGTTTCTTAAAACAGGGGAAACAGACAGTTTAATGGGCATTTGCGATCATAATCTGTCCGATATAAAGGGACTTGCATCAATTTTAGCGGCTATGATTATAATAGCCGAAGACCCTTTTAACGCAAAATACAATTATGACACAGGAAGACTCGCCCTTTACTGGCGTATTATTTGCAGACGAAACGAATACGGAAATTTACAGGAAACAGGCGAAAAACTTTTACGCTATGCGGCCAAAAAAGAAATTCAATACCCACCAAATATAAAAGCCGCAATATTCAGGGCATTGTCTATTGACTGCGAAAGAAAGCAAAAAAATGTTACCCTTGCGATGGAATATGTAAAAAAAGCTCTATTATTAACAGAAATAAGCGAATACTGGCGCGATGATTTTAAACGCAGAAAAGAAAGACTGGAAAAAAATATGAATAAAACTTTACACAAAGAACACAAAGGTTAGAAGATCACAAAGAAGTAAGAGGAGTTTTTGTATGTTATCTTATCGTGAAGCTAATATATAGTTTTCGGACAAAAACCCTTTCTTCCCCCTTCGTGATCTTTGTGCCTTCGTGCTCTTTGTGTGAAATCTTCTAGAATATATTGATTAATATTCCCATTTAGTTTATCGTATTAAAGTAAATAAAATGTACGACTTTAGGCAAACATGGAAAATAAAAGTAACATCGGCCATTAACGCCGTATTAACTGACGCGGGTATTAATGAAATTATAAAACCGGATCAAGTCACGGCGGAAGATCCGCCTAATCCTGAATTAGGGGACATTGGTTTCCCGATGTTCAGTTTTTCAAAAATACTGCGAAAAGGGCCGCCGCAGATAGCGCAAATGGCGGCGGAAAAACTTGCAAAGCTCCTTATTGAAGAAAAATCAGGCGCGAAAGTACAAGCGCAGGGACCGTATTTGAATGTAAGAATGGATCGCGCTCCAACCGCAAAGACAATACTTGAACAGGTTACTAAAGACGCTAAAAATGATTTTTCGTTTGGAAGACCCGGCAACTTAGCGGGAAAGAGGGTAACGGTTGAATTTTCAAGCCCGAATACCAATAAACCCCTTCACCTTGGACATTTGCGAAACGATGTGTTAGGTGAAAGCATATCGCGTATTTTATCTGCTTGCGAAGCTCAGGTGCGTAAAGTTTGCATCATAAACGACCGAGGCATTCACATTTGTAAATCAATGCTAGCGTATAAAGAACATGGGCAGGGTAAAACGCCTGAAAGTGAGGGTGTAAAAAGTGACCGCTTTGTAGGCGATTGGTATGTAAGTTTCAACAAGACGTTAAAAAAAGAAGCTGAAGAAATAATAAAAGCGGGTATTGAAAAAGAAGACACTGCGGAAGCGCAAACTCAATCTATGAAGAAGGCTCAGGAATTATTACGTAATTGGGAAGCGGGAGACGGTGAAACCGTTGAACTTTGGAAAAAGATGAATAGTTGGGCTATTGAGGGGATGAAAAAAACTTATGAGAGAACCGGCGTTTCATTTGATAAATACTATTTTGAAAGTGAAACTTATATGCTTGGTAAAGACGAAGTTTTAAAAGGGCTTGAAAAAGGCATTTTTTTCCGTCAGGAAGACGGTTCTGTAGCGGTCGATCTAAGCGAAGAAAAACTTGATAAAAAAATACTTTTACGAAGCGACGGCACGTCAATCTACATTACGCAGGATTTTGGGACGGCAATTAACCGTTATAAAGACTGGCCTTTTGACAAGATGATTTATGTGGTCGGCTCCGAACAGCAGTACCACTTTAAAGTTCTTTTTATCTTATTAGAAAAATTAGGCTATTCATGGGCAAAAGACCTTCATCATCTTTCCTACGGCATGGTCAACCTTCCCGAAGGAAAAATGAAAAGCCGTGAAGGAACCGTAGTTGACGCGGACGATTTAATTGACTCCCTGCGTGATATGGCCCTGTCTGAAATACGCGAAAAGGGCAGGGAAGATGAAGTGGGAGACCCGCGACAAGTGGCGGAAAAAATCGCCCTTGGCGCGTTACATTATTTTCTGCTCCAACAGAATCCCGTTAAAGATATGCTTTTTGATCCAAAAGAATCGCTTTCATTTACAGGAAACACAGGCCCTTACTTGCAGTACATGGGGGCGCGTATTTCTTCGATGTTACGCAAGGAAGAGGAAATAAAAAATAACAAAGAAAAAATAATAAATAAAGAACAATTATTGAATTTAAACAGTTGTTTTTCTTTGTTGACCTCTGATCCAGAATGGGAGCTTGTTAAGACATTGGCTGCGTATCCGGCTAAGATAAGAGAATCGGCTGAAAACCTTGATCCTTCTCATTTAACAGGTTTTCTGTATGACCTATCCAAGTCATTCAGCCGTTTCTACCATGAATGTCCAATCCTTAACTGCGGTGATCCAGCCCTCTCCAAGGCAAGACTTGAATTAAGCCGCGCAGTGATGATGGTATTAAAAGACGCGTTTTATTTGGTTTGTATTCCGTTTCTGGAAGTTATGTAATAATAATTTTTATGATAAAATATTACGGTATAATAATTAACACGAGTAGGAGGTTATGATGAAAAAATATTTTTCATTGTTTATGACGGTTATTCTTATTTCAACGCTTGCGGCTTGTTCGGCCATGTCTCTGAAACCTAAGAATGTTTCCGTGCCTAAGGACAACAATGCGAAAATCTTTGTTGAGGCCGTGCCAAATTTACCAAAAGATTTTATGTTCGGCGCGGACGTATCCACGGTTCTCGCGCTGGAAAACAGCGGAGTGAAATTTTATGGTTTTGACGGAAAAGAACAGGATGTTTTTAAAACGCTTTCCGAAGCGGGGGTAAATTACATACGCGTGCGCGTCTGGAATGACCCTTTTGATACAAAGGGCAGGATTTACGGCGGTGGCAACTGCGACGTTAAAACTGCGGCGACGATTGGGGCGAGGGCGAAAAAGTACGGGTTAAAATTATTGATCGATTTCCATTACTCCGATTTTTGGGCCGACCCCAGCAAGCAGATGATTCCAAAGGCTTGGGCTAATATGGGATTAGAACAAAAAGCAGCCGCGCTGGAACAGTTTACCACCGACGCGCTGAAGGAAATCGGGAAGAACGGGATAATCGGCATGGTGCAATTGGGTAATGAGACCAACAACGCCATGAGCGGCGAAACTAAATGGATGAACATTGCCGTACTTATGAACGCTGGGGCTAAGGCTGTCCGTAAATATAACAAAAACATCAAAATTGCGGTTCATTTCGCCAACCCCGAACAAGGGCGATATGTAAATAACGCCCAGTATTTAAAAAACTTTAATGTGGACTATGACGTATTCGCAAGTTCGTATTATCCCTATTGGCATGGAACACTGGAAAATTTGAAAAACCAACTGCTCATGGTCAAAGAAAAATATGGCAAAGAAGTACTAATCGCCGAAACAGCTTACGTCTATACTGAGGAAGATGGTGACGGGTTTGCTAATACAATGACCGACCCGCGCGGTCAGCCGTACCCATTTTCGATTTATGGGCAGGCGCATTCCATACGGGATGTTATAGCGGCGGCGGCGGATGTGGGGGCATTAGGCGTGTTTTATTGGGAACCTACGTGGATACCCGTAGGAACGGATCGTGATTCAAACGCGGCTAAGTGGGAACAGTTCGGAAGCGGTTGGGCGACCAGTTACGCGTCTGAATATGATCCCAAGGACGCGGGTATGTGGTATGGTGGTAACGCGGTTGATAATCAGGCGTTATTTGATTTTAGCGGTCATCCTTTGCCGTCTTTGAACGTGTTTAAGTACGCTAAAAACGGGGCTTCCATGAAAGAAAATTTTATAGACGCGATACCCGATATCGAATTCACGCAATTACTGACTGAGCCTCGTGTCCTGCCGGAAACGGTCAGCGTTGTATATGCGGACGGCGGTAAACAGGCGGTGCCGGTAACATGGAATCAGGCGCAGTTGAATGAAGTAAAAAAGATAGGCGATTATGTCATTGACGGCGTAACCAGCGGAAAGCCTATCAAATGTTTTCTGAGCATTGAGGTAAAAAATCTCATTGTCAACGGCGATTTTGAAGACCTGAATATGAAAATGTGGAATGTTGAAGGTTCCGTCACCTCCGACGGTCATATTGAACGGCGCACGGCAGACGCGCGGTCGGGTGAGGCAAGTTTCCATTTTTGGGACAATAAGCCTCTGGATTTCACCGTAACGCAGAAAATTCCAGACTTGGAACCGGGTACATATATGCTGAGTATCTATCTGCAAGGGGATAAGGGCGGACCTGACGCTGAATTATTTGTTTTCGCGCAAGCCGGATCGCTTTATCGGAAAGCGGATATAAAATTGGAAGGTTATAAAAATTTTCAGCAGGCAGTGGTTAATTTTAAATTAACAAAATCCGAATCCGTAACGGTCGGCTTTACGGTAAAATGCGCAGGAGGCGGTTGGGGCGGATGGGACGATTTTAAACTGTTTAAAATGGAATAAGGAGGGGTATTATAACACGGAAATTTCTAAAAAGCAAGAAAAATATTTTTTTTTTTTGTGTTGACAGAATTTTATTTTTGTGTTACCATAAATCATCAACGCGCGTTGATTACACGTGTTGACAAAAAAAGGTAAAGCGATTTCAAAATGTTAAAATTTGGAGTTGCAGCCAAAACTTTATTTAAGGAGAAACAAATGAAAAAACTTATTAGAATTTTTTCAGTTTGTCTGTTGGTTTTGATGCTGGTTCCTATGGTTTCCTGCACCAAAAAAAATGCAAAAAAGGCGGAAAAACTCACATTCTGGGTATATGATGCCGGCCGTATTGAGATACTTAATACACTTGGCAAGAAATTCGAAGCTGAATTTGGAGTACCGGTGGAAGTATCCATGGTTGATCTTGGTCAGATTCGTAACCAATTCCTGCTGGCTTCCGGCGGTGATGAATGTGCCGATATAGCCATTATTCCCCATGATAACTTGGGAGCACTGGTTGAGAACGGTATGGTTATGGAAATAAACCTTGGATCAAAAAAAGGTTCATATCTGCAGCCGGCGCTTGATGGGTTTAATTATAACGGAAAACTCTTCGGCGTTCCTTTGGCGGTAGAAAATATCGGGTTCTTCTATAATACGACCATGATGTCAGCCCCCCCTGAAACATGGGATGACGCTATTAAAATAGCTCAAGACCTTATTAAGGCGAAAAAAGCTGAAGTTATGATGGGCCTTCCCGACGCTACCTATAACGCGTATCCAATATACGACGGTTTTGGTGGGGCGATTTTCGGTAAAAAGAGCGACGGCAGTCTTGATGGAAGTAATGTACTTATGGCGGATCCCGGCTTTGTAGCGGGATTAGACTGGATGACCAAACAGGTAAAAGCAAAATTGATTCCAGAAAATATTGACTGGGATGCCGCACACGTACTGTTTGAGGGAGGCAAAGCTCCTTTCTGCATGACCGGTCCTTGGGCGTTAAATCGTTTTAAAGAAGCCAAAGTACCCTATGCAATCAGCAAATTCCCGGCGGCAAAGAAAGGCGGACCGGCTGGCAATCCTTTCCTGGGAGTTCAGGGCATGATTATCAGTTCAGCAAGCCCGCGTAAACTTCTGGCACAATCATTCGCGGTAGATTTTATGGCTAGAGAAGAAAACTATAAGGCGATATTCCAAGCTGAGCAGAGACCTTCCGCATGGAAGTCCGTATTTGACAGCGCAAGTGACAGCGATACCAAAGGATTTAACGCCGCTGGTGTAGCCGCAGTACCAATGCCATCAATTCCTGAAATGGGAAAAGTATGGGATGCATGGGTCGCAGCCGCAGCGCTGGCTTTCTCCGGTGATAGAACACCGCAAGCCGCGTTAGATAATGCCAAAGCGCAGATTTTAAACAAATGATTAAGAATCTTGTAAAAATTGCCGGAACAGCCGTATTTTGTTTCTTTGGCTGTTACTTCATGTTCCGGCTTTTCAGGGATGGTTTTGCCGCTTTTGGCGTGTTTGTAGGAGCCGTAACACTTTTCATTACTATGATTATGCTCCGCAATTCACTGACTCCTTGGCGTTGGCTTGCCGCCGGATTGGTAATGGCAGTACTTTTTACTGTGTATCCTATTCTTTATACTCTTTACCTTTCCTATACAAATATGAGCGGCGGCCACCTTTTAACAAAAGCTCAGGTAGTAAGGCGGCTTTCTGAGGAAATGTACAACCCTGATGATGGCGGTTCTTGGGCATGGACTGTCTACAGAAAGGGAAAAGATTATTTGCTATTACTTCAACAGGATAACAACTTTTCTTCCATAAAGCCCGGCGGTTCTCTTGAAGAGCGAGACTTCAAGGAACCGCCTTTTAAAGTTGACGGTTATACGGAAATGAAATCAACGGATGTTATGCAAAATCTGAAAGAACTTGGGCAAATTGATTTTGGGAAGCCTCCGTTTGTTGTCAAAATACAATCCATGCAGGAAGCGTCAGTACAATTACCCCTCTACTCTTATAATAGTACCTTAGATACGTTTACCGATAACCGAGACAAAGAAGTTTACCAAAATGTGGTTGGAACCTATACCTCCCAATCCGGTAAAACTCTCACCCCAGGTTTTTTTACAACTATAGGCTGGAAAAATTACAGCCGGTTTTTAGGCAACAAAGGTTATCTAAAACCTGTGTTCGGCATATTTTTATGGAACATAGCTTTCTCTCTCTTTTCAGTGCTGATAAGTTTTGCCCTTGGCATGTTGATCGCACTGCTTTTTGAGGATTTAAAATATAAGCGGATTATAAGGACATTACTCATTGTGCCTTACCCCATTCCAGTTTTGGTTTCAATCATGGTGTGGCGTGGTCTATTAAATGAGAATATGGGTTTGGTTACAACGGTAGTTTCCAATATTTTTGGCTCCGCTCCAAAGTTCTTTACCGATTTAAATTGGACCCGCTTTGCTTTGATTATTATCAATGTGTATTTGTCATACCCATATTTTTACGTACTTTCGTCAGGGGCGCTCAAGGCTATCCCCAAAGAACTCTTTGAAGCCGCGTCAATTGACGGCGCAAATCCATTTACGGTGGTACGAAAAATTATTCTGCCCCTTGTAATGCGCATATTGGCACCGCTTGTGATAGCCTCTTTCTGCTTCAATTTCAATAACTTTACCCTTGTCTGGGGCTTTAACGCCGGATTGCCGGCAATGGCGGATACCGCCGTGCCAATGGGATATTCGGACTTACTTATCTCATTTATTTACCGTCTTGGTTTTAGTTCATCTAACGCGGCTGATTACGGTTTTACCGCGGCTATTACTGTAATGCTTTTCCTCTTGGTGGCGTTGATGGTGTTATTCCAGACTATGAATACCAAAACAATTAAGGAATCATAAAAGGGAAAGGAGTATTAATATGGAAGATCGTATAAGTATATATACTATTAACAGGGATTTGCTTAGATCGTTAAAATATTTAATTGCGCTGGCGCTTGTTATATTCGCGGTAATCCCATTCTTTTGGATTATTGCCACTTCTTTTAATCCCGCGCGCTCCCTTCTTGGAGCGCGGCTGATTCCTGAGAGGCTTACATTAAATAATTACAAGGATTTGATTAGCAATACCAATTTATATTTCAGCAAATGGGTGTTTAATTCCTTCAAAATATCCATAATCTCCGTAGCTATAATTGTACTTCTTACATGTACATCGGCTTACGCGCTGTCACGCTTCAGGTTTAAGGGAAAGCGGGGCGTAATGATGGGAATTATGATCCTAAACATTTTCCCAGGGACTCTCGCCATGATAGCCATTTTTATTATGATGCAGCAATTAGGCAATTATTTCCCATTTATCGGTCTTAACACGCATGCCGGATTAATCTGTATATATGTGGCCGGGTCTATGAGCATTAACGTACTGATGGTTAAATCGTTCATTGATTCTATTTCGCAGGAATTGGATGAATCCGCGCTCATTGAAGGCGCTACTTACTGGCAAGTTTTCTGGAAAATTATTTTTCCGATAATACAGCCTATGGTTATTACCGTCGGCATTCTTGCGTTTATGAGCACTTACGGCGATTTCGTAATTGCCAACCTCCTCCTTAAAGGAAATGATAAAATTACCGTAATGGTGGGCATATTCCAATTTACGCAACAGCGCTTTGACACAAACTGGGGTATCGTAACAGCCGGAACGGTATTTGCCGCAATTCCTGCGGTTGTACTATTCTTTGCGTCCCAAAAATATATAATCGACGGAGTAATGATGGGAGCTTTAAAAGAATAATCATCACTGGCAAACTGTGATGTTTATAACGGGACGGAGCAATGGCTAATTTTATACTAAACCTGATACACCGTCCCGAAATGGTTCCCGAATATGCGGAAAAAGTTACAGGACACGGTAAAAAAGAAGATATTGGCGCGAAAAACCTGTTAACCGAATCTTTGGATATTTTTAAATTACAGCAAAGCATAGCGCATAAAAACGGTTTAAAGACTACTATTCAAATGACGTACGCGAGTTTGTTTAACGCCGAGGCGGTGCAAATCGCAAAGGACGACAGCCAAAAATACGGCGATGAGATTGCCCTGTCCCTGTTGGGACTGCCCTGCAATGAGTTCAGGGAAAAATACAAGACGAAAGATTTTTGTATATGGATGTTCTCGATAGAAGACAAAAAAACGATAGTCGATGACGTGTTCGGTAAATTTCATGAAATATTCGGCTTCTATCCCTCCTCAACCGGTTCCTATTACATGGATGCCGAGTTAATAAATTATATAAAGGAAAAATATCCGTCCGTTATATGCGCGATTGCCACCTGTTGGGAAGAAGGTCCTAAAGCGTACAGAACATGCAACAACTCATGGTATACGCTTTTTGACGGAGGACCGTGGAATCCGTGGATACCCTCCAAACAAAACACGCACGCCCCCGCCGCCAATGAAAATGAGGACAGCGGGATAGTAGCCATACCGCATCTGTCGCGTGATCTTTTGGCTTGCTTTGACGGCAACGGCTCCAACTTTGGAACGCATCCGCAGAATGTTCTGCGCGGTATGATTTATAAGAACGGCGAATATCCGTATCTTTTTAACCTTATCGACCAATACCGGCATTTGGGAAAATACAATGGGGGCGAAGCTTACAACATGGTTTTCGTAGGTCCAGGTTGGATGAACAAGGCGGGCAGATGGGAAGTTCCGTTTGAACTTAGCAAAAAAAGTTACGAGGATTGTTTGGCGTACTACGGCAAACTTAAAAAAGAAGGCAAGTGCGTAGATATGACAATGGCTGAATATGCCGGTTATTACCGCTTAAATAAAACTTACACAACGCCCG
>Ga0268262_10005895_pt1 | contig 11974 bp, 9 predicted proteins | sample TergutNc150P3_FD_190354 | JGI IMG/M metagenome (GOLD analysis project Ga0268262, IMG submission 190354) | Nasutitermes corniger P3 segment gut microbial community from laboratory colony in Florida, USA - Nc150 P3 (SPAdes) (version 2) | ecosystem: Host-associated > Arthropoda: Insects > Digestive... | reverse complement strand
CGCCAATAAAGTCTCCCGGCGACTTTCCATCATAAGGCGTGTTGTTTGCGCCTTTGTAGACAGCATTTTTCCCGGCCCCGCGGCCAAATATACCCCGCCAGTCGGCGACCCTCATATATTCGCCATTGACGTTGCGGGTACCGTCAGCATTGCACCGGTACCAGAACGGCGCGGTGGCATTGTCAGCAGCCCCTACCCACATAAAGTCGCACAAATCTTGGTAGTCGGAGATTTTAATAATCTGGTAATTCAGCTCCAACAGGCGCCATTTAAGCAACCACAAATTGGTCGGCTTGAAAAGCAGTTCGACTTTTTGGCCGACAATGCGGTTTTTTTGTGACCTATCTAATATATAGTCAGCAAATTTATCCACCGTAACCTTACGGGTGTCACCGTCGCGCTGTTGGGCAACATTAAACACATGCGGCTGATAAATCGGGAAATAATCATCGTCCGAAAGCGGAACCGCATCCTTAAAGCTTCTGATAATTGTTTTGCTATCCATGAAATTCTCCTTAAATTAAGCAAGCGCTATATAATCACCGTCATCGGTGACAACATAGTCGCCGTCATCTGTTGCCCAGAGTAAGCTGGGTATTGGTCCAATATTGGTTTCTATCAGCCTTATAAGTTCAACTACTTGATTCTGTAAATCAGCAAATCTCTGTTGACAGGCCTGCGCTTCAGCGGCAATCGCCACATTCCGCGCCCGTGTTTCGGCGGTAATCGCTTGCGAGAGATTATTGTCCGCATTTTCTCGGGATCTGGCTTCGGCGTTGATGTTGTTTTGCAGGGTGGTATCGGCCGCTTGCCGGGCTTGCGCTTCAGCGGCAATGTCAATATGCGCCTGGGAAATGCCATCCTCCATGTGGTTCATGGTTTCAGGGGTAAAGAGTGTTCCCGGCACGGTTATCGAGTCAGGGGCGTTGATCAGTACAACCGAGTTCGCCGTTTCTTCGGACTTGAGGTATTTATTGGGATTGATAGCTTGCCGGGCTTTCCAATCGGTTTTGACGTACGCCATGGGTGCAGTATATCACCGCCCTCTTGCACACAGCCGTACCGGGGATTATACTGGAGTTGATGAAAAAGATTATTATTACCGTACTGACAGCGGCGTTTTTAGTTTTTGCGTGCGATAATGGGGGTGTGGAAAATAAAAATCCATTAATAGGTACATGGGAAGACTCCGGAACTGACAATGACGGAGATAGCTGGAAAGATCAAATTATTTTCACAGAAAATGAAGTAACAAAAACATTTGATGGTTTTGAGTTAATACATACTTACGGACATACATCTAAAAATCCAATCAATATAACTGATTCTGGCACCTATTATTGTACCGATTCAACAATACATTTTTATTGGACAGCTTCTAATGCTGATTATTCAGCATTGTTACCTATTGAAAATACTGCTGAATATGCAATTAATAAGAATGAATTAACACTTACTTTTCCCGGCAGACCAACATGGACTTATAAAAAAGTAAAATAAACTATCCGGTACTAATCATTAAATGATTGTTTTCCCTATACAAAACCCCCGCTATTCTAGGGTTTTCGTTTAATATGTCAGTTATTGCTACAGTCCAGCCTTGTGTTTTATATCTGAATGACAAATCAAAAGCTATCTGCGCCGGTGGTGGGTTTGTCTGTATTAACCCTGAATTAGTTCCATCAGCAAAATATAATGTTATACCATTGTTAGGACCAGCTACGCCCACCCTGCCTTGATCATGGGCGGTTATACGTGTAATAGACTTTAATCCATACGTCCCCTCTACTGATTTGTCTACCCCTTCTGGATAAGTACCAGCACTTTTTCCCCAAAATGCAAATATACTAAGGAGTATGTCTATCGCGGATGTACCAGCAGCATAATATTGCTGTGCCGAGAAAACCGGTTGCGTATTCGCGTTAAGCGGCCCCGCTGTTAGTTCACCGATAAAATACCCTTCATTGGCTTCAATACGCCCCCTGATGGTTGCTTTATTAAAGATAACCTTACCATTAGCCCATATAATAAAATCCCTTTCCCCATTAGTTGAAGTTTCGCTTTGAATTAACCCTCCTCTTTTCAGGGTAATTACCTGCGACTGCAACTCCTCAATAAATGCCTGTTGCGCAATCAATATCCGCGCAAAAAGCGCGCCGAACCAGCCCATGTCCTTGGTGAGTTCCGGCACTTCCAGGCCATCTTTGAAACAGGCAATATATAAGGCCGTATTGCTTTCGGGTTCACGGTATACCCAGGTGGTTCCGGTCCATTGGTACACCCTGCCGGCCTGCCAGGTATGAGCGCCAACCGTACCACTTGCGATTGCCAGCACATAGTGTCCCTGAAGAGCGCGGACAAGGCCGGTTACCGGCCCTTTAATAATTGTCACATCCGGGCCGATGGGCAGGGTGGCAATCGTTCCCAGATAACGATCTTCGCCAACCCGCTTCTTTACATGGATAAACAGCAGCGCGGTGTACACATCGCCCTGATACTCCGCCCGCACGGTAACGCTGTGTTCGTCATCCAGGGCGGCATCCGCAGCGACAGTGATAACGCCGGCTTTATTGATCGTTACCCCCTGCGGCGCATCAACCAGCGAAAATACAATATTCTGTTCCGATTCCACCGGAAAAAAATCACCAAGCATAGGGTCAAACATAGGGTCAAAAATATTTAAGCCGCCGCCCGGATAGCGCGGTATGCCGTCCACCGCGGGGATCTTATAACTCCATTTGAACAGTTCCGCATAGATGGCGGAGGGCAGGAGGCCTGCGAGGATATTGCCGCTGCTGTCACAATCAAGGATTACGCTTTGCGGCGAAAGGGTCAGGTAAACCGGGACAACGTCGCCGCCGGAGCGTTCGCCTTTGATTCTGACCAGCGGCCCCCATTCGCCGGAGTCGACGGTTTCGGCGGTTTTGGAGGATTGCCAAAACGCCTGGGATGTATGGGCATAATGCCAGCCTCCGCTCTGACCATCACCCTGCGGCCGCGGCGGTTCCATCTCGCTGTCGTGGTAGATGACAAACAGCCGCCAGCGGGCCGGTCCGACAACGCCGGATTCTATCGCGCCGGAAACGGGGGTAATTTTATTTTCAAATTCGGGAAGGGTAAAATCAGGATCGTCTACCTTAAAAATAGCGGGACTGTATTCGACACAGGTGAGAACGGCGGAGAGGTCGGCTTGGGGTTGGATGTCGGTGATGATAAGATCAACAACCTCTTGCCCGCGGATACCGAACGCGTAGATGTCGCCGGCGGCGGGCGCGCCGTCCGCCGCAAACGGTTCGGTAAAATAAATCTCATTCGGCTGGCGGATTATCGCGACATCCTTTAATAACACCGTGCCATTAGACAAGCGCAGGCGGACCGCGTATTGCCTGCCCGCCGCGGTTTTAACTGGTTCGTCAACGCGGATACCGGTATAGCGGCCCGTATCCTGTGACCATAGTATTTCGGTTATACGGCCCTGAACGGAACCGGTGAGGGCGAGATCGCCGGCATATTGAATCCGGTCGCCTTTGTTACACAACAAATATTCAATATCAACCTCAATGGTGTGGATGAACGGCCGGTTTTTCAGACAGGCGTAGTTATACATCCCGATACGCCGGACCTGGACGGAATTGGTAATGCCCCAGAGGTCGATCTTTTGGATTGTTTCCGGCGATTTGTTAGCGGGTTTATTTCCATCCGGCGTATGATAAACGGAAAGCTCGGCCTGGGCGTAACCGGATTCCTCGCCGATGTACCGCAGTGAGATGGCGTCGGGAATGTCGGCATTGAACATGGCGACGGAGTAGTTTTTGGTATTTTTGGGGGTAAACAACTGTACCGGGGACGGGCGCGCAACGTCCTGCACTACGGAGATTTTGGAATCAATGCGGAGGACCTCGGCGCGGGAAGTGCCGCCGATCATCCGCAGGAGTTCGGCCATGGTGACGGACTCGGACAGGTAGGCGTCGCAAAAATACTCATGTTCCGCGCACCACCGGTAAAATGTTTCAAGCGCTGCCCAGTCGATATCATCCGGATTGACTCTCTGCTGGGCGGCGTGCCCGCGCAGGGCGTACAGGAGCATGGCGGCGGGATTGCGGGTAGCGGCGGTAGAAAGCCAGTATAACTCTCCGCTGCCGGCATGACCGCCGCCTGAATATACCGGCAGTTTTGACGTGGCGATGTAGTTAAAACTGTCGACCACGCCGCTGACTTTGGCGGTCGCCATGACCCGCAGGGCAATAATCGTCAGGTTTTCCCGGCGTTCGGCGAGTATCGGGCTGACTGATTTTGTTGAGCGGATAGAACCAATATACACCTGGTCGATAATTTTGCTGTCGGTTGAGTCGGGGGTTATCCGCTCAATTTTTATTTTGTATTTACCGGGCTCAAGGCCTTTTTTAGTAATCTGGCACCGTTTGGTTTTGAGCTCCGCGCCGGAAAGGGTGTTAGTATTATTATTAAAAAATCCAAGGGACTCATAGGGGGAATTGTCATAGGCGTTTTTATAGGAAACTTTAACCTCGACCTCTGTGGATTCCAGATCTCCGTTATTGTTATATTTACCCAATCCGCTATAGAAGAAAATATCCACGTTGATTTTGTCGGTGTTATCCGGCGTGTCGCGGATGATTTCGCCGGAGATTTTATTACCATCGCCGTCCTCGACTTCATGTTTTAATTCCGCGTTGATCATGTCCTCATGGACGCAATAGGGGTACAGAGGAGATTCTTTGCCGTTTTGGAATATTTCCAGCCTGACCAGCGGATCCGCGCCGGCAAGAATTTGGGTGATATTTTTGGTATGCGACAGATCAACCAGCGGCGTGTCGCCAAGTTTGAAACTGTCAAGGTCAATTACGCAGTCCTTATAACCGCCGCAGAAAAGCTGGGTAAAATATTGGGAATTGCCGATTATTTCGGTGTGAGGGTTGGCGGCGAGGTCGGGATAGATCCGGTGGCGCCCAAAGAGGACGGGTATTCTGCCGTGGGGGCGTGATTGGTTTTTCCCGCCGCGGATTGAAAGATCATTGTCCGGTTTCTCACGGTCCTTCATGGAAGGGATGTTGATGTTCATTAAGGCCGCGCCGCCGGCAAGCATGCCGATACCGGCGCCGACAAGCATGACGCCAAACGATGCGCCGACTCCCGTCCATGATGTTGCTACCCCTACGATGATACCCAAAGCTATCAACGCGGCGCCGCCAAGCTTCATTCCCGTCCCGGTATTTTGCGGACTGCCGTAGGGTACGAACTTAATCCACAGGGTGTCGCCGTCGTTTGCCATTATCGAAAAATCTTTAACAATCTCGCCGTTGCGGCAGACCCGCGCCTGTGAAAGCGGGAAGCCTGCGTTAAGCTCCCGGATAATGTCCGCGACAGGTTTTGGGTTGGCGGTGAGTTTTGTCCGGCCCGATCGCAGCGGGTGCAGTTCGGCGATAATATTAACCGACATGGTAATACCCCTCGATGCGGCCCCGCAGGCCGGGATGCGTCGCCCGCTGGCAGACCGACCCGGTTTTTATACCGGTGTGCAGGATGTAACCGCCGCCGGCGACGATGCCGAGGTGGCAGGGATGCCCCTGTTCGGTTATCACCACGACGGCCCGTTCCCGCGGCCCCGTTAATTTTTCCGCGGCGAGCACCGGCCGCATATCGGCAAAGAGCCGCGCTGTTTCAGCGATGTTAAGCGCGTTTTCGTAATCGTCAGATAATTCCGGCAGCCCAACTCCGTATTCTTTACCCAGTACGAGCCGGACCAGCCCGTAGCAGTCGCAGCCTTCCGCCGTTCTGCCATTGGAAACAAAGGGAATACCGATATAGTTTTTTACCCATGCGTACATCATCAATAAAACATCCCCTGAAAATCTTCCGGCGTGTAAGTATCTTTGGGAAACTTGCGGTCGATAAGGTAGAAGTCGTAAACTTCACCCTCAATGGTTTCCTTGGTCGCCTTCACGTTGCGCATCCGGTATTTCAGCGGCCCGCGCTCGTATACGTCCGGCGTATCGGCCATGATGACGCAGACGGTAACCGTTACATCTTGCCCTACGGCCTGTTTAATGGTTTGGAAAATCGCGAGGTCGATATTGTCGATGGCGAGGCGGCAGGGCCGCGGGGCGTTATCAGTTTGTTCCGGCAGGATAAGAGAAAAACCCGCGGCAAAAAATTCGCTGCCCCGTGATGTGATGTTTTGGTTATTATCAACAAAGCGCAGTACCACGCCGCCGGATGTCCCAACAGTAAGAAGGTGGAGAAAAACCTTTTCGGTTTCGGGGGCGGTAACGGCGGCGGCGGCGGCTTGAGATACGCGGCTCATGACATCCGCTCCAGCGGCAGAGTAACTTCAAAGAGGCCGTCACGGGCGGCGGCAGTATAAATGGCGGTAAAGCGGAACTCGGCGGTGTCAAGGCTTATCGGATCGGTAAAATTAAACCGCAATACGCCGTCGGCCAGCACGGTATGGTAAAATTGTTTGAAAATTTCAAACTGTTCCGCGCTGAATATCTGTGTACCGGAAAATATTTTCGTACTTGCGGTATAGCGCCTCCGGGCTTTTTTCGGTCCCGCGTCCATGGCGGTACAGATAACGTTATTCTGCGGCTGCATGGAAAGTCCCGCCAGCATTAGAGTTGCCGGCAGTTGGGCCGGCCAGGTTATGCTTGCCATTTACACCCCCGGCGCCCGCAAGCCGTAACGGCTGTTCATAACGCGATCGGCTTTACCTGAAGCTATGTGTTTATCAATCAGGCCGCCGACAGTAATTTCCAGCTGCCGTGATCCATCCGGCGCGACCGTTTCTTCAGTTTGTACTTCGGCGCCGGTATTATTAATAATGGTGACTGTTACATTCGCCCCACCTCCGTTTGCCGCCGTAACACCAAGGTCGCCGTTTGCCATGCGTTTAAGCGGCACTATCGCCTCCGGTCCCGCCTCGCCCATCAGGCCGGTTCCGCGGGCGAACGCAAACAGCGTCGGCTTCTGTACGATCTGGTTGGTGAAGGTTTCCCCGTGGGCAAAGGCATGAATACCGTCCGCGTCAAATATATTGCCGTGAGCGTTAGCCTGGGCGGCGGCTTGTTCCGATTCGATTCTGCCGTTGACATAGCCTTTAATCATCGCCGTTGATCCCGCCGCGGCGATAAAGCCCAGCCCCAGCGGCCACTGGCCCTGGGATATAAGCTGCAGCCCCGCCTGCAAAAACAGGTTGGGCAGGGCGTTGAGAATTTCCATGTGCATGGCGACCAGCGCTTCGCGCATCGCGTCGCCGGCATTGGCCCCCTTGCCCAGCGCGCTGCCCAGCGTTTCTATGCCGGTCAGGGTCGCGCCCGCGCCCAGGTTGACCAGTGATTCTCTGATGCCTTCGAGCGTTTTCTCCAGCTCTTTAGCCTGTTTAGTTTTGTCACGTAGATCAAACTGTTGGCTGAAAGCGGTTAACTGGTCTAAAGTCGCCCCCGTGGCGGCGAAGGTTTCCATAGCCAGTTCTTTTTCTGTCATGGTTAATTCTTTTATCTGCCGGTCATACTCGGCTATAATTTCCGTTCGCCGGAATTCGCCGGTAAGATTGGCAATCTCCGCGGCCTGTTCAGGCAGGGCTTTATTTGCGACAGCCGTATCATGCGCGAGCTGGACTTCCGATTTTCCGAAATCGGCGATTTTTTGCCGCAGCTCGTCAATTTTCTGCGTGTATTCTTTTTGTGCGGCGGCGGCTTTCATGGTGTCCTCCGCCGTTTTGATCTCCGGCGTCAGGCGCTTGTATTCGGCGATAAGCTGCTTTACCGGCTCGCTTGCCGCTTCAAATGACCGATCAATGTCGGCGGGATTGATGGAAAACATTTCAACCAGGGCTTTTTGAATTTCCCCCTGGCGGTCCCGCAGCGAGCCGGCGATATCGAATTCTTCGCCTAATGCGGTAAACACGGTTTTGCCCGCTTCAAAAGACCGGCTGAATTCGGCAATATACAACTCCGCCGCCTGCGCGCCTGAATCCCCGAAAGAAGCGGGATCGATTTTGGTTATTTCGCCGTACCAGTCCTGCCAGCGTTTTTTTATTGCTTCAGGCGGCGTATCAAGGCTTGTGGTGTCAACGGATAACTTGACGGGAATTTCAATATCCATAAAATCACCCGCAAGCGTGTATTTTTTATTAACAGGCGCCAAAGCCTTGTTAATTTCATTTTGTAATTCATATATTTTATTCAGATATAATTGCTGCCCGTCAATTACCTGTGCCAGACTTTTATTGTATTCTTCAAGATATTCATCGGAATAGTATCCTCTTGAGTTTTCCAGTTGATCAAGCGCGGCGTTTATTTTTGCCAATTCGCCTTGGTATATTTTTAATTCCTTAATGTGTTTTTTTTCTCCGTCCATTACCCGCTGGGCGTTTGCGGCCTCTTGCGCCGCCGCCGCTTCTTTTACTGTAGTTGCATTGGCTTTAATTTGTTTAGACAATTCAGGATATAATTTTATGAGTTCGCGCGTTGTTTTTTCATCAAGGGTTTTAGCGTCATTGCTGCCCGCATAAGTTTCAAGCAGACCTTTTGCCGCTTCATTGGTTTTCTTAATTTCATTTTGCAGGTCCTCATAAGCGTGCGCCTGTTTGTTAATAACGCCCGCGATTATGCCGGCGACCGCTATAGTCCCGCCGATTGCCAGTATATATGGATTGGCTGCGGCAACGGTCATGGCGGCGGTCACTCCTTTAATTGCCGCGATAGCCGGACCCGAAATGGCGACTACTCCGCCCATGCCGAGAACGAACCGCTTGGTTCCCTCATCCATGTCGGTAATGCCCCGGAGAATCGAACTTGCGCCATCCAATAAATCAGTTGCCATAGGCAGCATCAATTCACCAAAAGAAGCGAGCGCCTGTTTCGCGTCATTCGAGGCGGTTTTGAATTTCTCCAGAGTCGTGCCGGAGAGTTCGTTCATCATGCCGGCGAACTGGCCGCCCGGGCCGGTCATCGACCGGAAAGCCTTCTCCAGATCGGAAAAGCCTATTTTGCCCTGGGCCGCCATCTGGCGCACACCGTCTTCGGATGTCTTTAATTCTTTCGCCAGTTGTTTGAGGATTGGAATGCCCTGTTGCTGGAGGCTTACCAGGTCGCGGGTTGTCAGTTTTCCCTGGGCGCGCGCGTGCTCAAATGCGCCGGATACGGTTCCAAAAGACTTACCGGTTCCCGCGGCCACGTCGCCGAGCATCTGGATAGTTTGAGTGGCGTACGCGGTATCATGCCCCATGTTCACCATCGCCCGGCCAAGATCAAACACCTCGTCAGTAGAAAGGCCGGGGGAAGCGCCGAGCCTGCGCCATTCCTCAAATACGGCGGACGCTTCATCGGCGGAGCCGAGCATATTTTTCAGGGATAGTTTTAATTTTTCATTCTCGCCGGCAAACTTGACCGCCGCGATTCCGGCGCCGCCGATAGCCGCCGAGACGAGCACCGACTTTTTTGAAACGGAATCAAGCGTGTCGCCGAGGGATTGTGTTTTCTGTTTCGTACCGTCAACGCTTCCGCCAAGCTTCTTAAAATTCTCAATAGCCTGGGCGACTTCCGCCTCGACCAGTACCCGTAGTTCGTCCGTTACCTGCATTATTCTTCCGATCCCTTTCTTTCAACAAATCAAACTCGGTGTCAAAAATCTCAACCATCTCCACCAGCCCGGCCGGTTCGTTGATCCAGTCGGGGCCGTGCGGCCAGCCGTACCGTTTTATTTTTACCCACAGGTTATAGGCTGTATAAAATTCAGGGGCGAGGTATTTTTTTACCTCACCCTGTCGTATAACCCGGTCACGGAGCAGAATTCTTTCCCGCGCAAACTCCGGCCTTAACTCTTGTTCGTGCCACCCGTCCCAGAGGAGGCCGAGTCCGGTTTGGAGATTTTTTTTTGCGTGCCAGATATGCGCTCGGCGCAGACTTCGGTACAGATGTCCCTTACCAGCGGGAACATTCCGGCGAAACTTGCCTCCGCCAGTTCCTTTCCGCTGGTTATTGTTTTAGTTTCATTCGGATTATCCGCGTCTTCGACCGTCAAATTTTTAATGCACCCGACATGGTTGCGGAGAATCTTCGGTACGTTATATCTGAAAACGCTTCTGTCCTCGTCATCCTTGTGGTTTTTCTGCGCGATTTCCAGCGACAGCAGCGTCCCGAAGTCCTCGGCGGTAGGCCGTGTAATTTCCACCGACAGCCGCTCGGCTTCCGGCAGATCAAGGTTGCCGTTGACATCGGGATAAAAAACATAACTTTTAAGCGCGGTAAACTTCATTGTCAGGCCTCCTATTCGTCACCATCAAGCGGATTGGCGGCGGGAATTTCGCCTTCAGGAATAGTGCGGTAGATAATGGCGGGCCGGCTCTTACCGTCAACTTTATAGTTGAAATTGAACGGGACCGCGCCGTCGATAGGTTTGTCCATCTGGAAACTTTCCACGATAACGGGAAAGTACCGCCACATTTCCGTTTCGCCCGGAGTCCGCGATTCGCGATAAGAAATCATGAGGTGATGAACCCGCGAACCGGACGCGCTTACCGAAACATGGCCGCTGCCGTCCTGAACATTGACCTGGCTGAACTCGTTAGCCAAAAGCCGCTGTTCCTCGCTGTCAACATCCACCAGGCCGTTAATGCTGCCGCTCTGTTCCTTGAACGCGGACGGTTCAAACGCCCGCGCCCCCGTTTCCACATCGAGTTGGGTAGACACGTCAATCGCCTGACCCTGCGCGGCGGCTGACACGTCTGTGGTGAACGACAGTTTTTTGAGCGTCATGGGGATAAGCGCGTCGCCCGTTGCCAGTTTCTGCCCGGCTTCGGCCCAGTACACGTCACCCTCCCGCAGGTCACGGTCGTTTTCACGCTTCGGGTCTTTTTGCGGGATACCGCTCCCGTCTGCGCCGCGGCTCTTTATTTTGTACCAGCCGCTTTTGGTCAGCTTTACATCCGGGCCGCCCGTAACGGCGGTTCCGAATTGTACGCCGTACAGATAACCCTCTTTTCCGGTCGGTCTCATAATCCCTCCTATGGGCCGTCCTGTGGACTTGGCCCTATAATATGCGCCGGATACGCGACGGTTACCTCCCACGATTCCACGTACCGTACCGGCATTGATGACTCTTCTTGATCAGGATACTCGAAGCGTCCGGCGTTCAGCCGTTTCCAGCACGCTTTCAGAGAATAGGCTTTATCCGCCTTGACGGTGATCTGCATCGGGCTGTCGCTTAACGTGACCAGTTTGCGTAATGCGCGAATCGTATCGTTTACCCACTGGAGATGAGTCCCGCCACTGGAGAATACCGCGTTGAAGGTAATCCGCTCCCAGCCCAGCTTTCCTTTTTCGGGATTCTGGTTGTCGATGCCGGCGGGTTCTATTCCCGCCAGATGCAGTTCTATCCGCGGGCGGCTTGCCGTCGCGGTTTGCGGTGCGATAACCGCTTCCAGCCCCAGATTACGGATGCCCTCCTGCAGGGCGTTAATAATTTTTTCCACGTTATTTTTTTCCTCCCAGAGCATTCATTACGCCGTCTTGCATAAGCTTTACCAAATACGCTTCGTCTTTATCGTCGATGTATAAGAATGGCCGTGGTGGAATCTTTACTGAATTTTTTATTATGAATAAAATAAATTCCTCCCCCCGTTTGCCGCGTTTTCCGCTTTTGAGTTCTCTGCCTTTTTTATACATGAAAAAAGCCTTGCCCGCTTTGTACCCGGCATAGCCGTCCGCCTTCATAGCCGCTATGAGTTTACCGGGCGTCCATGTGTTATAGTGGCGCATCATTTTTCTGGTTTTCGCGCTTGCCGGTATCCACAATTCCTTGGCGTTCTTGGGCGTTATCGTTCCGCCTTCCTGCTGAATTCTCGCGTACGCCAGATTAGTACTCGCGTCCGCCCACAAATCGCCGGAATGCGGGGCGATGCTTTGCGCCAGCTCGCCGCGGTCGCGCAAGGTTTGGCTGCCCTGCTTCACTTCCT
>Ga0268262_10005894_pt1 | contig 11974 bp, 17 predicted proteins | sample TergutNc150P3_FD_190354 | JGI IMG/M metagenome (GOLD analysis project Ga0268262, IMG submission 190354) | Nasutitermes corniger P3 segment gut microbial community from laboratory colony in Florida, USA - Nc150 P3 (SPAdes) (version 2) | ecosystem: Host-associated > Arthropoda: Insects >... | reverse complement strand
AAAACCCTATAAAGGAGGTTCAAAATGCCGTTAAGCCACGTTTTAACGGAGAAAGACCATGTCGATTGGAAGTCGAGGCAGTCAAAGAATCGCATTGATAACCATCCCCTGCGGGATACGTCAAAGGAGTCATTCTTTGACGCGATGATGTCCGACGAGGCTGATTTGACCAAGCACGGTTTCATCTCGCCGGAAACCTTAAAGTTATTGGGAGAGTAGGGCGATCTATGGCAAAACCGTTGTCATATTACCACGAGTATGAGCCGTTGTCCCACGACGAAGTGAGCGAGCGGGCAGACGGGCTTTTGCGCATTTTTGACTGCTATATCGAGCAGGTTGGTCTAAACAGTCACGATATTGTTTACAGCAAGGGCGATCTATCCGAGATTGTTGAGCGGGTAGACAAAAGGAAAGTATATTTCAGGGTATTTTACGGCAAAGAAATGTCAGAGCGGAACGAGGTTTCCCTTTACTGTTTTTGGATTCTGAAGTTGTCGCCTTTTTTTGATGTCTCAAATCCGGACATTCGGGTAAACGTTAATTTCGCCATATACTTTTTACTAAAGCTAATTCAATACATCAGCATGAAGTCGGGGAAAAAAATAACCTTTACGCATGAATACGTAGTATCCTTAAAGTATGCTTTTGCATTCAGGGATATAAGCAAAGAAGCCATAATGGCTATGGTAGAAACGATGTCGGGGACATTGTTTAGAGAGTAATAGAAGCAGGTCTATGTAGTAATCGTCGTCGTCAATATCAAGGCGGTATTGATTGCCGATAAAGGCAAAATATCCGCCCATTTCTAACAAGAACGCACGGATATTTTTTATGATACCGGCTTCAAGTTCCGCTTCGCTGTGTTCGATGCCCATTTCGATGAAATCAAAATTGTAATCGTCTTTCACGGCGAGTTTGGCTTGAAGTCTGTATTTTTCGGGTACGGTTTCGTCAAAATTGGTTTGATTGGTCAGGTACTTTTCGAATGCTTGATTTTCGATATTGTTGATCAGAACGTCTTTGGTCCAGCCGTAGCGCTTGGTCATTTTGATATAAAACTCGCGTTGGAGCGGGTCTTTGCACTTTTCCATAATAACAACGTTCTTTTTCCAGCCTATTTCCGCTAAAAGAGCTGGAAGTGTAGCGCGGTCAAATTCTGCACCCAATGGGTGCAGAATTGGATTTTGCGAATATTCTATAAAAAAGCCCCGCATCAACCCAAAATGCGTCACTGTCTCAGCGACGCGATGATGGTTTCCACGTCTTGGGCTGTTCCGGGGTCGTTTTTGATTAGTTCTTCCACTACTTCCACGGCGTGTATGACTGTGCTGTGGTCTCTTCCGCCGAAGTTCAGGCCTATGGATTTCAGGCTGTGGTTCGTCATTTTTTTGGAGATGTACATTGCGACTTGGCGGCACATGGCGACCTCTTTTCGTTTGTTTTTTTCTAGGACGTTGTCTACGGGAACGCCGTAGAAGGCGGCGGTTTTTTCTATTATGCGGTCTAGGGATATTCTTGAGGCGGCTTCCGGGGCTTTGATGGTGTTTTTGAGGGCGTCTTTGGCTAGGTCGAGGGTGATGTCTTTGCCGCCGTCTATCATGGCCAGGCCTAATATGGTGCGTATGGCGCCTTCAAGCGCCCGGATGTTTGACGGGACGTTTTCGCCGATGTAGTATAGAATTTCTTCGGAGAGGCTCAGTTTCCAGTTTTCGGCTTTTTTGTTCAGGATGGCGACGCGCATCTCCAGGTCGGGGGGCAGGATGTCTACCGACAGGCCGCTTTGGAAGCGGGAGGTCAGGCGGTTTTCGAGGCCTTTTAGGGCGGTGGGGGGGACGTCGGAGGTCAGGACGATCTGTTTTTTGGACATGTAGAGGGTATTATATATATGGAATAGCTCCTCCTGCGACTTCTCCCAGCCGGCGAGGAACTGTATGTCGTCCATCAGGAGGACGTCGCTTTCTCGGAAGAAGGTGGAGAACTCCCGGATGTTGCCGTTTTGGAGGGCGTCCACGAACATCATGCGGAACTCCTCGGACGAGGTGTAGATCACGACGCGTTTGGGGTCGTTTTTCAGGATGTGGTGGCCTATGGACTGCAGCAGGTGCGTTTTGCCGAGCCCCGACCGGCCGTAGATGAGCAGGGGGTTGAAGTCAGTCTTGCCCGGGGCCTCGGCCACGGCTTTGGCCGCGCTGTAGGCGAATTCGTTGCTTGCGCCTACCACGAACTGGTCGAGCGTAAAGTTTTCGTTGAACCGCGGGAGCGGCCTTTGCGTTTGCATGGCGTGTCTATTACCTGCGTGTTATTGTGATTATAAACGGCGTCGGGTACGGATCATTAGGAATATAAATTAGGGCGCGGGGGTATGCGGCGTTAAAATTAAAAATTAAAAATTTGACATTTTGGGCGGCGGCGATATATATTTGGTAGACATTGGCGGATTTTAGAAAAAACGCAAGATAAGGAGCGGTTTCATGAAGAGGACATTTCAGCCGTCTAACCGGAAGCGTGCCAACAAGCACGGGTTTCGGGAGAGGATGTCTACGGCCAACGGCCGCAAGGTGCTCAGCGCCCGGCGCGCCAAGGGCCGCAAGCGTCTGACGGTCTCCGACTCGCTGTAAACGCGGATGCGGGCGACATTGCGGTTCGGCAGGGCCCAAAAGATCAAAAAGAGTAGCGAAATATCCCGGCTGTTTAAGGAAGGGCGGCGGTGGGAGTGTTCTTGTTTTGTCCTGATTTACGGGCAAAACGGCCTCGGGCGGGATAGGTTCGGGGTCTTGGTGTCAAGGAAGCTCGGGAACGCGGTTGAGCGCAATAGGATAAAGCGCGTGTACAGAGAGGTGTTCCGCCTGAACGTAAAGCGCCGCCCCCCTTTTTTTGACGTATTGATTAAGCCGCGCTTGGGGATTGGGGTTGATAATCGGGGGGCGGCGGCGATTAACGCCGCGGAGCAAGCGGCGTTTTTTAACGGGTGGCAGGAGTCTGTAAAGTCGGGCGCGGCGGTAGGTTAGGGGTTAACGGGAGGTTAGCGTGGGCAGACAGGCATTGACGATAAACGGCGGCAAACGTCCGTTCGCGGGCAGGGAGGCGGTTGCGGGGGCGGCGTTCGCCTTGATACAGAGTTTCAAAACGCTTTTCCTAATGCAGGGCGCGGTGTGCAAGTTCGAGCCCTCTTGCGCGGTCTACGCCAGGGATGCGTTGAGGGTTTTGCCGTTGCATTTGGCGGTTATAAAGATTATTTGGAGGGTATTGCGCTGTAATCCGTTCTCTAAGGGCGGGTTTGACCCGGTCGTCACGAAAGAAGGGCGTTTTAAGTGAATAAAAACACGGTAGTCGCGTTTTTGCTGATCGCGTTCACGGTGATCTTCTTCAACAGTTCGCTGTGGAACAATTTTTGGTATGGGAAGATACTGAAGAAGCCCGTCCCGACGCTCCAGACGTCTCGTCAGCGCGCCGCCCAAGCCGCGGCGTCTAATGCCGGCGGCGGTAATGATAGCGCCGCGGTGAAGGTCATTCCCCCTGCCGACGGCAACGCGGCGGCGTTGGTTGCCGGCAAAGCCGACAGCTCTGCCGCCGAAGCGGATACCGCCGTTGCGGTTCAACATGTTGAGGATACGTTAATCGTTGAGACGAATAGGCTTATCGCGGCCGTCACCACGAAGGGCGGGCGGATCATATCCTTGAAGATGAAGGATTACGAGTACGCCCCGTCCACCCGCCAAAAGGGTCTTGTGGATTTGCTTCCCATAGGCAGCGTAGGCGGCGCGCAGCTCTCTATCAATAACGAGTCGTTCGACAGCGTGTTTTTCGCCGTCGTAAAAGCCGATACCGGAAGCGGCGCCGCCCAGACCATCGTTTTGGAGGCTAAGTCGTTGTCGGGCAAGCTGTTGCAAAAGGAGTTCTCGTTTGCCGATGATACCTATAAAATCGGCTATGTCGTTCGCGGGGAAGCCGTTGCCGGTCAAAAGGTTACGGTGGCTTGGGCGGGCGGCATAGAGGATTCCGAGGCGTCGCAGGACGTCCCGTTCGGCGGCGCCATAGATAAGAGGCGCGCCCACTACTCCGACGGGCGCAGCGTGAATCACTTCGAGATGAGCAAGAGGGGCAAGGAGGAGCCGTCCGGGAGTTTCCGCTGGGTCGGTGTAAGTTCAAAGTATTTCTTCGTGGCGCTGGTGGCCGACTCGCTCCGCGACGCCGACATCGTGATTGAGGGGAGGAACGTCGCCAAGTCGGCGCAGGGGTCGTCTAAGGGGAAAGAGAAAGATATTGAGATTAACTATTCCATATATTATAAGGCCGACGCGCCGGCGAGCGAAGTCCGTGATTGGATCTACGCCGGTCCGAGCAAGGTGGGCGAGCTGTCGCGGCACGGGTTGAAGTTCGAGAAGACGCTCTTTCCGGTGCTGAGCTGGGCTCGTTACATCTTTTGGTCGGACTTATGGTTCCCGCCGATCGCGGAGATCATACTCAAGCTCCTGATCTACTTCCACAAGATTCTGAAAGATTACGGCCTCGCCATAATCTTGCTCACGCTGCTCTCAAAGGTTATCACCTATCCGCTCACGCAGAGCAGCAACAAGTCTATGATGAAGATGCGCGAACTGCAGCCTAAGGTCGCGGCGTTGCGCCAGAAGTACGGCAAGGGCAACCAGCAGAAGTTCAGCGAGGAGATGATGGCGCTCTACAAGTCCGAGGGGGTCAACCCGCTAAATCCGGGCTGTTTGCCGATGTTTTTGCAGATGCCGATATTCATAGCGCTCTTCGTGGTGCTCCGGAAAGCGGTGGAGTTGCGGGCCGCCACCACGTACTTGATCCCGTGGGTTAAGGACTTATCGCAGCCGGAGGCGCTGTTCAACCTGCCCTTCTCCATCCCGCTCTACGGCACGAACGTGGCGCTGATGCCCATACTCATGGCCGCGCTGACCTTCTTCCAGCAGAAGCAGGCTATGCAGGATCCGAATCAGAAGGCCATGGTCTACATGATGCCGATCATCATGCTGGTGATGTTCAACGGGTTCCCGGCGGGCGTGGTGTTCTACTGGACGCTGTCGAGCGCGTTCGGGCTGGTTCAGCAGAAGTGGCTGTTGCCGAAGCCGACGACGGCGCCGGCGGCGGTCGAGCACCATAAAGCGCCGGTCAAGAAGGTCGGTCAGCATACCGGCGGCGGGAAGAAGCAGTCCAAGAGGCGGTAACCGACGGAACGCCCCGCGCCGTCGAAATCCTACCGCCGCGGCGTAGAATGGGCTCAAAATCCATAATAAAGTTCGCGGCGGCGGCGTAATATTCACAAATCCAAAAAAACTATTGGATATTTCACTACCCGGAATGTATATTTAATAGCTTATGAACAAGCCGAATATGCCGATTATCGAGGAGGGGAGCTTGGCGCTCTATCTTAAGGAGATAGGGAAGCTGCAACCTCTTACCTCCGAGCGCGAAGCGGAGCTGGCCGCCAAGATCAAGGGCGGCGACCGCGCGTCTTTGGACGCGCTCATCAAGGCCAATCTGCGCTTCGTGGTCAGCGTGGCCCGCAACTACCAGAACCAGGGGCTTTCCTTGTGCGACCTCATAAACGAGGGCAACATGGGGCTTGTTAAGGCGGCCAAGCGTTTTGACGAGAAGAAGAACTTCCGCTTTATCTCCTACGCCGTGTGGTGGATCAGGCAAGCCATATTGCAGGCATTGGCGGAGCAGTCGCGGATTATGCGCCTGCCGCTCAACCGCGCCGGCGCGATACACAAGATCAGCAAGATGCAGATCGAGCTTGAGCAGCGCCTCAACCGCATGCCCGACACCGCCGAGATCGCCCAAGAGCTCTCGATGACGGAGGCCGCCGTTCATGAGACCATCTCCATATCGAACAGCCACGTCTCTTTAGACGCGCCCATAAAGGACAACAGCGGTTCCACGCTCATAGACCTTATCGTGAACACGCCGGAGAGCAGCGGGCCGGACGAGAACATCCAATCGATGTCAATGCACGAGGAGATCAGGCAGATGCTCGACGGGCTGACCGACCGCGAGAGGGACATCATAAAACTGTATTTCGGCATAGACCACGACAACCCGTACACGCTCGACGAGATAGGGCGGAAGTTCAAGATCACGCGGGAGCGGGTGCGCCAGATAAAGACCAAAGCGCTCTACCGCCTGAAGAGCGCCCAGGGGGTAAAGCCCACGACGCGGCGGCGAAGGGCCAAGTCGGTGCGGCGATGATCCGCGCTTGCAAGCGAAAAATTTATTATAAGGATAAACGCAAATGAAGAAAACTCAAGTCTTTACGGCGGTCGCCGTTTGCGCGGTCTCGGTCTTTGCGGCGGCGTGCTCTCCCAAGACCACTATGGTGGATTTCAACAACGTCCCAGATAACGAGCGCTGTCAGTACATGAAAGAAGCTTGCAAAGAGGCGCAGGCTTTTCAGAGTCAATACGAGAGCATGAGTTCCGAGGAGAAGCAGGACGCCAAGGCCATCCTCGACGCCTACATCCGGCAGTGCGAGGGCGCGCAAGATCTATGCAGGAAGAGCGCTGAATGACCAAGATCATTAGAGCGGCGCTCCTCTGCGCCGTAAGCACAATACTCGCCATTTCATTAGCCGCGTCATGTACGCCCCGTCCCGCTCACGCCGACAAAGGCGCTCCCGTCGACAAAAAAGGGGTGGTGAAGCCGAAACAAGATATCAACCTCGACGACGCGGAAGCCGGGCGGTATCCCTCCGAGGATTATCCCGTGGATGAGGAGAAACGGTTTGCCGACAGTTTGCGCAAAGCGGAGTTTGAGCAGATAGACATTGAAGAAGAGCTGATGAGGAGAGCCGAGGAGAAGCGGCGCGAGGCGGAGCAGCCCGTCGCCGGCGGAAAGGCGACGGTCTACCTGCAACGCGGCTTTTTGGACGACGCGTTAATTGAAATGATCGGTATGAACCCCTTCGGTCAAGACGGCTCGGAGCGCAAACTGTTCAACGTGACCGATTCGACCCACAGGAGGCTTGAGTTCACGCTGACGCAGACGGTAAAACGCGCCAACGGGCGCAAGGCGACGGCGCTCGACTTTGTGGAACTCTGGTCGCGCCGCCTCAAAGAGCGTCCGGCGCAAGGTCTGGCCCTCTTCCGCCACGTGCAGGGCGCGGAGGGTTTTGTTAGCGGCAAGGAGCCGCTTGTTGGCGGGATAAGCGCCGCCGACGAGCAGACGATCCGAATCCGCCTCGCCAAACCCGACCCGCTGGCGTTCCAGCGCCTGCGCTCGCCCGCCCTCATCGACGGCTCGTTTATGCTCGGCCCATACTATGCCGCGTGGACGGCGGCCGACGCGGTAAAGCTTCTGCCCAACGCGAACAGCCAATCGGGGGAAACCGCCTACCTCGCGGAGTGCGTCGTAAAACTCGGCGGCAACTCGGACGCGATGGCCTCATTTATCCAAGGCAAGTACGCGGCGATGACGCTCTACTCCGCCGCCGACCTGGAGATAGCGAGGACGGAGCTTGAAGGCAAGGCGATGTTGGTCAGGCTCCCCTCCGACAGATACTTCCTTGCCAGCAAATCCGCCAACGATCAACTCCGCACATACATACGCGGCGCCGTGAGCGGCATGGACCTCCTAAAAAACGTAGTCAAGGCCGAGGGCGAGGAGATCTATTGCGTAACGTCGCACGAAGCCGTAGCCGGTCAAAAACCCGCCCGCGCCTCGCCCCCGGAGCTGCCTAAGCCGATAAAGCTCATCTACCGAAACGACGACCCGATCTCAACCGCCATAGCCGAAAAACTCCGAACCGATTTCAGCAACGCCGGCCTCGCGACCGACGCCGTCGGCGGCGACGTCGAAACATACGAGAAGACGCTGGTGAGCGGAAGATACGATTGCGCCGTCGGTTGGGCGCCGGAGTCGGTGCTCGAAAATCTGACGTCGCAGTTGCACTTCGCGTCAATGTGGTTCAACGACGAATCGGACGCCCGAGTGCGCCTCGGGGAGTACAAAGAAGTCCCGCTCTTTTCAGTCAACAACTATATGCTGCTGCGCGGAGACACGAGGCTTTACGGGGATCGCGTGGGGGGGATGTGGAGTCGGGGGAGTAAGTAGAGGAGGCGATGAAAAATTGGGCACAAATTGATAATATTCGATAACATCGCGACAACTGCCGCAGGTAATATCACCATAATGGCCGGAAAACTGTTTCCCGATAGGTATATTCAAGCAGGTGTCCTCGTTTTTGCCAATATCGTAAAGGTTATAAACCGTTCCGCATAACGTTTCTTTACAATAATGTTCGTTTTGACAGTACCTAACCGCACAAACCAAATCTTTTCCGTTATGATCTCTCATTTTTTGCAATTCCGTCACACTCTCCATTGTTAATAATTCGATAAAATCATTGATAGTGTCACGACAATTACAACAAGTAATATTGTCGTAATGACCGATGAACGGTTCGCCGATAGGGAGATTCCAGTCCCAACTGAGTTCCTCGTCTTCACTAATCTTAGGAAGCCACATTCCGCACAGTGTTTCTTCCAGACAACTTACTTTAGGATATCTAACCGCGCAAACATATTCTTTTCCGTAGTTTTGGTCTCTCATCTTCTGCAAGTTCACCAATATCTCCTTTTGATACACCGTAATAGGTGTTAGAAAAGTCTTTTGTCCGAGACCACAGCCACACCGATCCCACATATACAAATATAATAAAAATTCGACATATTTGCAAATTTTTTATTCGGGTACCGGATTTTATAGGATGTGGGGAACTAGACTTTGAGGTTGAATTAAAAAAATTGACTTTTATCGATACAATATAATATATTATTATATGTGAACGATTTTTATATTATCGCGAGATACTTTTCCGTTGAGGTAATAAATGGATACAACAATTGACATCGACAATCCCGGCAAAGTGTACGCGGCCGGGATACGTGCGCTAACTGACGCGCTTGGGCGCGATGGCGCGGCGGTGTTTATGCGACATTCCGCAGGAAAACCGGGACGTGACTTCGCGAAATGGTTGAGCGAGCAACCCGAAACAAGCGACGAAGAGTTTGAAACCGAGATCGCGAAAATCGTGGCTGATGATATGGCATCCGGGAGGCTTGCCGGAAAGATGGTAATATGAGGATACCATGATATACGACAAAGAGAACATTGTTGAAAACATTGACCTTTCTATGACAATGGAAGATATGCCGCTTACAGATGAAGACAAAAAACGTTTAAGAGACTGCTTGAATGGGGTGACGGACGTTGATGAAATTTTGCGGGACGTTATTAAAAAACACACGTTAAGCGAAATATGATACTGAATACTCGTAGTCGTTACGCATAAGCTTTCTCTTTGGTTAGTCGAACCAGCTGACCGAGCCTTATCTTCTCGGATAAATAATCTCGGATAATCTCGACGCTCTTTGGGGTTGGATCGAACCCCTCGAACATTACCGTTCCAATGGCGTTTGCAACAGCGTCAAAATTGTCAACGGAATTGAAATTGACGCCCATAATCGTGAGCTTTTCACGGTTAATGTCTATCGGTCTGTATGGCATCAACCCCTCCTTTCTTTAAGTTATACACATAAAACTCGTACACTGCCTTACCTTAAACAGACTCCAAACGCGGTTTTTGGCGGGTTTATAGCCAAACCCTTGACCTGTATACTCCTACTACAGTACGCTTTTAGCCTCGAAAAAAAATATTGTTTTCAACACCTACTACATGTAGTATATTACTGGCTCTTTATAATGTTTTTATACAATATATTGTGGAGACCCAGCGAACTTCGGACGTGAATTTGGACGAATTCCCATAGATTCCGAAGTGGTTGTCGAAAAAAGTTAAAAAAGATTTGACTTCAATAGCGTAAGTACAGTATATTATATAGGACGGTCAAAGGACGCGTTCAGCGCGGTGGGGATAGGATCATGGGAGGGATATTAAATGGTGAGGATTTAGTATTTGGGCAGATAATCGGCGAGCACAGCATTCAGCAAGACGCCGATAGAGTGAATCCTAAGTACGAAACCAACGCTATAGAATATAAGCTCAACTGCGGAAACTGCACTATCGCATATGAATTGCGTCGCCGAGGTTTAGACGTAGATGCACAACCTCAAGAATGGATGCTACCAGATGAATGGGCTAGTATGTTTGAGGGCTTTTTGCGGCAAACGCTGACGAGTACGACAAAGGCTAAGGCATTAGCAGAAATAGAGCGGGTTGTGCTTTCTTGGGGAGAAGGAGCAAGAGGCGCTATTTATGGCGTACCTGATGGCGAATGTAAGGGGCACTTCTTTTCGGTTGAAGTGAGTGCAGGAAAGGCGGTGTTTGTTGATTCGCAAGTCGGTAAAATAGATGTAAGATGGTATTTTAACGGATTGGAGCCGTCATCGATAGTTTACGGCAGGTTTGATAATTTAAAGCCCGCTCTTAATATTATAAACGCAGTAAAAGCACGGGAGGCGCAAACATGACATTAATGGAAGCCTGTATAGAAGCGAAGAAGTCAAATAAAATCTACGAAAAGGCATATTTGATAGCGTGTAAAGACTATGGGAATATGTGGGGATTTGCATTTTCCCCTATGCCATATAGCCTTGAAGATACGAGCACGTCGATAGGAGGCGGTTATGTAACCGTAGACAAAAATACTGGAAAAGTTGGGGGAATTAATGCCATCAGTAGTTGGGAGTTGATGGGAAAAAACGTCCCGCTTAAATTATTGAACGGACTAACTGGTATGGTAACGGTAGAAAAGAAACAACGTGATTGCGTAACGATAGCCGCCGTTGAACTCGTCGGGTCGGCTTAAACACTGTAAGTAATTCTGTCGTTTAAATCCGTCAAAAAATTTGCAGAATTAAAAATATAATTCCCAAATTTTGCGGGACGTTATTAAAAAACACACGTTAAGCGAAATATGATACTGAATACTCGTAGGCGTTACGCATAAGCCTTCTCTTTGGTTAGTTGAACCAACTGACCGATACTTATCTTCTCGGATAAATAATCTCGGATAATCTCAACGCTCTTTGGGGTTGGGTCGAATCCCTCGAACATTACCGTTCCAATGGCGTTTGCAACAGCGTCAAAATTGTCAACGGAATTGAAACTGACGCCCATAATAGTGAGCTTTTCACGGTTAATGTCTATCGGTCTGTATGGCATCAACCCATCCTTGCTTTAAGTTATACACATAAACGCGTACACTGCCTTGCTTTATAATATACTATAATCCGTGCAAAAATGCAAGTTTGGCAGAAAAAAGTATAGCTCGTGGGTGGGGCCATGAGCGGAGCGGATGTGCGACCAACTCAATTCGCTACACAGTGTGTAGCAAATCTCTTTGTTTGGCCAAATCAGATATAATTGCCTGAAATTTCGAAGATTTGGCGCGGAAAACCCCCTGCCGAACGCTCCGCTCAGGTGACGGGATAGGTTAACGAGCAGGTACTCCCCATAATCCGCCCGCTACTTGCCATGCTGCATTCCGGAGAATTCGGACGGATCCGGGGCGGAATTCGAGCTATGGGCGGGTTTGCGTGAGGATACCGCCGCAATCAGGGGTGTTCCCTGCCCTGCCGCCCGACGGCTTCGCTAGAAACCCGCTAAATAGCCTCAAAAACGCGGTTTTGAGGTGATTCGGGTGGATTCTGTAGAACTGCGCTACAAAAAAATATTGCATTTAATAAGATTTTAATGTATATTAATAATAATGTTACCCCCCACGCCTACTAACAGTGCGCAAAACCGGGGGGCCCCCTTTTTTTAGGCAAGACAAAATGAAGTTACCAACCACTGCGTCAGAACAAGCCAACCTACTAAGATCACGAGTACGTCTCCACTATGTTTGGCGTTGAATAAAAAATTGATTTTTACAGGTACAATATAGTATATTATTATATATAGACGCTTTTTATATTATTGCGAGATACTTTTCCGAATATAATAAAACGGGAGCTTGAAATGACTGTAGCGATAAACCAAATAAAAAGG
>Ga0268262_10005893_pt1 | contig 11977 bp, 13 predicted proteins | sample TergutNc150P3_FD_190354 | JGI IMG/M metagenome (GOLD analysis project Ga0268262, IMG submission 190354) | Nasutitermes corniger P3 segment gut microbial community from laboratory colony in Florida, USA - Nc150 P3 (SPAdes) (version 2) | ecosystem: Host-associated > Arthropoda: Insects >... | reverse complement strand
TTTGAACGACCTTGTAATCAAGCCAGACCCTGTTCTTTTGCTGGACATTGTCCACGGCGACATCCAGCTGGTAATCGCTCTTCGAGTTGACGCACCCGAAATACCAGGCGTCCTCCGGTTTTTTTTCATCCAGAGTTATGAACGGCACGATATTGTCGGCCTCGTATTTATCCTCGACATTATATTCATGATGCGAATTTTCCACGCCTACATATAGATTGTAGCTGTAAAGCTCCCCGACGACGCCGGACATCTCTTCATAGGCCCGCAGCTTTTTATCCTGGTCTTCCTCGTCGGCCAGCCATTCCACGACCTCCTTGGAATGGGCCGCCTTGGCCATAAGGCCCAGTTCCTTGACAATATGGGCGCTTAAGGCGTTGGCGGCGCCTAAGGCATAGCTGGCGGCGTAGTCCGAGGAGACTTTTTTTATGACCTTGTTGAAGGCCGAGGCCATCACCGCCGCCATCACGCAAAAGGCCAGCCCGAAAAGAATTATGTTTATATTGCGAAAACGGGCGGACAAGAGCCCGGGGCCGGGGGGCGCGCTTTGGGGTTTCCTGGTCAACTTTATAACCTCTTCCAAATAAAGGCTTTTATTTGGAATTGGGAATTACCGCTTGATAACCCGGCGCACATGAATCACGGTGCGCGTCCATTCCTGTTTTATCTCTCCTTGAAGTTCCACCGTATCCGATTCCCCCACGTTCTGCCCAAACCAGGCCGTCTGGGGGATCCGCACTTGAGCGGCGCCGGTGGAATCGGCGAAGGTGTATTCGTCGCGGCCCAGGTACCTGGTTATGTTTCCCTTGACCGTGACCGGGGTGTCGTTCGGCAGGGACAAGGCCGCCGCCAGGCTCACGAGGTCCGGGCCGGGGCCGGTGTATCCTCCGCCCAAGGCCAAGCCGTGGACGGGAGGGGCCGCGGCCGCGCCGGCCACCAAGCCCACGGTTAGAAGGCAAAATGCGAGCAGACCGAACGCCGCGCCCGCGCCGCTTGACGTGAAAACAGGGGGCCTCATGGGCTTGCCTCCCGGGTAGGGCCTGATCCAAGGCGTTTTTTCACGCCTTCCCGCCGGCCGCGTTGGCCCGGCGCACATTAGGCCGGTTCTTATTTTCAATAAACAGCCTCTCTTTAATAATTTACACCATTTCCCGTCTTTTGGCAAGGCGCTGATATATTTTGGCCTGACCAGGCCAGGGGTTGATTCAGCCGAGCCGGGAAGGGGAATTGACAAAGCCCCATTAAGCAAGATTTCCCCAGATTCGGTTTGACGGGCCCGGCCCGCTCTGCTACTCTGGGCCTCGGCCGTGTCCCGGCCCGCCGCCCTCACGCCTGGAGGTTTAATGCGGACCACCTTGGATACCGCCCTGGCCGCCCTCGGCCTCCACCTGGAGCCTCTGATATTGGACCGCCTGCTGGCCTATTTTGAGCTTCTTCTGGCCTATAACGAAAAAGTCAACCTCATCAGTTCCCGCCAGGCCCGCGCCTCTCAGGTGGTGGTCCACTTGGTGGACAGCCTGACCCCCCTTTTGTGGCCGGACTGGCCGCGCCGGGCCCGGGCCTTGGACCTGGGCTCCGGCGGGGGGCTACCGGGCCTGCCCCTGGCCTTGGCCCGCCCCGGCTGGCATTGGGATTTGGCCGAGGCCACGGGCAAGAAAGCCGCCTTTTTGCGGGAAGCCCAAGCCGCCCTCGGCCTGGGACAGATTCGGGTTCTGGCGGAACACTTGAAGCCTGGAGCCAAGGCCGGCCGCGGCTACGATTTTATCACTGCCCGGGGCCTGGCCGATCTGGGGCGCCTGGCCGCCTTGGCCGGTCCCCGCCTGGGGCCCGGCGGCCGGCTTCTGGCCTTCAAGGGGCCTCGCGGGGAAGAGGAACTGCGGGAGAGCGGACCAGCCCTGGCCGCCTGGAAGCTGCGGCTGGACCGCCGCCTGGACCTGACCCTGCCCCTGGTGGAGGCCCGCCGGACCCTTTTTCTTTTTGTAAAGGGGTGAGGCTGATCGCGGCCGGCTCACCTTGGACAGGCCATGTTTTCGGCCGTTTTGGTCCACCTAAAGGCCAGGGTCGCTACCTTAGATGGGCCAAACCGAACGGTCCGACAGACTGTCCGGCGGGGGCTGTTGGTCATATCCATATCTTTGAGTTATAATGGCGAGCGGTTTGATATGAAAATTTACCGCCTTAACAGGTAGGCCGGCCATAGCATGAATAAACAAGATTTGATCAGCGCAGTGCGTTCCGTTTTAGAGCGACATCCTTATGTTTTGCGAGCTGAGCTTTTTGGTTCGCAGCGGAGAGGGGAGGCCACGTCGGCCAGCGATGTTGATCTGCTTGTGCAATTCGACCAAAGAACCCGCCCCAAAGGTCTCAGCATTTATGCGGTGGAATTGGAACTGGAAGAACTTCTGGGGCTGCCTGTCGATGTTGTTCAGGAAAAACTTTTACGCGAGAACATACGCCGGGCCATATCATCAGACAGGGAACTGATCTATGAAAAAATCTTATAGACACCTGGAGCGTGTAGATGAATATGTAGGGATCACCCAAGACTTTCTGAACGGAAAGACCTTTGAACAATGGCGCGATGACTTAAAGTGAAGATATGCTGTGGCTCATGCCTTGGCTGGAAATGATTGCCGGCGCCGAGGGACGGAATCTTGTCACGAATCAACATACTGATATAAAATATAAAATTGGACTAAAAATTTTATCATACCCTTGGGCGTGCCCTTGTCAGCCGCTACTTATGTTCCTGGTAGTCCGGCAGACTGTTTTCGGTCATAGCGACCTGGCCTCGGCTAAAACTTGGGCACGGAATTTGGCTGGCAGGTCGCCCGTGGTCAAGAGATCGACTTTTACGCCCAAGAGGGCTTCCAGTTCACTATGAAGGCCTCCCAAGTCAAACAAGGTCGTCCCGGGCAGCGGATCCACCAAAATATCCAAGTCGCAGCCTTTCATGTCTCGACCGTGAAGAACAGAGCCGAATATACGCGGATTGGCAGCCTTGAAGCGGGCGGTCATGGCGCGTATGTCCGATTTATGCAGTTCAAGGGACGACGATGGTTTCATAAATGGGACAGTCAAGAAAAGATGCCGTAATATATTGAAAGGCATCTGTAATTACTTTTCTGGCATTGTTTATGCCCATAAAAATACCTACAAACTATAACTTTGCCCTATAGGCAAGACTCTCTTTTTTTGCTGCAGACCGCAGACAAATCTTGGCGGAATATTAAATAGTTTATCGTGAGCTTGGTTGGGGATAAATTATTCATATCGGTTGGGCTGATATTTTTGCGGTGTATAGGAGTTCTTTGCCTCGTCTGCCATAATCTGAGACGTAACTATCCGTTTAAGTAGATCAAACGGGCGCAGAACCAGCAATAAAATAACTATTTGATAGAACAGTAGAAAAAAAAGAAATGCAAAGCTTGCCTTGCGAAAAGTAAATATGGTCTGGGTAGGCATGAGATATGTAAAATTTTTGGCAATGGCGGCGCAGAATGGAGCCAAAAGCGTAAGAACAATTAGGTAGATAACATGATCAAGTGCTGGACAAAGCATCTCAATAAATCGTTTTGTCTGATCATGGGCTGGATTCCCTTCGCTATGCGCAAACGGAAACACAACAGCGAACCACGCGCCCAAAATGCCGAACAAGATATATGCAGCGTTGCGGAGCATGGCGTAGAGAGGTTCCTGCTCCTTCCACGGGAATTTTTCACCAAGGAAATAGCCGAATGCCAATGCCAAGCAGCCAATTAGCGAAATCACAGCTATATTTCTAATCAAAACCCTTCTCATATGCTTTCGCAAAAATTTCATTTTTTTTATCAAATAGCGCTTGTGCAAGCGATTCTGCCCGGACAATTCCTTGTTTGTTTTTATCAACAACAACCTCAATTTCGCCTTTTGCCAGGCAAGAACTGAACCAATGGATTTTATTGGACTCTCCCCGGTAAATAACTCCAATATCGCCTATCATAGTGGAATCCTTTGCGCGTTCCCAAGCTGTAATCATCTCTTCTAATTGATCCGCATTAGGCGTGAAACTGAATTTCATATCAAGCCTAACCTGCTCTTCTTTTACGCTTGGCTCTGGTAGGAATACGCTATCAAGGATTTTTTGCCATAACGCGCGATCTCCTAATTTTGTTATCGGCCGAATCTCTGTCTTTCGAGCAACTTTAACAATTTTATTTCTGTTGGCTCGTATTTCTTCCATTTTTCCTGGCAGTCTTATAGTCTGACTTGAGAATCGTGGCGTGTATACTCCTGCTGTATCGTTGTCTTTCCCATATAAAAAACGTCCCTTCGAATCTCGGGCATCAAATACATAGTTTGGATGGTGGCATTCCAAAAAAGCTTGAAGATAGGAGCAAAGACCATCGCGTCCGTTTTGGGTTCTACTGCCAAAGCGGATTGTGGCAAAAAGCTTTTTCCTCCTATTATGTACGTTCAGAAACCAGAAGTATGTTTCATATCCAGGTATATAGCCTTCACTAAATTCTGATGTTTCCAAGTCATCAGTCCCCAAGGTTGCGTCAACATTTATCGCCGCTATTTGTCCTTCGTTATCGGTCGGCGTGGCGTTCCATGTAGTGATAACAGAATCTTCATTTGAGGCATAATGAATATCATAGCAAAAAATTCTGCTTTGGTTGCTATCTTCTCGTGGATAAAAAGTTTCCGTAAACGCTATCTTCTTACCGCGTGTCCAATAATAAAGCCCTCTCAGCATATTTTCAACATTACAAAACGAGAACTTGTCTGTTTGTGGTTCATAGTAGCCACATTCTTGAATTGAATGAAATTGTATTTTTGCGGTTTCTTTTGTTCTCATATTGCCTCCTACCCATGATGCGTTTCATAATCCTTCTTCGCCCAGTAAGGAGCCTTATCCTCAGCGTCCCAAGGATACTGCAAAAAGTGTAAATCATTGTATGCCTCTATCTGCAATGCTTTGGATGCGGCAACTCATTCACCGCTCCTTGCATCAGGCAGTTGCCAACTCGGCGCCAACCGTTAGTGATGCGTCATCGTCTTCACCAACCTTCAATCCCATAGAGAGGCGAATGGCTTCAAGTTCAGCTTTGATTTCATCATAACTCAGATTATCAGCTGCGTAAAAAATCAAAGCCTGTGCTGCACCAATAACGAAGCGATCGCCTGCTGAAATATTCAATCCCGCTGCTTGTAGCCTTGATGCTAGAATATTGACGGCATCATTAACATTTTGGATTAATGATGCGTCGAGCAGTGCAAACTTTTTCTTGCGGCAGACAAGGATTGCATCCAGGGAAATAGGGGTTTTCGCAGATGCCTTGGGGCTTGCCGCACGCAACTCGGCATGGACGGGGTGTGCGGCTACCACAGCCAAACCGGCCTGGTTTAGAGCTTCATGGATCGCCGCCCATCCTTCGGCACGTGAGTGATGGAAGCTGAACGTCAGTACGCCGTCATCCTTTAGGACACGGCAGGCCTCGAAGAACACAGAAGCTAGTTGCCGCGCAAAGACACGTGGATCTTTGTGTTGCACCTCACCATGGCTGGACGAGTCCTTGCTGGTCATCCATGAATACCTATCCCGCAACACAGGGGAAAGCCAAGCATAAAAGAAATCGCTCAACTCGGAGTAGTTAACGAAATCGAAGTATGGTGGGTCAGTCACTACCGCATCTACCGTTCCGTTAGGGACTGGCAATTTAGAGCTGTCGCCGTTGAGAATCAGCAGCCCATGATCGGCTGCTTCCAGTTCGGTCCACGTCTCGACACTATGAGCGCGGATAGGGCGACTAGCTACTACTTTGCGCGTCCCAGAACGGTTACCAAACAGGTCTTGCTTAAAAGCGATCTCAAATGGCTCATCAAGATAACGCTTGGCGCGCATTAGTCGCGATTCAAACAAAGTTCTGAATGTTCCACTGCTTCTCTCCGTGCCCCATACTGAATTTTCTAGCGGGGTACGTTCTGGCTTCAAGATGTGATTCGAGAACATATGTCGAACGGCCCCAGTACCTTCACCTTTGAAACTACAGAACAGATTGTTGAATTCCAAGGTGCTTGAAAACAAGCAAAGCATTTGCTCTTGCACAACTTGATCATCAATGCGCAAGATTTCGCGCAATAGAAGACCGAGGCACAGCAGTTGGCGCGAATTAAAAAAGTCCCGCCATTTCATATAATTATAGCCGCGCGCCTGATCGGTATTATGACCAGGGCGGACGCTAGATTCAGGTAAAGGCAATACTTCGGTAGCAAGCTTATCTCGGGCTTCCTCATATAAATCTAAATCTTCGTCACGTACTGGCAGGTAAACTTTAGAATCATCAGCACGCAGAGCCATCATCGCGTACATACGATGCCCAGGCGGCGTGCCGTCTTTGGGTAGCAGGTCCTTTATTCGGTAGCGCTGATGCCCTATGGTCGTGACGTATTGGCCACTGGCTGGGCCTTTTTGAGGATTGAAATGATGACCACAGTACTGGCAACGAATAGCGGTCGCATCATAACGATCCGTCAACACATCCCAGCAACTAGGGCAAACTATCTGTGCACGTGGCTTTGTTTTCGGGTAGGCATCCTGCGAGAATACATAGCTTGACATTAAAGGTATCATTTCGCCTTCAGGGGTGCAGACCGTTTTGACCCAGAAGTAATATAGGACAGGAATCATCTTACCCGTCCGTGGATCGCGGGTTTGATAATAGTAGCGAATCTTATGAGCCACGTCACGCTCTAATCGCACGAAAGCGGCGCGAAGTTTAGCTTCAGATACATATGTGAATGCCTGACGGACAAGAAATGTACTGACCGGATTGATGTCGCAACCAATAACTTTGGCACCTAACTTCACGGCTTCACCTAGTGTAGTGCCGCTACCCATGAATGGATCAAGTACCACTTTACCAGCCAAGTCGTGAACTTTGTAAAACTGAGCATTGGTATCTGTACCTGGCGGATTTAAAGCGCCGAGCATGATACCACGGAACACAGAGCCTAGCCTAGTAGCCCACCACTTGTGGATGTGGTAAATCGGCCTGTTAATTTCTTTCCGCCAGCTTTCCTTCTCGGCTATTTGACTGATCTCAACTAACGGGAAATCACATTCCAATGCGGTCATAGCTGACGCATTTGGTATGTTCAGCTTGTCTGCGATAGTATTATTCTTCATCAATTTGGTTTTCATCAGGTAGTATTGGCATATTAATCATAGAGACAGGCTTACTGGTCTGACCTTTGAGACGGTACGCCACGAATATATGCTGGACGCCTGCACTAGGGTTTGGAACGCACTCTGCCAGTAACTCGTTTGTGCGTAAGTTGAAGTTGTAGCCAACGACCAGCGTCTCGGCTTCGACACGGGTAAGGCTGCCTACCTCTTGGTAACGGGCATCTTTGCCAAAGTCCTCCGGCAGAATCAGGGTCATCAGGCCAGTAGTGCCTTCGGTCAGAGCAAATGGAGTCGGGGCAACGTACATTTTGCGATCACGGATCATAATGTCGCCATAGGTGCCAAAACCCTTTACGCTCTTATTTTTGTGTAAATAGTTGTGATCCGCGTTAAGAAAATTCCCGTGACACAACACGAGATCAACAACTGGATACTGCTTGCGGCCATTACCTTGTTCGGCATAGTTTGCTAAGTCAACTGGATAGCGGCCAAAAACATAGAAAATCTGTCGGCCGTTGTGGTAACCAGTCGGGACTTGGCTATTGGAATCGTAGTCTCTCTCTCGACCAGGCCATGCGAGTCCCTTGATCTCGTAGCCTTCGGTATGTTCCACCATGCAGAAATCTGGATAACTGTTACGTCCAGACACTTCGAATGGGACGGATAAGCTCTGGAGTCTGCTTTGAAACCAGTTTTGAAAGTGGAATTCTTTATCTTTCGCGGAGATGGACTCAATCAACTCTCCGGCTTGGACGGCCTGGGCGCATTTCTCAAAGACATCGAAAACGGTTGTTTTTTTATCCATATTGTCCATCTATGGCTTTATACTAATATGAGATCGTTGAAAAATATTGTTTTATTATAGCTTATTCAAGTGGCTATAGCAAGCAGCTTGATTCATTAGCCGCGTTCCCCAGTAGCCACAAATGACAGCCGAGGAACGTGGTTCGTGATTTTGGTGCGGCTAGTTAAATCGCCTCGTTGACGCTGGAATGGCCATCAGTAAACAGTTCTGACGTTAGGCTTTGGTTGGGCCATCAAAAACAGCGTAGTAATTAGCCATAAGTATGATTTTAAGACCTGAAATTGAATTTGTCCAGAGATAAATTTGCGCAACATGCTGAAAACAAAAGAAGAATATAAGTCCGAGAGCCTTCGCGGTACGCCATAATGATTCATGAATCCTCATTGTTTAGCGGCAAATTTGGGCGAAAAAATTTTTTCTCGGCCCATAAAAATTGGCTTTTGAGGTCTAGTGGCAGATAGGGGTATGAACGGACGGCCCCTGAACCGCAAACTGAGTATGAACAAATTTTGGCCCGGGCTCTGCGTCTGGATAAATCGGCCCATATGAATCTCATAGCCGACCTGGCCATACGCCATGGCCAAAGCCAAGAGCCTGTATTCGGCGATAAGCAGCCAAAATTATCTGATATTTTAGCCAAAGCCCATGAAAGCCTCTCTGGATTTGACCCGGACCAGTATTGGGCTGAGCGCGAACGGGAATTGGCCGCCGGTCGGGCCTTGAGGGTAGCTTTGGAGGAAGCTTCTTGGCGTGGGTGAATGATTTATCAGGCCGAATCGTGGCTCTTTATTCGGCGCGTACCCTTACAGAAAGGGGCTGTCAAGGGGCTCCGCGCCCCTTGGCGGAGCTTAAAAAGCCAAAAACTCTTGATGGTCAAGAGTTTTTGGCTTTTATTGGACGTTGCCGAAATAATTTATGGTGCCGAGGGACGGAATCGGACCGCCGACACGCGGATTTTCAGTCCACTGCTCTACCGACTGAGCTACCTCGGCCAGAAGTACCGCCAAAAATACCAGAAAGCGGCTTGGCCGTCAAGGTTTTTCCTGAAGCCGGGGCCAACCTTTAAGCGGCGCCGGCCTGGATGAGGCCCCGGGGGCAGGCCGCCGCGCAGGCCAGGCCGCAGTCTTCCATAAAGGCCAAGCAGAGGGCCGGGTCAACCCTTGGCGCTCCGGACCGGCCGACAACGGCACCGGCCGGGCAAGCCTTGCGGCAGCGGCCGCAGCCCAGGCAGCCGACCGGGCAGAGTTCGGCGCTGGTTTTCAAATCCGCCCTGGAAAGGCAAGGGATGGCGACCCGCCCCCAGGTCTCGGCCAGTTCCCACAACCGCTTGGGGCAGGCCGCCCGGCAACGGCCGCAGCCCCGGCAGAGTTCTGTCCTAGGCCGGGGGAAGCCGTCGCCGTCCCGTTCGATGGCCCCCCAGGGACAGGCCGCCTGACAGTCGCCCAAACCCAGGCAGCCATAGGGACACCGGCGGGGGCCGCCGTCATGGGCCGAGGCCAGGCGGCAACTGGCCGGTCCTTGCCAAGCGGCCGCCAAGGGGCTCAGGCCCCGGCACCTTAGAACCGCCCGGGCCGACGTCTCTTCCGGGCCGGATTCCGGCCCGGGGCTGGGCCGGGCCGGGGCTCGCCTTCTTCTCCAAGCCAGCCAGACCCATGCGGCCAAGGCCGCGGCCGAGGGCGGCAGGGCGCGGTCCAGGGCGAAGAGGCCCGTGGCGGGCAGGGGCAGCCATAAAAAGACCAGCCCGAGGAAGACGGTTTCAACCAGTTCCCGCCTGGTGCGGGCCAAGGCCGGAATCGCCAGGCCGAGGGGCAGGGTGAGGGCGGCCAGGCGGGTTAGGTCAAAATATGGCAGCCAATGTATATGCAGCCCGGCCCGGCCGGCCAGGAAGAGAAGGCCCGTTGCCAAGGGCGGCCAAAGGAAGGGGCTTAAGGAAAAATCTGGCCTTTTTGAGGTAAAACGGGGTTTAAAATGAAAAGCCAGGCCGGCGGCGGCGGCGGCGAAGACGAAAGGCCAAGCCGGGCGGCCCCAGGTTAATTCCAGGGGCCAAGCCGTCAAGTCCGGCCATAGGCGCGAGCCCGCCTCCACGGCCAGGGCCGCCGCCGGGACCAGGACGAGAGCGGTCAGCCCCGGGGCGGCCAGGAGGCGGGCCGCCCCGGGGCGAACCGCCAGAAGCCCGCCGGCCAGGCCGCCGGCCAAGCTGAAAATAAGGCCCGGCACCCCCCCCAGGGGCGGCGAGAGCATCCAGAAGCCCAAGGCGGCCGTCACCAGCCAGTCCAGGTCGGCCGCCGCCGTCCGCCTTCGGCCGGGCGGAGACCCGGCTAAAGCCCCGGCCAAACTACCGGCCAAGACCGCCAAGGCGGCGGCCGGGCCGCTCAAGTCGCCGCGTCCGGCGGCCGGCCAGAACTGAGCCCAGGCGAGGCCCAGGGGCAGAAGCCACAGGCCCAGGATTTTTTTATTTTTCCGGGATGGGCCTTGTCCGGGCCGTAGAAAAGGCCCTTCGGTCAGCACTAGATTTTTCCGGGCCGGGCCGGGTTCGGGCCGTAGAAAGGGCCCTTCGGTCAGCACCAGAACCTTTGGCAAATCAGAGCCCAAATTACGCCTTAGGCCTGAGGAGGCCGGCCGCCGCGGCCCGGGGATCAGGGGCCTGGGTCAGGGCCGAGATGACGGCCAGCCCCGTAACGCCCAAGGCCCAGACCGCCGGCGCGTTGGCCTGGGTCAGGCCGCCGACGGCTACGGTGGGCGCGCCCAAGGCCACTATCTCCCGCACGGTTTCCGAGCTGATCAGGTCCGCGCCGTCCTTGCTGGCCGTGGGAAAGAAGGCCCCCACCCCCAGGTAGGCGGCGCCATCGGCCAGGGCGGCCCGGGCTTCCGCCAGGGTCCGCACCGAGACGCCCAGGATCAGGCCCGGAGGGAGGAGCCGGGCGGCCGCGGCGGCCGGGAGGTCTTTCTGGCCCAGGTGAACTCCGTCCGCGCCCGAGGCCAGGGCCAGGTCCAGCCGGTCGTCCACCAGGAAGAGCCGGCCGTGGGCCCGGCAGAGGGCCCGCAGGGCCAGGGCCTCTTCGTAAATCTCCCGGTCGCACAGGCCGTCCTTTTCCCTAAGCTGCAGGGCCGTGACCCCGCCGGCGAAGGCGGCTTCGGCCAGTTCTTCCACGGTCCGGGGCGCGGCTTCGCGGCGGCTCAGTATCAGGGTCAGCCGCAGCCGGGCCGCGAGGTTTGAAATATCCGGAGTTTCCTTTATGGGCATTTTTTTCTTTCTTTCAATAGAATCATCGGCCCGTCCTCGGCCACTAAACTAAGCTTGACTCAAAGCTCGTCGAATTTGGGTCCAGGGCTCAGCCCTGGTGGGTCCAGGGCTCAGGCTTGGCGGAAATGATAAAACTCGTGGAAGTGGTTCAGGGGGCCTGGGCCAGACCCCAGGCGCAGACCGTGGCGCAGGCCCTCGGCGACATAGGCCTTGGCCAAGGTAATGGCTTGGGCCAGGGGCCGGCTCTGGGCCAAGCGGGCGCAAATGGCCGAAGACAGGGTGCAGCCCGTGCCGTGGGTATCGGCCGTCTCCACCCGGGCGCCCCGGAACCAGGTTTCCCCCTCCGGCCCGGCTAAAAGGTCATCCGCCGCCGGGCCCTGGCCGTGGCCGCCTTTGATGAGTATATGGCGGACTCCGGTTTCCGCGAGGAGGCGTCGGGCCCCTTCAACTCGCGCCGCATCGTCGGTCAGGTTAAGGCCGGTCAGAACTTCGGCTTCCGGGAGGTTGGGGGTGATGAGAGTGGCCAGGGGCAGAAGGCTTTTCAGGGCCGCCACCGCGTCCGGCGGCAAAAAGGTGTGGCCGGAGGCGCTGACCATGACCGGATCCAGCACCACCGGCGTCCCGGCCAGGCGGTCGGCCAGGAAGTCGGCCACGGCCCGGGTGTTGGCGGCGTTGCCCAAAAGGCCGATCTTGACGGCCGCGATCTTAAAATCATCGGCCACCGCCGCCAACTGGGCCGTCACCGTGGCCGGGCTCA
>Ga0268262_10005892_pt1 | contig 11979 bp, 8 predicted proteins | sample TergutNc150P3_FD_190354 | JGI IMG/M metagenome (GOLD analysis project Ga0268262, IMG submission 190354) | Nasutitermes corniger P3 segment gut microbial community from laboratory colony in Florida, USA - Nc150 P3 (SPAdes) (version 2) | ecosystem: Host-associated > Arthropoda: Insects > Digestive... | reverse complement strand
GGACTAAACGCAAGTCCCCGCCATAAAAACCAATAACCCTCATAGTACCCATTTCCCTTGCACGCTCATGAAGTATAAGCCGGTATGTAACAGCGGCGCTGACAAGAATAATAATAAGCATCATTCCATAGAGAAAGTAGGTAAGTATATTCATGGCATCCAGCAAACTTGAAATTTCAGATAAATAAACCGACATGGTATATAAAAAAACCCTGATTCCTTTCCAGGGCCGATCCCTTTCAATGGCCAGTTCATCCCTGTTATGAACTAACGGCCCGATCTGCACCTGTGCTGTTAAAAACTTCTGTAGCTGCACACGTTTTTGTTCAGCGGTAAGCGGATCATCAAGAAAAAAACCAATAGAAGAACACTCATCATCATCATAAGCAATAAGGCGATTAAGAACCAATCTTGAAATATAAGCTTTATAGTAACCAAATATTGAAGTATCCTGAATTATTCCTTTTATAATGAACTGCCCTGTATTTTTCTGCCCAAAGCGGGTTTCAATTTCCAGAATAATCCCATCTCCCTTTTTGGCATCCAATTGCTGCGCAATCGGAGCCGAAAGGATAATGCCATCATCTCCGATAAAAGATTCAGGCGGCTGTTCAAATGTCATTTTGCCAAACAGATGTGATTCCCCATCCCAGTCACAGCCAATCAGGTTTTTAAGCTGAACCGCGTTACCATTATAATGGATAACGGCATCAGCGCCGGGAATAGTTCGAAATACCGTGTATTGCGGATTGATGCCAGAAAGATCGGCTGCTTTTAATATAGCCGTTATTTCATTTTTGCCCAGACGGTGGCAAAAATCCTGAGCAGAAAGCGAATCGTAGCCAACCGCAACTATATCCCCGGCATAATGCGATTGGGCGGAATAATACACACTGTCATACATTCCATCCTTGGCTGAAGTAATAAAGGTAACTATCGCAAAACAGAAAATCATGGCTGCCGCGAGAAAAACATAGCGCCTGCGATAACGGTACAAATACATAATCCCCAGCCAAATAATCGCTATAAATTTTTCCATATATTTGCTATATCCGCTATCCGCGCCTTACCGCAGCTTCAGGTGTAATCCGTACCGCGGTCTCCACAGGGTACACAGATGCAACAAATCCCAATAATACCGCTACTAAAAGAGAAATAACAGTAATATGCGGTAGAAATTCAAGCTGTAGTATCGACCCACCCATTATTGAAACCAATAACCTGTTTGATATGTTTAAGTTCAGGCTATTAACCCATTGAGAAAATAAAAACCCGCCTAAAACCCCTAAAAAACCCGCCACAATAGCAATGATAAAATTTTCAGAGTAGATAAGGTATCGGATATAAGCATCGGTTGCGCCTATTGCTCTGAGCGTGCCAATCTCCCGTACCCGGCGAAAAACAGAGAGCAAAAGAATATTTATTACAGCAATAACACTGGCAATGCCAACAAGAAATACTCCTGCGTTGAACAATACCTGGATAAGCAAGGGTAAAATAGCGGAACTTCCTGAAGATATTCTCCAGTTTACCGCAGTTACACCGTATGAATTTATTTTTTTGTTCAAAGATGAAATAAAAGCAGTAGATGAAATTCCTTTTTCCAGGCGTAAAATAATAAAATTCCAATCCCCTCCTATTACCTTTTCACCTTCATTCATTTTTGCTTCATCCAGGAAAGTATGCAGTAGATCAACTGAAAATTCAGTTTCGTTGGTTTCATTGTCAACCGTGAATGCCTCGCTAAAAATATCATCTAGATCGATACCCAATATATCGTAAAATTTTTTCCCTGCAGCTTCATTTACGGTACTTGCCACTTGAATTGAGTTAAGTACCCGGACAGTCTGGGGATCAATGATAATAATCTCATTCATAAAATCACCGGGGTTCTGATAACTGAATATTCCCACCAGAGGAACTTCCCTTATCTTAAAGCCCATAGCGCCGCCTGATGTTAAAAGAAGAGGCATGCCAATGACAGGACGCTGCCCGCTTTTCTTTTCAATTCTTTGCGCCCTTTCTGACGTGATCATTGCTCCGTATTCATTTTCCGTTAAAAACCGCCCTTCCTCAAGAAGGATACCAGGGAAAAGATGAAAATAAGTCTCAATGTCAATTCCGCAAAGTAAAACTGGTTCCCGTACATTTAGTAAATCCAGATAAGCCTTACCCGATACCTGGCTGGTAATACCTTCAACTCCCGCCTCGTTGGATACAAGATTCATGACCGCATCATAGGCAGGAAGAACCGGAATAGTAAAATATGAATCAATAACAGGGACATTTGCGCCAAAAAGGTTCATCGTAACATCGGCGGTCTTTTCCAACACAACATCGCCGGTAAGACTTTCAACAAATGAATTACGGACTATTTTATCAACTTTTCCAATAATGTTATTCCCGATAAAAAATAAAAAAATTATGATCGTAATAAGCATTACAACTATCAAACTATTCCGTTTATTTTTTATTATATTACGTAGAGCCAAAAAAAAGAACATTAATATCTCTCTTTTGATTTAATATTACCGTCTTGTAAAAAAATAATGTGATCGGCCATTTTCCATATTTTAGAGTCATGGGTTGAAAAAATAAAAGTCGTTTTCTCTTTCTGGTTTATAGCTTTCATTAGTATTAAAATTTTTTCACTTGTTTCAGAATCCAGATTGGCAGTAGGTTCGTCTGCTATTACAATTATTGGTGAAGTTACCAAAGCCCTTGCGATTGCTACCCGTTGTTGTTCACCACCTGAAAGCTCCGCCGGAATGTGCTTTCTTCGTTCCAGTAGCCCCACAGCATCAAGTAAATAATCCACCCTGTCACGGCGTTCTGCTTTTGAACCTCCCTTTTTTGCTATTATAAGAGGAAGTTCTACATTTTCAAAGGCATTCAATACCGGTAAAAGATTAAAAGACTGAAAAATAAATCCAAAATAATTTTGTCTGAGCCTGGTAAGTTCATGCCTGTCCTGCTTTTTAATATCATGATTTTTTATCTTAAGTTCGCCCCGGCTATAACTGTCGATAAGCCCGATAATATTAAGCAAAGTAGTCTTGCCTGAACCTGACGGCCCGGCTATTGAAATGAATTCACTTTCTGTAATTTCCAGATTCACGCCCTTTAATGCCTGTATTTCAACATTACCCATAGTATAAGTTTTCCAAAGGTCTTTTATTTCAACTATCATTGATTCTACATTCTCCTGATCATCATATACACATTATAAATCCATATGTTTCTTTGTTATATTCGGCGATACTTTTTCAAGTTCAGCAATCAGTTCCTTAATATCATATGAAGAACTGTTTTTTCTTATCAAAATTGCATCATTAGTATCAACTATTACTAAGTCATTAACGTCGATTAAAACAACTGTTTTATTTTTGGATATTATAAGGTTATTTTTTGAATTAATAATAATATTTTTTGTCGTTGAAACATTTACATCCTTATCAGAATTTGATATTTTATGAATTGCTTCAAAACTGCCAAGGTCCGACCAATTTGCATCTAAAATAACCATTTTTATTTTCTTACTTTTTTCCATAACTGCGTAATCAATGCTATTGGCAGGAATTTTCTCCATATATGGCTTCAGGATTTTAGTAATGTTATTTCTACATTCGGCGTTTTTAACTGCTTCTTGTGATGTACTAAATATCTCTTCTGAATAGTATCTTATTTCCTCCATATATGTTTTAACTCTAAACACAAACATACCACTGTTCCAATAATATTTTCCTGATTCTATATATTCCTGCGCTTTCTTTTTATTCGGTTTTTCCTTAAAAGAAATAACATTTCCATCTTCAGCTTCAATATAACCATATCCTGTATCAGGATTATTAGGCTTAATACCGAATGTTACTAACCATCCCGCTTCTGCTATTGATTTTGCTTTTTTAATTGCTTCACAATATTTCTCATTATCCTTTATGAAATGATCAGAAGGAGATACAAATACAACGTCACCCTCATTTAAAGTTGAACAGGCAATTGTAATCGCAGGAGCAGTGTTCTGCCCAAATGGTTCCAGTATAAATTCACCATTTTTTATATCAAGTTCATCAATTTGCTGTTTCGCCAGAGAATAATGATTTTCATTTGTAACAATGACCGTTTTTTCAAATAAGTAATTATTCCGTATTAATGTTGCCTGGAACAGAGAGTATTTGTCCATAATATTTAAGTTACAGAATTGTTTTGGATAGAATTCACGGGAAATAGGCCATAGTCGATAACCACTACCCCCGCATAAAATTACATTAACCATATTACCTTATCTTTTTTATCAACTTCACTGATCAAAATAAAAAAAATTTTAATACAAATTCCATGAAGAAATTATTGCTCCCAATTCACGAGTATCACTATTCCAACCTTCATCTTTAGGAATAATCGTTTTTTCCGTTTTTATATCTATATGAACGGTATCCAATAAATTTTCAAATTTCAAGTCCAAAAAGAAAAAGTTTCCCGGAATCATATCTATAGTTAATGATTCATTATCATTTATTGTAACAGTAATATTGTTTTCCGGAAAATTTTCTGGATAATATCCAATTAATGAAAAACTGCTGGCAACCTTATCATTTACAAGATCTATACTGGCATTACCTTTTATCCAGGAATTCCCAGACTCATCATTTTCATAAAAGCCAGTAAATTTGGTATCGTCTTGTAAATAAGAGTTTCTTACACCTGATAATGACCATAATGCAAAATAATCTTCAGATTCACGTATTCTCCGCTTATAAAAATAATTAATGACAAAAATACAAAAAATAACTAGTATAATAAAAAAATAGAAATATTTCCTATTTTTTGAAAAAAAATTCCGAAATTTTGATCCTCTAGCCATTCCATTATTATTACCGCTATTATCTTCCATAAATATTACTCCCCTTTAATAATATATATCATGCTATTCTATCTTCCCGTAATACGCGTATAGCCGCATCCTCACTAAAATTTTCACAGATATATTGATAACTCATATTACTCATCTCTTCCAATTTTTCAAAATCACTATAAAGATTTACAATTTCATCTGCAAAATCTCCAGGGTTATCTTTTATGGATAGTATTCTCTCCGCGTCCAAAATACCTTCTGATCCTATTGTGGTTGTAATTACTGGCAATTGATTATATAGTGCTTCGATAATTTTTCCTTTAACACCGGCACCATAACGTAAGGGAACAACTGTGAGCCTGGAGCAATTATATGCTTTTTCTAGTTCATCATCTGTTAAATATCCACTTATAACTATATTTTTTGAACTAAGCTGATTAATTACATCAGGCATATTTGAACCTATAATATTTAGCTTTATATTCGGATATTTAACTATCACTAAAGGTAAAATTTCGCTACTAAACCATATAACTGCGTCGATATTTGGAGTATGAGCAAAACCTCCAACAAATAACAAATTTTCTCTTTTAGTAAATGGAATTTTTTTCTTTTTGTTATCACTATAAATATTTATAGGAATTGCTTTTACATTTATTTCACTAGATATAGATTTTATTATTTCAATTTCCTTTTGGGAAAAAAAATAAGAAATATTTACGCTTTTCATTATGTCAAATTCCAATTTTTCCCACTTTTTTGACGATTTAATGAGTTTTTGACTTTTAGTAAGTTCATATTCCCGTTTCTCTCTAAGAAAACGTAAATCATGACCCCAATAAGCAATTTTTATGTTTGGGAAACGCTTTAGAAAATCCAGATATTTTAAGGTAATATGCGGCCTGTTAATAAAAATATAATCTATATTGTCTTTGTTCTGTCGTATCCACGTTTTCCAATTTCTGTAATAGTATTCACCATATAGTACTTCAACACCGATTTGATTTAGAACTGTAGTGTAAGGTTCAAGCTTATAATAATAATCACCAATAAATTTTATATTATATCCCAGTTTGACAAATAACTTAATATAATGAAAAACGGCTCTTGAACCTGCATCTTTATCATACATAGGGACATAATGATCGATAAAAAGAATTGTTTTTCTGTTTTTACTCCGATCTCTGGCATGAAAAGAGTCTACACCATTAGGGAAATGTTCTTTTTCCAAAACATCTTTCCACTTATCGTGGAATATTCTTTTGTTTACAGCTTGATATTGCTTATGTCCCTCGGAAACATTTGCACTATTAGTTATTCCTTCGAAATGAATTACAACAGACAAAGGTTGATATACAACTTTATAGCCCAATTCCCTTATTGAAAAACATAAATCAGTGTCTTCATAGTAAGCAGGAGCGAATCTTTCGTCAAAACCACCAATTTCATTCCAGATTGATTTTTTTATTATGATTGACGCGCCCGAAACATAATCAACTTCCTTAACATAATTAAATTCAGGCAGACTGGAATCACTCATCCTGCCATAATTCCAGGCCGAAGCATCATTCCATACTATTCCCCCCGCTTCCTGAAGTTTTTTATTTTCATAAACAAGCTTTGAACCTACCACGCCAATGGTTTCGTCACTTTCCATTAACTCAACTAATGGAAAAAGCCAGTTTTCCTGTACTTGCGTATCATTATTCAAAAATAAAATGTATTTACCCCTTGCCTTTTCCGCAGCATTATTGCAATTTATCAAAAACCCGGAATTTTCCTGTGTTGTTACGACATTTATGTTATATACAACTTTCTCGATTTCTTGTGTAAGATCATTGGAACAGTCATTGGCAATTATAATTTCATACCTGACTTTATCTCCTGAAAAAGTTAAAATGGATTTTAAGCAATTATATGTATAAATAAAATTATTAAAAACCGGAATGATAATTGAAACAAGCGGCTCATTTTCCTTTTTAAAAGAGATAGGTTCACATTCAGATATTTTTTCAGGAGTAACAAAATTATTTATGTAAGACAGTTTATAATTATTTTGATGAAGTTTATAATCATGGATATGATTATTGACTCGCATTGAAACACCGGAAGTACCTTCAGTCACAAAAACATAAAAAAAATTCAATACTCTTTTTGGTGTTAATTTGGAAATAAACCTAACAGGATGCAATAAAAATGTTTTTACAAGTTTTGCAAATAACCTGCGTTTACTAAATGGTGGAAAAATTATTTCTTTGAGAATGAAAAATTTACTCATACCCTATTTTGCTTTATTAAGTCCTTTATTTTTCGCGGAAACCAGGTAAGAAACCTGCCTATTCGCCAGGTATTGGAAGAAAGCATTCCTGCTATCACTTCCTCATACGCAGCCGAAATCTCTTTCTTCTCCCTTCCAAACGCATTTTGCTTCATTTCAAAACTTACGCTGTATAGATAATTTGTCTTTAAGAAGCTTCTCAGCTTTTCCGCTTCTATTTTTTTCCTTTCAAGCTTAAAAGCTGAATACAGCTTATCATACTCGCTGCACATCCCGGCTATGCTAACAGGTTTGTTCTCGGAAACCGACTTTACGACGTTTCTGTAACCTTCTTTGTCTTTAAAAATGTCTTTAATTGCCTGGTATATTTCAGGAATGGATGCATCCGTTTTCAATAGCCAGCCTGATTTATTTTTCTTTACCCTTTCCCCCACGGCGCCTATGTCCATCGCCAGAACGGGGACATTGTTTGCGATGCTTTCGGCCAGCGTATAGGAATAGGATTCGGGCCATATTGAAAAAATGCAGACAAGCTTGATATTGTTTTCATTAAATAATTTACTAAGGTGATTTCGATAATAAGGGCCATGGTAGGTAAAGTTTTTATGCGCCTGCAGAGACTTACTCGAGTCAATATGCCCGAATAGGTGAAAATGGATATTGTCGTTAAAGCGGCTGGCGTAATGGATTAGCTCCTCAATTATCTTCTTCCCCTTTATCTTCGTAATACAGCCTATAAAGGCAACATTGAATTCCGTGTCGGGACCTATGTCAAAAGTTTCTTCTACGGAGGCATCTATACCATGCTCAATAACGTCGATATTCAAATACCCGTATTCTGAAATTATTATCCCCTTTTCGGCCTCCGACGGGGCGACAATACTGTCGGCATACGAAAACAGCTTACCCCATAAGCCTTTCCAGACGCTGGTATTCTCCGTTTTCTTTAGCTTTATACCCGCATATATGTCCCCGTTCCTGGACAGGCAGTAAGAGCACTTTGCCTCATCTGAACTTATGCAATATTTACCATCGCAATCGATTCTGTTTACCAGCGGGCATATACTGTACAAATCGTGCAGGGAGATTAATAAGGGAATTTTTTTTTTGCTCAGGATATTTATTATGTCGAAATAATGGCCGACCATATGCTGGATATGGATCATACCAATGTTGAATATCCGGATTAGGCCTTCCAGCATCTTTGAGTATTCGGCGCTGAAAAGGCCGTTGAAATAGCAGTCCGAAATGGTCGAGTACATGGTTACGGACTCTTCGCCCGTTTCCCAATAGCTGCATAGGCAATACACGCCGTTGTAAGGCGCCAAAACATGGAAATTGTATTTGGATGCCAGTCCCTTTATTAGGTCATAGGCATGGAGGGTTGCCCCACCGATGTCTTTGTGATCGTATGGACGCTGCTCCCATGCATGCACCAATACTAATATATTGGCATTGTGGTTATTGAGGCATAGGTTATAGCCAATGTTTTTGTTGATGTATTCCAATGGGTAGCAATCGTGCCACTTATCCGTTTTCTCTTTGTAGAACGGATACTTGGCCTTCAGCTTCTCGTCAGAAGCGCTTTTGCAATTGCCTAAAGACAGCTGCCCGCTTTTACTGTAAACCACCGCGTCGTCGCACAAAGCATGCCTGTACCCGCGGTTTAGGCACCTATAGCAAAAATCCTCTACCGCGCATTGCCATTCCCCATAAGCCCCTTCGTCGAAAAAGCCTGCATTGTCCAGCGCTTCCCTTTTTATGAACAAGCAGCGGCCGTTCCCTGCAGGTATTTCCGGGTAGTCCCTGTAGGATGCCCTGTCGATAAGGCTTTGGAAGCTTTCCAAATCGTAGCCTTTGGGGATTTCGTTTTCCCCGGCATAATTCGGTATCGAAGCGATCGGGACACTGCTTGACAGGGGAGTTGACGTTGCAATGTTTTCTGCGCTGTACGCGCACCTTTGAATCTTTTCAAGCCAGCCCTTTGTCGCTTCGGTGCCGGGGCTTAGTAATAAAACATCGTCGTCCGAAAGCTTTATCCCGATGTTGGCGGCTTTTTCAAGCGTGAGGCTTTCCTCGCTTTTTATCAATAAAACGTTTTTGATTTTTTTATTTGTACAAGTCTCGGCAAAGGCAATTGCCTTTTCGTCCGCGCTTTTGTCGCATATAATTACGAGCCTATTGTTTTGCAGGTCTGTGTTTTTTAAGATGGATTCAATGCATTTCTCGAGGGAGTCGGATGCGCAGTTCGCGTGGATGATAATATCGCAGTTCTTCATTTCTTTTCTTATAAAAATTTATAAAACTTGTTAATAATATTTTCTAAAAAACAAACTTTTTATGTGTTGATGAATACCCATATAACAATATACTCTCAAGTTCAAATCTTGTACCATCAGGCGGATCTATTCTAACCGAAACAAGTTTTGTTCCTTCATTCCAATTTAAAATCGGGACACGAAGAATTGATTTTTCAGAATTAATCAATGGCTTAATAATACTATTATTTTGACTCCATCCATTACCATAATCGAAAAAAATTTGGATAGTTCCCGCTGTACTATTACTATATTTGATTTCTAAAATAGGATAGGATAGTTTATCAATTGATTCTTGTAATGGTAAGCATATAAAAGGATCATAAATTCCACAATTCAAAACCAGTATATCTTCCTGTTTACCATTTGAAAAAATATCATTTACGGAAACACCAATGATGTCTTGAGGTATTGGTACATTAATAATATGTTTTTTACTTTTATCTAAATTTTTAAACGGACCCATCCCTTGCTGTTCCATTTCTTGTACTAAATTTATATCATTGATGTTAGGAAACAAACGCACCAAATCTTCATTCGTACTGTCCTTATAGTTGATCAATATAGTCAGATTATAATTATTATATTCATTAGTCTGTATCATTTCATTTTTCAAAAATGAATATGAAGATATTGATAAAGAAAGAATTATAATAGTAATAATTATTTTAGAAGCTGGAAAAGACAGTCTTTTATTAAAAATAAAAAGACAAATACCTATAACTATACTTAATGTAAATGTCGTATATCTGCTTGATAACGCTTGTTGAATCCCGAAACCGACTCTGCCAACAGCTATTGAAACAGCAACCATTAAACCGAACACAATTAGTGTCATAGGAAAAAAGTCAGATTTATTATTATACCTGATAAATATCAATAATAATATTAAGCATACGATAATGGTTAATAATCCAAATAAAAATATGTAATAACGATCAGTAAAAAGCGGATGTCCTACAACATAAAGAATATATATAATAAACTCTTTCGGATTTCTAAACCCTGATAATAAACTTGGAGTTCCTGGCGGTTTATGATAATTAAAAAAATATAACGCCCATGATGATACTGCGAATATGTTCCATATTATAAAACGTATGTTTTTAAATACTTTTTTTCTGTAATGCAACAAATACACGAAATCAACCGCGAACCATACCAATAAACCATGTATAGATGAAAAAGATGATACAATTGCACATAAAAGAGAAAGAATCAAAAAATAGAAATCCTTTTCTCTCATGTTTACGCTCTTGTGCATGAAATAAATACTAAGAACGGTAAAAACACTAACCATATAAAACCCAACTTGAAAACCCCAAAGTTGATTTTCATGTTGTACAGGACTATAAATTAGGAACCCGATTAGCAACATCATTAAATATTTATTTTTTTTTGTTTTAATATTATTAATGAATATACATAATGAAAAATAACTAACCGCAACAAGCATTTGTGAAAAAAGCATATACGCCTTCATATTCATATGCGTATGTGTTAAGTACCCAATAATAATAAAGACTATTCTGGGAAAAAACATTCTGTGTTCATTATGCTGAGAAAATAATGTCCTTAAGGATATACCACCTTTATCAGAAATCAAAGGTACTAAGTCAAAATCATCCCAAAACGGAACATTAACTCCGTATTTTAAGACGATACCCATACCAAAAAATACCGGAGTTAGTAAAAGAAAAAACATTAATATTTTTTTTATATAACGATAATTCATATTATCTGTAATTCGTTTCAATAAACAGCTTATCATCATACTAAACTATACATCCTCCGATATAATATTGTAAAGAGTTTCCTACCTTACAATCAAATATATTCCACCCGAATTACAACATAGCGAGCAATTTGACACCATGTTATACTCTCGTGCAGCATGAACTGCGCGGCAATATTTACTAATATCGCCGTACAAGCCACAATTATCAGATATGCGATATTAAGATTAACTTTTTACAAAACGAATATAAAACACCAGCGATAATACATAAAAAAACGCATTGAAAATTAATAAAGAATTCAGAATCAGATTGAATACAATAGCTCTTAATTATATTAAGAGGAATATCGTTTACAGAGTTCATGCCACGCTTCATCATAATATTTCCTATGGCATTAAATACAACATTGTCTACAAAAAGTAATAAAACCTTCAAATTCACTTTTTAATTTGTCTCCTTCTATACCCGAACCATGTTTTTTTTATCCCATAAAAATACCAATGCAGATATCTCAGCAGCCATTTCCTCATCTTGAAATTAGATTGTCCCGCAACCCTGTCGTACCACTTTGACGGTGTTTCCGTAACCGTCATTCCGTGAACATACGCTTTTACTGTCAGTTCCATGGCAAGCTCAAAGCCGCCTGTGCTTTCTATTTTGAAACTTTCAATGACCTTGCGCGAGTACATTCTGAAATTATTCGATATGTCATGCGTGGGTATACGAATCAAATAGTGCAGAGTAACGCCCGCAAAATGAGAGAATAATTTTTTCAATAACGGTCCCCCT
>Ga0268262_10005891_pt1 | contig 11979 bp, 9 predicted proteins | sample TergutNc150P3_FD_190354 | JGI IMG/M metagenome (GOLD analysis project Ga0268262, IMG submission 190354) | Nasutitermes corniger P3 segment gut microbial community from laboratory colony in Florida, USA - Nc150 P3 (SPAdes) (version 2) | ecosystem: Host-associated > Arthropoda: Insects > Digestive... | reverse complement strand
AAGAGACGGTTAGCAGGTATGTAAAAAATCAAGGAAGGGCAGCCGAATACAAGCGGGTATTGGTACAACAGCTTACGCTTTTTGGCTGATTTGATACCCCGCAGTCTCTGCTGCGGGGTTGTTCATTAGCATCTTCCGATACTAATTTTTGGATAGAGTTCTTGCTTAGTTTAGCTTCTTCTCCGTCTTTGCTTCTTATTACAATCGGTTGGTTGTTGTTGCTTTTGATTAAATTTTCTAGCCTCATTACCGCGCTACTGCGGTCCGTTCCCTTTTGGTACATATCAGCCTTTTCGCTTTCTGGTTTTTCTCGTTCCATTTTTTGCAAAGGTAGAAAATGAATTTAGCTATATCGCAAACCCTATGTTATGCGGTTTTGTGGGCAAATCTGCGAAAATTCGTCAATAATGCGAGAATTTACAAATAAAAATAGATAAATTTCTAAATTCCTATTTTGAAAAGCATATTGGAGAAAAATAGTATGTTGGAACATACGTTGTATGGTTTATTAAACTCAATAAGAAATGGCGAATTGGTGCTTCCTGCTATGCAAAGGCCATTTGTTTGGAAAGAAGATAGACTTTATAGATTAATGGACAGCCTATTGAGAGGCTTTCCAATTGGTGCTGTCATGCTTTGGAAAACCACGACGGCTCAACGTTATAGAATATTTCCACAAGATATTGATGATACCGTAGATCAAATTTTCACATTTGAAACTTCATCTCTCAATAGTAATAAATATCTTGTTTTAGATGGTCAACAACGCCTCACAGGATTATATTGTATGTTTATGGGAACTTATAATAATAAAATTCTCCATTTAGACATTTTAAGCGGAGATAGTGAAGATAAAGATCCAGGGAATGAATACTATGAATGTAGATTTCTAACCGAACAAGAAGCAAAAGATATAAATTGCAAACAAAAAAATGTGCATTTTTTATCGGTGAGAGAACTATTAAAAATAAATCCTGTTTATGCAGCTAAAGATGCACACGACAAAGCAAAAGAATTGCAACTAAACGATGAAGATGCAAGTAAAGTTGCAAATGTATATATACGAAGCTCAAATATATTCGGAGCAAGGTCATTACAAGTAATAACTGTTGATGAAGATCAACAACATATAACGCCATTGGAAGAAATATTGGAGATATTTGTAAGAATCAATTCTGGTGGTTTAGTTCTGCAGAAATCCGATTTGCTTATGAGTCTATTAGATTTAACATGGAATGATATTCAGCCAAAACTGCAAGGTATGGTTAAAGAAATAAATAAGGTTAATCTTTTAAAAATTACGCGAGATGATGTACTGAAAAGTTTATTGCTAGCAGAAGGAGCTGAAACAAGGTTTGATAGATTAGTAAATGATAGAGACAGGGTAAAAGATCTAAGCAAAAAACTTCCTTTGCATATCTCAGGAATAACTAATTCTTGGAAAATGATGCTATGTATTTTAAAAGATAGATGTAAAATTTATTCCGAACGTTTTTTAAAAGGCGGTCATAATTCATTGCTCCCATTTGTTATTTATATTCATAAAAATCCTACATTGTCTGATTCCGAAAAAAGAAAACTTACATTTGCTGTTTATGTTACACTTATTTCTGGAATATTTAGCGGTGCTGAAGCAAGAATGAATAGCTTTGTAAGAAAGCTCATTAAAACTAGCAACTCTACATTTCCTCTTGAAAGTTTATTAAAACTCGTTAAAACAAAGTATGGATTTACTTCATTGGATTCACTGATGCGTTATAGTTTAGATTTATCGCTAAACCTAGCTCATGGGGGTATTAGTGTAGATAACAATCCTGAGAATTTACAGCGCGATCATATTTTTCCAAGATCAAAAAGGTTAGCTGAAAACATTCCTGAAGATAAAGTTAACCACTATGCAAATTTTCATTTTTTGCGCGGTGTTGATAATTTAAATAAATCAGATACTGAACCTGATATTTGGTTTAAAAACCCTGGTAAAGAAATTCCACCATACTCAGATGCAGATTTGGCAGAACGATTATTAACCTGGGATGATATAAAACCTGGAAATTTTTTAAATATGATTGAAAAAAGAGGGCAGAAAATTAGAAATAAGGCTTGTGAGATATTTGGATATACAGAAAGTGAAATAAATGAACTATTAAAATAGGTTCAAATTTTTTTCTATATTATAAATCATGCGCTACTCTCTTTCTCTCGCTATTTTCCTCGCAGTTTGCGCTGTTTCAACTGGCTTTGCCCAAGACATTCTCGTTAATGAGGTGGGCTATGAGCAAAGCGGGCCTAAACGCGCCGTTATACAGTATTCTGGTGCTATTACGGATAGCAAAGCACTCTTAGTGAATTTGCAAGGTTCCACTCAGTTGGAAATAAACCTCGGAGCGCAAACCTCTGTTAGTGGCTGGGGTGGGCGTAATTTTAAGATAGTGGATTTTAGCAATTTTGAGCAAATTGGAACTTATAAGCTAAAAGTAGGTTCCAAAGAATCGCCATCATTTGAAATAGGGAAAAAAATTCTGCAAACAAAAACAGGAACTTTTCAAGTGAGTTTTTTCAATGGAATGAGAAACACATCAGAAGGAGACAGGAATTTAAAGGTTTACGGAAAAAATGAATACCACAATATGTATGGTGGTTGGAACGATGCTGCTGGAGATGAAGGCAAACATATTTCCCATTTGTCTTTTGCTCATTATTTCAATCCCCAGCAAATTCCGCTTGTTTCTTATGCCTTGCTACATGCAAATGAAATGCAACCAGATGCTTATGGAACCCAAGCAATAGCAGAAGCCGCTTGGGGCACAGACTATCTTTTGCGTGCTCTTTCAAAGGATAATTATTTTTATATATCCGTATTTGATAATTGGGGGCAAAATGGATATTCCCGCGAAATTTGCAATTGGTTTGGAGAAGATGGAGACCGCGATGGCAAATTTCAGTCTTCGTTTCGCGGAGGTGGCGGAGTTTCCATAGCGGCTCTTGCACGTGCAAGTAAAATGAATATCAATGGAGACAGTTCTTCTGCTCAATATTTAGCTGGAGCAAAACGAGCTTATGCCAACCTCAAAACAAACAACATCTCTTATCTATCCAATGGAGTGGAAAACATAATAGACGATTATGCCGCACTCCTTGCCGCAACCGAACTCTATAATGCCACGCAAGATGCTTCTTATAAAACAGATGCAAACAGCAGAGCACAATTGCTTTTAAGCCGTCAATCTGATGAAGGCTGGTTTTATTCTGATAAAAAAAATGGAGCAAATAATCGCCCCTTTTACCACGCAGCAGACGAAGGATTGCCCATATTTGCCCTTTCTCGTTATTTGGAAATATGCCAACCAGACAACAAGCAAGATATACGGAACGCTATAAAGAAAAATTTGCAGTGGTATGCAAAAATTACTTACGAAAGACCAAATCCCTTTGAATATGCCAAAATGTATGGAAATGCCTCGTCCGGTTCCAACCCAGGTTCTATAGATCTAGCACTTGGCGGCACAGCAACAGCTTCTCGCTCAGAAGGGAGCTATACCCCTAACTTAGCAATTGATGGTAATTCCTCAACTCGCTGGTCTAGTTATCAGAATGGAGAAAATAACGATAATCAATGGATAGCCATAGACTTAGGCAGTACTTACAAAGTGAATAAAGTTATTCTCAACTGGGAAGCTGCGTATGGAAAATCTTATAGAATTGAAGTTTCCGCTAATGGCTCCTCTTGGACTACAGCAGCAAACATAACTAATAACACAAGTGGAGGCATTAAAGAACATCCCTTTACATCCAGAGAAGCAAGATTTGTGAGAATGTTTGGAGTGGAACGAGGGAATGAATATGGTGGTTTTTCTCTTTTTTCCTTTGAAATTTACGGCGAGCAATTGGAACAACAGCCATCAACTCCGCACAACGCAAGATTCTTTATGCCCCAAACAAACGAAACAGGCTATTGGTGGCAAGGAGAAAACGCTCGCATAGCCTCTCTTGCCTCTGCATTTATAATGGGTGCGCAACCAGCAGACCCAAGTGGCAAATATTGGGCAGATACCTTGTTTGGCATGGCTTCTGCACAGTTGGATTGGATACTTGGCAAAAATCCTTTTGCAATCACTATGATGTACGGTTTTGGAAAAACAAATTATCCACAGTACAATTCATCAAAACCAAAGCAAAATATCAAAGGCGGAATTTGCAACGGAATAACCGCTAAAAACGGAAACGAAAATGATATGGAATGGAAACCATACGACGACTATGACTGGAAAAATTGGCGCTGGATAGAGCAATGGCTCCCCCACAATGCTTGGTATTTAATTGCAATATCCTCTCTTTCGCACAGAATAGATAATCCCATTATTCCAGAAGAAGACCCAGAACCAATTATAGCAAAAGCTAATGCGCAACTCGGTATTCAAATAAATCAAAAAGGTGGAGTTCTTTATATGTCTTCTCAAAAAGATGTAGTTTGGAGAGTTCATAATTTGCAAGGAAAACTTCTTTTTAGCTCAAATTCAAAAGCAGCAATATGGAATGCTGGAAATTTCAAAGGAACCCTTGTTATTAGCGCATTTAGCGGCTCACTTGCAGAAAGTAAATTATTTTCTATTTTACAGTAATGATATCTAGAATCCTACCTTTTGCGTTTTTCCTCGCAACGGCAGTTTTTGCCGTTCCTTTAAATTTAACCGGCACGGTTAAGGCACTCAGCGAAAACGGAGACCCTATTAAAGATGCCGTTATTCTGCTAAAAGTGAACGACAGCTTAATTGCTTATGCACGTACCTTGAGTGCTCAAGACGGTAAATTCAAACTTTTGCAGGGCAAAGAAGCCCCCGGCGAAATGCCCAACCCGATAACAAAACCCCAAACCATTTTGCCCACTCAATTTGCAAGCTATAGTGTAATGGATTTGAAAGGAAAAACATGCAATTCACTAACTAACCTGCCCCAAGGCATTTATGTTCTCATTGGCAAAACCGAAGCTGGCAAAAATTTCAACCTCGGTACCCTTTACCACAAAGGCGGCAACCTAAACCCAAAACCCCATACCCTATACCCCATACCCAAAAGTTTACAAAAAACCACCACCACTGCAGGCGAAGTTCAACTGATTGTTCGCAAAGCGGGTTATTTAGAAAAAGAAGTTGAGTTTTCCAGTTTTGACGAAGATGTGGGCACTGTTGTTTTGGAGCGAGACCCGCTGGAAAAAAGGATTGATAGTGTTATGGCACTTATGGATTTGAACAAAAAAATTTATCAAATGACACAGGCACAGGTAGGCAATTCTTTTGGTTCCAACGGAAATTTTTACGGCTCGGTTTTGCAAGGTGGTGACAGTTATTCCAATACCGTGCTAAGTTCAATGAACACAGCTATAAATTCCGCAAATCCAAAAATCCCTGTAACTTATGGCAAAGATATGATGCATGGTGCAGCAGCAATTAACAATGCAACAATATTCCCGCACAATATTGGAATGGGCGCAACAAGAGATTCTGCCCTTGTTCGCAAGGCTTGCGAAGTAACTGCACAAGAATCTTGGGCAGGTAATGTGGATTTGATTTTTGGCCCTGCAATTTCCGTTCCGCAAGATGACCGCTGGGGCAGAACTTATGAGGGTTTTGGCTCAACTGCAGAACTTGCCATTGAAATGGGAGCGGCTTGCATTAGAGGTTATCAAGGCGCAAAATACGATGCTCCTTGGAGAGTTATTGCAACCGCTAAACATTATTTAGCCGATGGTGGAACCCAAAATGGCAAAGACCGCGGAAATGTAACTGCAAATGATACAGATATTCGCAAAATTCATTTCCCAGGTTACGAAGCCGCTGTGGAACAAGGTGTTTTAAGTGTTATGGTTTCTTTTAATCAAATTAACGGAGTTCATCAACACATAGATTCCACACGTATAACAGGCTGGCTAAAAACAGAACTCGGCTTTGATGGATATATAATAAGCGATTGGCAAGGAATTGCCAATTCCAACCAGCCCGGATTTACCGAATGTGACTACACTAATCCTAATTGTGGACCTACATTAACCAGCGATGCTGTACGAAAAGCCATTAATGCAGGCGTTGACCTTGCAATGGAACCCGGCTCCCATACGAACTTTATTTCTTTATTAACTACCTTGGTAAATAATAAACAGGTTTCTGAGGCTCGCATAGACGATGCTGTTCGCCGCATTTTAAGGGCAAAGTTCCGCGCGGGTAGAATGGATAATCCCGCAGGCATTGGCAATACAGTTAAAAATACTTATGGTGATATTGGTTCCGTAGCTCACAGAGATATTGCAAGAGAAGCGGTGCGCAAAAGTTTAGTATTGCTAAAAAATGATAACAACGCGTTGCCAATTTCCAAAACTGCCAAAGTTTTTGTAACGGGTAGCCACGCAACCAACACTGGCTATCAGTGCGGTGGCTGGACAGGCAATGGTTGTGAGGGCGGTTTTAATCAAATTTGCTACGGATGGACCAATACTAGAGATAACATACAAGGAGCAACGAGCATAAAAGATGGATTCAACAAAATTGTGCCTAATTCCACTGCTAACAGTGCAAATGAAGCCAGTGTTATAGTTTATGTTACTGGAGAAAAACCTTATGCTGAGTGGAACGGTGACCTATCAAATCTAACATTTCAGGATAATAACCTCGCTACATTGAAAAGCCAAAACTCAGGCAAAAAAATAATCACAGTATTCATAAGCGGCCGTGCAATGGACACAAACTCGCTAATTAGCAACAGCGATGCCTTTGTGGCCGCTTGGCTTCCGGGCAGTGAAGGAGCAGGTATTGCCGAGGTACTATTTGGCGATTATGATTTTACAGGCAAACTTCCACGCAAATGGGATAATACACGCGGTTATGGCTATGGACTTAGTTACAACCCTTAAAGACATAGCAAATAACCTCTACCAAGGCAATATTGGCACAGCTAACTCTAAGTATTTCAATATGTTAGATGAGTTATCCCAATATGAGCCTTTTGTTAAAAATGCTCAAAATGTGCTTAAATTACAAGAAAATGAAGACTGGGTGGGTTTGGCAGATATTTTTACTAAAATTTCTTAATAACGTGACGATTATCACTAAAAAATGAAAAAATATTAAAAAGTTCTTTTTTTATTTTTCTATATTTATCCGCAAAGATTTTGGAGATTTTTATGGAATGGAATAGAGCATTTGACAGAAGATTGGATTTTATAGCCAAATATCGCAGTTTGGACAAAAGAGTGCCTTTGGAAAAAAAGAAGGCGCTTCATTACCTAAACCAGCAAAGAGGCTGCTTCCACGCTTTTCAATATACAAATAAAATTTTAGAGCTTTTTATATTCTTAGACGAAGAAAACAGCATAGAAACTTCTCTTTCTTACCTCTCTTCCGATTTAAAAAACCTCGGTGATGTACTTTTGCGCTCTGCAAATCCAACAAATCCGTTTTTTTTGGCAATAAGAGAAGAGGTTCCCACTTGGCACGCAGCCAACGTTGACACATCAGACTTGGAACCAGATGTAGAATCAGATGACGAAGATAATGAACAAAAGCTAGAAATCACCATAATGCGCACAGATGCCGGCAAAGACATAAGCGACTACGAAATGAAGCGCACCTTGCGCAATTTACGAGCAAGGTTAAAAGCTTGGCAGGTGGAACTCAGCATAATAGCAGATATAAGCGCAGAATTTGACGATTTAGATGAACACGAAACCGAAGATGCAGTTTTGAAACTCTCTTTGGAAAGCGAACCACTTAAAATAAAAAGCAAAAGAGGCGAACTTTTTGTGGGTTTTGTTCCCATTCAAGAAATTTATGATTATCATTTGGAGTTAGGCCGCAGGCACAAAGCAAAGCACAATATGATGATAGTGAGTGCCAACATACGCACATATTTGGGCAGCCAAACCTATACCAATGCAAGCCTTTTAGATGCCTTCCTCGGTATGAAAAAAAATGGAACCATAGAGGAATTCCCATTTTTGCACAATGGAATGACTTTAACCGGAGATGATTTGCAATCTCAACGCCCAAAGCACGATGGCGAAAAATGGCATTTATATATAGACCATCCAAAAATAATAAACGGAGCACAAAGCCTTTTCACTTATGAGCAATATGCAAGCAGAGAAGATGAACCAGTTAATCCGCTTGTTTTGGTAAAAGTTGTTATTCCATATCCTTCCGAAACAGAAGAACACGAATCTGGGAATTTTGTAAGGCTTGTGACTATGGCAAACAACCGTCAAAATCCGGTGTTCAGCTATCATTTGCGCGCAGCCGACGACTTGCAATTCTTTATTTGGCAAAAAATGCAAGCAGAAGGTTTTTACTATATATACAAAGAAGGTGTTAGGCCCAAAACCCGCACACGTAAATTAGAAGTTCGTATGCGCCCAGAGCTTTCCAAAACCATGCTTCTTTTAGATTCCAAAATAACCGAAAGCCGCGCAAGTGACCAAGTTTTTGACCAAGAGAGTTTTTATCAGCGTTGCTTTGGAGCCTTTTATAGGCAAACCACCGAACACGAAAGCCCCTTTGTTCGTCTTTGCATTATCTACACAAAGGCTTGGCAACTTTTGGGCAGGCTTCCTTTAAAAATAAAAGCGGTTACACCTGGCCAAGGAACCCGCATAGAACCGAACAAAGATAATCCCTTAACTTCAGTGTCTTGGTATGGCGGCAAATTAGAAGATAAATTTGCATTCCGCTCTGCAATTCGCGAAGTTACAATAGCACTGACTCTCAGATATTGGCTGCACTACGGAAGACCTTTCAGAGATTTTCAAACTCTGCAAGACAATGAAAATGAATTCAACAGCTCAATAATAAGATTTGTAAAAAAAATCTTAGATGGTGCTCTTTCCAAAGTGATAGTCACCGAATACAAAGACAATCCAAAATATTTTGATGTGTTGAGAGTAATAGACAATGAAACCGGAGAAACCGTGGAAAGGCGTGTTTGGAAGGGTTTTACCAATACCGATGTTTATAACCATCTATTGAGTATCATGAGCAAAAATGAACGCACATGGGAAAAATGCAATGGTGGCTTAGACGATATATGGGATTAGCATGATTCTGATAATCTTCCTAATTTTTCTGCCTTTTGTTATGGTAATAATAGGTATATTGGTTTTTAACATTTATTTGCGAAAAGAAATCACAAAGCATTTAGAGCCTAAGCCCACCATAGACCAAGCCTATTTAAACGCAGAACAAACAAGGAGAGACGATGAAGATTTGGGCAGTGCTTTTGTTAAAGTGAAGGAAGAATAGATTATGGATAATATGTTAATCAGAGCAAAAAAAGCAGAAGCATATTTGAAAAAAGCCGGAAAATTAACGGAAAAATGTTTAAAAAAATATATTCCAAACGGAAAAGAAGTTCCAGCAACTTTGCATTCCGCAATGCGCTATGCCCTATTAGCTGGAGGCAAAAGGCTTAGACCTGCCCTTGCACAAGCTTCTTATGAACTTTTTGGAGGAAAACCTTCTGAGTCCATCAATTTGGCAATGTCTTCGCTAGAAATGCTGCACACATTTTCTTTGATACACGATGATTTACCCTGCATGGACGATGATGATTTTAGGCGCGGCAAACCCACTACTCACAAGGTTTATGGAGAAGCAACCGCAGTTTTGGCAGGAGATGCGCTTTGCATTTTTGCTTTTGAATTGATAGCCAAAACAAAAAACGTTGCTGTTGTGGAAGAACTTGCGCACTCGCTTGGCACAAAAGGGATGATTGGCGGACAAGTTGTAGATACTGAATCGGAAGGGAAACCCGTTGATTTGGCAACTGTTGATTATATCCATTACCACAAAACCGCAGCTTTAATAGAGGCTTCGCTGGTAATAGGAGCACTCCTTGCCAAAGCCACTAAAAAAGAATTGTCTTGCATACGCGAATTCGGAAAAGGAATAGGTCTTGTTTTTCAGATAATAGATGATATTTTGGATATAGAAAGTTCAACTGAGGAACTAGGCAAAGATGCTGGCTCTGATGTTAAAAACGGAAAAGCTACCTACCCTGCTGTTTTGGGTTTGGATGTTTCAAAGCAAAAAGCGCTGGAGCTTTACAATAAATCGTTGAAGCATTTGGAAAAGTTGCAGAATAAGAATACAGAAACGTTAAAGAACATTGCGGCTTTGATTATAATGAGGACGCATTAAGCCACCACTGCAATTTTTCTATTTTATTTTTGATGCCTCAAAAATACTTCAACATAGCAGGTCCCTGCAACCAAAGCAGGCATTATATGATTGACCCTTTGCGCAATATGGGCAAAGAGCTGATAAATTTAATAGAGCAAGAGCATTATTTTGTTATTCACGCCGCTCGGCAGAGTGGAAAAACAACGTTGCTAAAAGAGCTTGCTCGCAAAATAAATGCAGAGGACAATTATTATGCTTTATATTGCTCTTTGGAAAAGATACAAGGAATTGCAGAAGCAAAAGAAGCAATGCCGCAGATAATAGATGTTTTAAAAATGGCTTTTTATGGCTCAAATATCCCAAAAGGAGAACTATTTGCAAAAGAACCTAGCAATATGGGTTTTGCTTCTTTGCTGCAATTTGAACTTTCAAAAGTCAGCAAAATTTTAGACAAACCTTTGGTCATATTCTTTGACGAAGCCGATTGCCTTAGCAACGGAACTTTAATCACATTTTTAAGGCAGCTTAGGGATGGATATATAAATAGGGACAGCGTTCCTTTTATCCATTCCATCGCTTTGGTAGGAATGCGCAATTTAAGGGACTACAAAGCCCGTATTCGCCCAGAAAGCGAAACTCTAGGCAGCGCAAGCCCATTCAATATAATTACAAAGGCAATGACTGTCAGTAATTTTACCTGCGAAGAAGTGGCGGAACTTTACAATCAGCATACCACAGCAACAGGACAGGTATTTGAAAAAGATACAGTAGGGTTTATCTTTGAGCAAACGCAGGGTCAGCCCTGGCTTGTGAATGCCATAGCGAGGGAAGCGGTTGAAGAAATTTGTAAATCTGATTACTCCGCAGCCATAACACAAGATATTGCAAAGCAAGCCATACAAAATATAATTTTAGCACGTGGAACACATTTTGATTCGCTTATGGAGAGGCTAAAAGAGGAACGTGTCCGCAACGTTATACAGCCTTTGATTCTGGGCGAAGAGTTCGCAATAGACAAATCCTCGGATGACTATCTTTACACTAGAGACTTGGGAATAATCAGAGACAGCGGCGACCAAACAGAACCAGCCAATCCCATTTATGCCGAATTGATAGTTAGGACACTTAATTGGACTGTTCAAGATACGCTAAAAACCAAATACAAAGATTATGATGTTCCACATTATTTGAAGGGTGGGAAAATAAATGTCAATGCTTTGTTGAAAGATTTCCAGAGTTTTTGGCGGGAGAACAGCGAGATATGGATACAACGCTACAAAGAGAATTTTTACCAATATGACGAAGCCGCTCCTCATTTGGTAATTCAGGCATTTTTGCAGCGTGTGATAAATGGCGGCGGTCACATTAGTCGAGAAATGGCACTCGGCAAGAACCGTGCAGATATTTGCGTTGAATGGGAGAATCAAAAATACCCGATTGAGCTTAAACTTTATCAGAGTGCCAAAACAATCAAAGATGCCACTGCGCAAATTTTGAAATATATGGATAAATTAGGTTCAAAAGAGGGCTGGGTGGTGATTTTTGACCGCACCCCCAAAAAAAGCTGGAGCAAAAAACTTTACGTGAAAGAGATTAAGCAGTCGGCAGGAAAGAAGATAACAATTTTTGGTTGCTAAGAACCCCCTATGCTTGCATTTCACGCCGAAAAACCCGCATTCCACGCTGTACCCCTAGGGCAAACGCATCTAAATTTTAAATTTTTACGTAATACAGTTTATTAAGCACATAAAAAGGAACAGCCATCTTTCCAGATTAATTAGTAAGCCAACAATCCAGGCATAAAGCGGATGATTGGTCC